>Ga0207421_10004284_pt1 | contig 16504 bp, 16 predicted proteins | sample SodLakKL_010_SED_4_FD_187542 | JGI IMG/M metagenome (GOLD analysis project Ga0207421, IMG submission 187542) | Alkaline sediment microbial communities from Lake Tanatar, Kulunda Steppe, Russia - 8KL_010_SED (SPAdes) (version 2) | ecosystem: Environmental > Aquatic > Non-marine Saline and... | reverse complement strand
CTCATATCTACCTGCTCATCCGTGTAGCTCCTTTCAAAAGATGCTTTTACGCTCTTTTCCGCCCTAATACATTGGAAAATTTTAAAGATTAGTTTAAATATCTAAAATTAACAAGGTGGAAAATTGTCTAAGGGCCTCAAAAGAGGATTAGTCCAAGTATATACCGGAGAAGGTAAAGGAAAGACGACCGCTGCCATCGGTCTTGCTGTTAGAGCTGTAGGAAGAGATCTGAGAGTTTACATAGGCCAATTCATGAAAACCCCAGATTACGGAGAGCATAAAGCTCTGGAAAGATTTGATGATAAGATCACCGTGGAGCAGTTCGGAAGCGGTGAGTTTCATGTTGACGGCTCTCCCAGCGAAGATGAAAAGAAGAATGCAGAAGAAGGATTAGAAAAAGTAAAAGATGCCATACTATCAGGAGATTACGATATAGTCATCGCGGACGAGATCTGTGTGGCATACCATTTCGATCTTTTGAGATTGGAGCATCTGATCGACTTGACGGAGATTAAACCCGACGATGTGGAGCTCATATTCACCGGGAGAAAAGCCCCTGAAAAACTGATCGAAAAAGCCGACCTAGTCACCGAGATGGAGGAGATCAAACATCCATACCAAGAAGGTATAGAAGCCAGGATAGGTATAGAAAAATAAGGATGTCGATGGCAAATTATAAATAACTAAAGTTATTTTTACTTTTTTAAAGTTGTATGGAGGAATATGCATGTTTGGAAAAAGTAAGGTTTTAACGATCTCAATTAGTCTGCTAGCCATACTAATTCTGATCGGTAGCGGCTCAGCGATAGGAGCCCATTCCGAAGGAACTCAAGAGTCGGAAGAGATAGTTATTATCGACGCTCGAGGCGAGGAAGTCACCTTTGAAGATGCCCCTGAAAGGATCATCTCTTTCATGCCCTCTAACACCGAGATTCTGTTTCATTTAGAAGTTGGAGACAGGGTTGTCGGCACAGATGATCATAGTGATTATCCGCCGGAAGTAAAGGATCTTCCTAAGGTTGGAGATTCCTTCAGTGTAGATTACGAAACGATAATAGACCTTGAACCGGACGTTGTGGTCACACCTTGGTATAATACTGATATGATCGAGACTTTAAAAGAAAATAATCTTACAGCAGTAGCTACTGCCTCTACAACACTAGAAGATATCTATTCTGATATGGAACTTTTAGGAGAAATGTGCGGAATTGGAAACAAGACCGAAGAAAAAATCGATGATTTGAGAACGGAAATGAACTCTATAACCGAAGACACTAGAAACTTGCCGGAAGAAGAGAGAACGGACACATTTTATATCACTGGGATAGATCCCATCTTCACCCCTGGAGATAATACATTCCAAAATACGTTGATAGAGAAAGCAGGTGGACTTAACATCGCCACTGAAGAAGATGGATGGTGGTCTATACCAGAGGAAACTATAATTGCAGAGGATCCAGAAGTGATAATCGCACCTGACCGGCTAGAAGGAGATCTAGAGCAACTTGTCAATGAAGATCATTGGAAGGATATCACGGCGGTTGAGAACGAAGAAATACACTACATAAACGAAGACATAATGTCCCGACCCGGACCACGAGTCGTGAATGCTCAGGAAAACTTGACAACGATAATCCCCGAGGTAGAAGACACGGAAGAAGATGAGGGTCCCTTAGAAGAAATAGAAGATATACCTGGCTTCAGTGTTGGATTATTAGGGAGTTCTATAGCCGGAGGTTTAATAGCTAAGAAGGTAAAGAAATGGAGAGCATGAGAGAGATAATAAGAAAAAAACCAAAGTCTTTTCTTTCCTTTTTATTCCTTCTCCTTTTGATTTTGATATTTTATTCTGCAACGGTCGGTACCGTAGACATACCATTCAAAAGAGTTCTCGCTATCATACTTTCCGAGACACCTCTCATAGGCAGTTGGCTACCAGCATTTGAAGGATCAGATAGAACTATCGTAATCAACTTAAGATTACCTAGGATCCTCCTGGGAGTCATCGTAGGATCCAGTTTAGCAGTATCGGGAACATCGATGCAGGGCGTATTTAAAAACCCATTAGCGTCTCCCTTCATACTAGGTGTGTCCGCAGGCGGGGGACTTGGGGCCGCAGTAGGGATTTATATCGGTATAAGCTATTATCTACTCCCGCTCTTTGCATTTACAGCGGCTCTAGGAACGGTAATTTTGGTCTTCGCTCTAGGGAGAGTTAAAGGAAAAACAGACATCGCAACTTTGCTCCTTGCAGGATTAGCTATGAATTTTTTGATGGCTGGCCTAACCAACTATATCCGATACATCAGTCCGCCGGAAAAAGAGTTTCACCTGAGGATCCTTACCTTCATGTTCGGTACCTTGAACGGGAGTTTATGGAAGCATACATACCCCACTCTCCCCATAATGGTCATCGGTTTGGCTTTAGTTTTTGCATATTCTAAAGACCTGAACCTTTTCCAGATGGGAGAAGAATCCGCTAAGCAGCTGGGTGTGGAAGTTGAAAGGACCAAGATGATACAACTCTTCACTTCTAGCTTGCTAGCCGCAACTATGGTCGCATTCACAGGTGTGATCGGTTTCGTAGGATTGATGATGCCGCACGCTGCTAGATTGATCGTTGGACCTGAACACAAAAAGCTGATCCCTACCTCCGCTCTATTTGGAGGGATATTTTTGGTGTTTTGTGACACCATATCGAGGATGATGGGTGAAATTCCCGTGGGTATCGTTACAGTTCTACTCGGCTCCCCCTTCTTTATCTATCTTCTAGTGAGAAACAGAGGTGAGACCGGGTGGTAGAACTCGAAGTTGATAGTTTAGTTACAGGATACAGCGATGAAAAGATACTGAAAGATATTTCCTTCCATGTTGAAAAGGGTGATTTTCTAGGGATAATCGGTCCAAACGGATCTGGAAAAAGCACACTGATCAGAGCCTTGACGAGAATCATTTCTCCTTGGGATGGAAGTGTAAAGTACGATAAAAAAAATATAGAGAAAATGAGTAGAAACGAAATAGCTAGGAAAGTTTCCGTCGTTCCCCAAGATACTTTCATCAATTTTCCATTCACGGTTAGAGATGTAGTCCTGATGGGTAGAAGCCCATACATAGGTCGATTTAAAAATCCCGATAAAGAAGATATCAAGATAGCTAAGGAAGCCATGCAGGCTACAAAGACTTTGAGATTCGAAGATCGTTCGGTCAGGGACTTGTCTGGAGGTGAACTACAAAGAGTGGTCCTGGCTAGAGCTCTGACTCAGAAACCCGATTTATTACTTCTTGACGAAGCTACGTCTCAGCTTGATATAGGGCATAAAAAAGAGGTGATGGACATGTTAAAAGAGATGAACGAAAATAAAAACCTCAGTGTGATCTCGGTCCACCACAATCTTAATCTAGCCGCTCGCTACTGCAAGAAAATCCTGCTGTTAGATGATGGGAAGAAACATGTTCACGGCAGACCCGAAGAGGTTCTAACGAATTCCCATCTGAGAGCCGTGTATGGTGTTGAAGCCGAAGTTCACGAACACCCGAAAGATGGTAGTCTTTACGTTTCACCTGTCGACAAAAAAATTCGTAGCGAGAAAGGAGGGAAAAAAATTCATGTGGTTTGTGGTGGAAATTCTACGGGTACGTTGCTCAAAGACCTAGTTGAAAAGGGATATGAAGTAAGTGCGGGTGTTCTCAACGTGATGGATTCCGATCTTGAAAAGGCCGACTTTTTAGATGTCGAGGTAGTGACTGAAGCGCCGTTTTCGTCGATTACGCGTGAGTCGTACAAGGGAAATCTCCAGTTGATAAAGAAGGCCGACATAGTCGTCGTGACGGATTTTCCCGTAGGAGAGGGGAACATCAAAAATCTTGAAGCCGTGAAAGAAGGGGTGGACCATGACACGGATTTGATCCTGGTCGATAAAGACAATATAAAAGAGCGGGATTTCACCGAGCAAAACAGAGGGGTAAAACTCTATTCGGAGATATCCAGGAAGAAAAACACTAAAAGAGTCGATTCAACTGAAGAAGCCGTTAGATCGCTTTGAAAAGAGTATTGAAAGGCACAAAAGATAAATATGCCCAATTTGTTGATTTATGCACACTTCAATAAGAAGTGTAAAATAAATGAGGTGTAAGTAAATGAGCGAAGATGTTGGAGTTTCTCCCCCTGTAGAAGAGGGAGAAACCTACGAGGTAAAGATAGAGGATATTGGTAAGGAAGGAGACGGAGTAGCAAAGATAGATGATTTTGTGATCTTTGTTCCCGACACTGATGTGGGGGACGAAGTAGAGATAAAAATCACAAGGGTACTTCGAACCCTCGCCTTTGGCGAAGTGACCGATACGGACGCTAGCGTGGATAAGGACATCGATGAAAGCGAAGATGAGGAAGACGCCCCTGAAGTGGAAGAGGTCACCGTCGACGAGATAGAGTTGGAATAAAAAAAGATTCACCGGCTTCAAAACCTTTTTACTCTTCTATTGTATTTAACCCTATATGAATCCCTATTTGGGCGTTTTCGGACATACTGCGCTTGATGTAATACTTAAGGTACCAAAAATCCCAGAGAAAGATTCCTCTATCGGTGTTGAGAGCAGAGTTGTGAGATTCGGTGGGACTGCTGCAAACATCGCCAGAGCTACTGCGGAGATGGGTGTTGAGGTCTCCTTAGCTTCTTTTGTTGGAGAAGATCTTCCCGAGGACTATCTCAATGCTTTAAAGGAATCAGGTGTCAATACCTACGATCTGAAAAGGAAGGAAGGATACAAAACACCCACCTGCTGGATAGTCAATGATTCAGCGGGAGACCAGATAACGATAATCGACCAGGGTGTGATGGAACATACGGCAAATTTTGAACTTGAGACAAGAACCGTTAAGGAATGTGATATCTTGCATATAGGGACCGGACGACCTGGTTACTATGAAAAAATCTTTGAATCAGTAGATATCGACCAAAAAATCATCGCCTTTGACCCTGCTCAGGAATTAGAATATGTTTACGAAGCTAGTACTTTTGAGAGATTTTTGCGAAAAAGTGATTATTTTTTCTGTAATGAGAGAGAATTGGATGTTGCACTTGATTATTTAAACGAAGAGGGACCGAAAGACCTATTGAGATATGTTGAGATGGCTATTGTAACGAAAGGATCAAAAGGTAGCTCTATCTATCTTCCTGATGAGAAAGTAGATATCCCTGCCTATGAAACTTTAAAGGTCGTGGAGCCTACCGGCGCTGGCGATGCATTCAGAGCGGGGTTTTATGCCGCCTTGTATAGAGATATGTCCCTGATAGAATGTTGTAAGGTCGGATCCGCTAGGGCTTCTTTTTCAGTGGAATGTGCCGGGCCACAGGATAATTTAGTGAGTTGGGAGGAGGTTCAGGAACGTTATAGAAAGTTAGTTTAACACAATATATTTATACGTGAGTATTTATAATGAATAACGACCAGGTGTCCGATTGAGTGAGAAAAACGAAGTTTTAGATACAGTTCAAAATATTAATCGTGATGATTTTGAACGACTCTGTCTGAAAGTTGTCGAAGGAATAGGGTTCGAGATATCAAATATCAAATCCGTTAGTGGAGACATACTGGCGGAGGGTACAATCCAACAGGAGGGTGAAACAAAAGATTTTATAATCAAATTCACCCGTTCCTGTGATGATATTTATTCCGAAGTCAAAAGCCTGAAAAGTCTAATATCACCCTCTACTGAGGGGTTGTTGTTTACGACCGAAAAAATCGAGGGCGGATTTGATTTTGACGAAAAGATTGAGGTGGTGGATGGAATAAAACTTTATCAGTTACTTGAAAAGTTCAACCTTTTATCTGATTTAGCCAAATTTAAGGAGAAAAAAAAGAGAACCGCGAACCAAAGAGCTATAGAAGACGGAAAAAACAGGGCTCTAGACTTTTTAAAAAAGGGCGAGGCTTTTCTAGAACAAGGAAATTATGAAAAAGCAGTCGAGCTTTTAGAAAAATCTCTTAAAATCGTTCCTAAAGAGGTAAAAGCTTGGATTCTCCTTGGCGACTCTTTCGATGCTATTGGTAGGAAAGAAGAAGCGGTCGAGGCTTATAACAAAGCGATAGATATTGGCGGGAATGACCTAGATGTCCTAAAAAAGAAGGGTCGAATTCTTTACGAACTGAAAAGATATGACGAAGCGATCCTTTGTTTTGAAGATGTACTAGAGCTAGACCCAGATTCAAAGGACGTATGGAATAATAAGGCTCTTTCCCATATGCGGAATGGCGAATATGAGGAAAGCCTCAAATCTATAAATAACGCTCTCTCGATAGACCCTCGATTTGAAGAGGGATTGCTGAATAAAGCTTTGATTTTTGAAAACATGGGCAAAATAGATAGAGCATTAGAAACATCGAAGGAGCTAGTAGAATCTTTTCCTGACAAATCAGAATATCATTATGTTAAAGGAGCATATCTAAAGGCATTGAAAAGATATGACGAAGCCTTTGACCAAGTGAACAGAGCCCTTGAATTGAATCCAAGCAATGAACAGGCTAGATCACTGAAATCGGAGATTGAAAAGAAAAGGGATAAATAAAAAATGCGGCTGCCGGGATTTGAACCCGGGCTACAAGCTTGGGAAGCTTGGGTCCTAACCAGTCTAGACCACAGCCGCATTTTATCAAGAGAGGGACCCCTTTCTTTCGAGTGGAAACACGAGATATGAAGGATAGTGAGAAATATTAGATAGATAACAGACAGTATATAGATTATCTTCTAAGGTTGAATTCCTCTTCTTTCTCGATCACTTTCTCCTCAAATTCGGGACCAAGTTTTATAGCTAGTTCTTCTATCCGAACCACATTTTTTCTGAATTTACTCTTGCTTTCCGTGTCAAAAATTTCATGGAATTCCCTTAATCTCTTTATCCGGAGGTAAATCATTATTATGAAAACAATAATCATTATTATACCGACTACCAATAACCACCATGTCCAAGCTCCTATTATATTGTTGATAGCTCTGAACGGTTCAGAAGAGTACTCACTTAGGAAAGTACCAAATAATCCAGTCAGAAACATAAAAGTTCCTATCGCTATTCCGAATATCGAGATCGTAAACTCGTTTTTACGGTAAGATGTTTTCCAGGACATCGCTTGAGGGATTTATCGAAGCATACTTAAATCTTTTCTTCCGAAGAAAATAAAGTCAATGATGGTCGTGCTTATGAGAATGAAGATTTGAGAATGCTCTTTCAACCACTTCAGATAGCGAGGGATGTATATGCATCCCGTGATAGATAGGTAAAAAGGTCTGATTTGTAGTGTACATCAAGTTAACTATCTCCTGGATCAGTACCGAGGCCTCTGGGCCTACGATATGAGCCCCCAGTATCCTGTAATCGCCGCTGTCCACTATTACTTTAACGAAATAGTCCTCAATCTTCATAGCCGATCCTTTAGCTGTATCTTCAAATGGATAATACCCTAACAAGATGTCGTGATCCTTTCGAGCTTCTTCTTCTTTCATACCCACAGAGGCTACTTGGGGGTTTGTAAAGATAGCATGTGGAACTGCATGATAGTCTACTTCCATCTTTCTTTCTTTGAACATGTTATTATAGACAATCTCAGCTTCATAATTGGCTACATGCTTGAACATGTGTTTCCCCGTAGCGTCGCCGAGAGCCCATATATTTTCTTTAGATGTTCTCATCTGTCCGTTTACTTTGATCCATCCCTTTTCGTCCGTTTGGATTCCACCTTTCTCTGGCTTTAAAATATCAGAATTAGAGCTTCTTCCTGTAGCTAAGAGGATTTCCTCACTCTTCACCCTTTTCTTTTTCCCTTGCCTATCTTCTGCAAGGACCCATTTTTTCCCTTTCTCTTCTTTGACTTTTTTCGCTTCATGTCCCGTGTAAATATCGATATATCTTGAAAGTTTTTCTTCAAGTACGTCTGAAACTTCTTTTTCTTCTGAAGGGACAAATTGTGAGTTTCTACCGATTATCGTTACCTTAGAACCCATCATCGCTAAGAAATAACCATATTCGGCAGCGATATATCCTCCTCCTATGATAATGATACTTTCTGGAAGTTTTTCAATATCTAATAATGTTTTACTAGTAAGATATTCAAAATTTTCTAGGTTATCAATCGGAGGGATAGCTGGTCTTGATCCCGTACCTAAAATTATTTTTTCTCCTTTTATCTTCTCTTCACCAACTTTCAATGTATATTCATCTATGAATTCACCATCAATTTGATAGAAATCGATATCTCCACTTTCTCTAAGATTCTTTTCTATTCTTTTGCTCTGGGGATTTATATGATCTCTCATTCTTTCCATGACCTCTCTAAAATCTATAGATTCAATATCTACATCGATACCAAATCTATCCGCTTCTAAAATTTGATTAACAACCTCAGCGGGATATAACATCATCTTTGATGGAATACATCCTCTGGTCAAACAGATCCCGCCAGCTTTCTCATTTTCTATGACTGCAATATCTAAATCCGGATTTTCGTTTAGAGCTTGGGTCACTATGCTCATGGCCGAGCCGGTTCCTATGGAAATAATATCATATTCTTTCATTTTCTCCCTGTTTATTGATCAACTCTAATAATCTGCATAAGGTAAAAGTTTTTGGTACTTTTCCGCAAAGAGAAGATAAAAATTTTTAAGGAATAACTCGTTACGGGAAATATGAAAGCAACCGCTCTTTCTTCAAAACATGTCGAGGCCGGCGCTAGGATGACCAATTTCGGGGGCTACGAAATGCCTCTAAAATTTACAAGCATAAACAAGGAACATAAAGCAGTTCGAGAGGCGGCTGGTATCTTTGATGTTTCCCATATGGGTGAAATCCTTTTGAAAGGAGACGGAGCAATCGAGTTCATAAGTGAGCACTGCACTATGAACATAGTTGAATCTGATATCAATCAATTGAAATACGCGCATATCTTGAACGAAGATGGAGGGATACTAGACGATACAATCGTCGCTAGACTCTCAGAGGAATCTTGTTATATAGTACCCAATGTAGGTAATAACCAGAGGATCTACGAGTGGTTTGCTGAAAGAGGTGGAGAGAAATTTATAAAAGATAAAACTGATGAAACATCGATGTTTGCCCTTCAAGGACCCGATGCTGAAAAGACTTTGCAGGAAATAACCGATGAAGACCTCTCGGAGATAGAATTTTTCCATGCTAAACAGACCGAGATAAATGAAGAGATAATGGAAAAATTTGATGAGGATTGGCCATTGGCTGAAACTCCAATAATTCAGCGGAGTGGTTATACTGGTGAAGATGGTTTCGAGATCACTCTTCCGAACGAAGCGGCTATAAAACTATGGGAACAACTCCAGTCTCTTGAAGAACCCCCTACTAGATGTGGACTGGGAGCTAGAGATACCTTGAGGATCGAATTTGGTTTCCTCCTTGCCCACCAGGATTTTGATGAGTCTAGGACTACCATCGAGACTGGTTGGGCTGAACAGGCCGTGGAATGGGATCACGATTTCGTTGGGAAGGAAAAACTAGAGGACATGAAAGAAACAGATCATCAGCTTTTAAAAGGTTTTGAGATGGAGGATAAAGGCATACCTAGACATGGATATAAGTTATTTGATGATGATGAAAAGATAGGTGAAGTAACCAGTGGCACTAGATCTCCCATTTTGAAGAGGGGAATAGGTCTGGGTTATCTAGATCCAGGTCATCAGGAAGAAGGAACTGAGATACAGGTCGAAATCAGAGACGAGAAAAGGAAGGCCGTAGTAAAAAATCCTCCATTCGTCTAAGATAACATGCGTTCTCTTCACTCTCCACTTGAAAAACAGGGGTCCCTCCCCTATTTTATTAGGTGAAAATATGAAAAAATTGGAAGGAATAGACATATTCGAACAGGTCCTGAAAACACCTGGTGTTGCAGGGTACGAGAAGCCGATAAGGGATAAAATCCATGGATTGATCACGGATTATGTCAAAGTCGATGATCCTGAAAGTATAGAGGAAGATAACATAGGGAATCTTATCTATGAGTTAGAGAATCCTGGTCCAGAAGTGGCCCTAGTGGCTCATATGGATGAGATAGGGATGGTGGTTTCCAATATCGAAGATGACGGCTATCTCAGGATAAAGAAAATCGGTGGTGTTCTCGATCCTCTTCTCGCGGGAAGGCATGTCAAGATTCACACAGACGAGGAACCTATAAACGGCGTGATAGGTCACAGACCCCCTCATCTAACCACTGACCAAGATGATAAAGACGAAATAACTCCGTGGACGAAAACTCACGTAGACGTTGGAGCGGAATCTGCTGAAGAAGTAAAAGAGATGGGCATCGATGTACCTGATCCGATAACTTTTGATAAAAAGCTTCGAAGATTGAAGGGAGAAGTCGTTTCAGGCAGGGGGCTAGACAACAGGATTGGCACCTTTGCACTTTTAGATGTCCTAAAAAACTTGAAAAATGCAGAATTAGATGTTGATCTCTCCACCATTTGGAGTGTACAAGAAGAGATCGGGCTGAGAGGCGCAAAAGTGGTCGCTAACACAAGAAGTCCAGAATACGTGATAGCTTTAGATACTTATACGACCTCTGACGCACCTGGGGTGGAAAAATTCTACAAACCGATAAAGTTTGGTGAAGGCCCCGTCTTGAGGATGGTGGACACTAGGGCTATCTCATCGCCAAAATTGGTTGATCATTTCAAGGGTGTCGCTGAAGATGCAGGTGTACCTTATCAGTATGGTGTCACCGGAGGAACAACCGATGGGATGGCACTTCAGGAATCAGGATGTCTTACACTCTCTATAGGGGTACCGGTCAAGTATTCACACTCTACAGTGGAGTGTGCTGATTGGAGAGATGTAAGGAACCTTATAGAATTGATAACTGAGGGTATCCAGAGGTTACCTTAGATATGTAGATCCTAAAAATATACTTCCTTTTTTAATAAAAAAAGTTTTAGGAAATATTTTTTGTCTTAGCTTAGAACTCTGTCGTACCAGTGAAATTGAAGTCATTTATCTTCAGTGCCGGTGCTGCAAAGTACGCTGGATAATACCCCATAGCGAATAATTTTCGTTTTTCACCTATTCCCTCGATATTATTGAAAGCCTCGATAAGATTCTGGGTAAATCTTAGATTTTTCAATGGATGCCTGATCTCTCCGTCCTCTATAAGCCAGGTCCCGTCTCTTGTTAGACCGGTCAATATCCCTTTTACTGGATGTACTGGCCTGCAGTAATTGAATCTTGTCACCAAGATGCCTTTATCTGTCTCCTCGACCATCTCCTCCTGTGAATAATCCCCGGTATCCATAAGTAAGTTCATTGCTAAAGGACTCATAGGACTGGGCATCGGTAACGCATGGCCTGTAGATTCCTTGTCATCCTCTCTTCCTGCGGTATAGGAATCGTAAACCACTTCGTTTGCTACGCCGTTTTTGATGATATCTACTCTCTCTTTGGGGACTCCTTCGTAGTCAAAGGGATAACCTATCATGTCAGGATCGGATACATCGTCATAGATATTGACTCGTTCGTCCATTATCTGCTCACCGAATTTCCCTTTCATAAAACTCCTTTCTTCCTGCACTTTTTTAGCGCTGAATCCCATCATATCCATGTACATCAAGATGCTCTGAACAGCTAGAGGTTCCAGGACTACATCATATTCTCCAAGTTCTATTTTTTCCGTGTTAAGGTTATTCAGACCTTTCTCGATTGCTGTCCTTCCAACTTCAATGTGATCTATGTCTTTCACGTCTGCTGAGCAGGTTTCGCCCCATCCGAATCCTTGGTCTTTATCCCAATCTGCGATGGCCGTTGTCGTGAGATTAGAGGAAGTAAATCTAGAGAATTTCTTGACTCCATTCGAGTTAGCTACAAAGAGGCTTTGCGATTCCGTTTTGAAAGCCCCGTAGACCCTGTCGATGCCTTCATTACCAGCCATCTCTATTATCTCCTTTACTTTTTGGGCTCTTTTGTCAGGAGTAAATTTTGCAGTGTCCTTTACGTAGTTCTCTTTAACGTTCTTTTGTTCCTTCGGTTTCGGGAGGCCTTTGAAATCTGGATCACCTTCCTGATATTTTGCTATCTTCTCGGCTTTAGACAGGCATCTTTTTAACGAATCTAGTTCGAGAGAGTTCGTGCTAGCCGCTCCAGTTTTATTACTGAAAACTGCTCTTATCGAAACATCTAAATCCTCTTGACCGATATTTTGATGAATTTGGGAATTAGCGTATCTAGTCAGTGCAGTATCACTTTTTATGATCCTCACCTCGATTTCATCTGCCTTCGCTTCCTTTTCCAATTTTTCTGAGATCTTCTCAAAGTCTTGTTCATATCCTACCATTTTCCCACCCCCACTCTGATATCTCTAAATCGAGATGGTGCACAACCGTGGCCAACTTGCATGGTTTGAGGTGGTTCACCTTTTCCACAGTTAGGTACTCCATGCAATATCCACTCCTCTTTTCCAGCGATAGCATCACAATTTCTCCAGAACTCATAAGTTATACCGGTGTAAGTAGGATTTTTGATCAGTTTGGTCACTTCTCCGCCTTCAACCAGATATCCAGCTTCTGTTCCGAACTGGAAGTTGAGTCTTTTATCATCTATACTCCAACTCTTTATTCCGTCGAATATTATCCCTTTATCTGTCTCTTCTATAATCTCTTTCTTAGACCAGTCGCCGGGCTCGAGATTGATATTGGTCATCCTAACTAAGGGAAGATTTTTCCAACCATCGGCTCTCATACTTCCGCTAACTTCTGTCCCAACCTTTGCAGCCCCTTCTCTTGAAGCTTGATATCCTTCGAACATACCATCCTTTATCAGATCGACTTTTTTAGCTTTTACACCTTCGTCGTCATAACCAAAAGTTCCTAGCCCGCCTTCAGCAGTAGGATCGGAAACTATATTTACTATATCAGACCCATATCTAAGATCATTTAGTTTATCTGGGGTCATAAAGCTTGTACCTGCGTAGCTCGCCTCTGTTCCGAGGGCTCTATCAAGTTCTGTAGGATGGCCACAGCTCTCGTGAACTTGCAGCGCCAATTGATTTGTGTTCAATATGATGTCCATCTCACCCTCAGGACACTGTTCCGCATCAAGAAGGTCAACCCCTTCTTGTGCAGTCTCTTCGGCATGTTTCAAAATCTCTAGATTTTCAAAGAACTCGTAACCTCTAGAATTGTAATCTCCACCGAATGAGTTCGGGTAGCTTCTTGTCTGAGTGTCTTCGCCGTCAGAGACGTTCACGCCTAGTCCTCCTCCGGTCTTGATTAGGTCTTGTTCTATTCTAGTTCCTTCAGTACTTGCGAAAAATTTTTTGGTTTTCCAAGCGTTGAAGTTGCATTTTCTTACTTTGATTTTCTCATCTATATCCATCCTTTCGTCGACGTCCATTAGATAGTCTAGTTTTTCTTCTAGATCGATTTTAAATGGATCTTTTTTATAAGGTGTAGTGTAACTGTCTTGGTGGATATCCACCTCTTTGAGTTCGATTGGCTCAGAAGCTTTAGAGGACGCCCTCGCTATCTTTCTAGCCCTTTTTATCGTTTTCTTGATTCCTTGCTCGGTGAGGTCAGCAGAAGATGCGAAACCCCAACCACCGTCTATCACTCTTATCCCATAACCTTTACTTTCGCTGCTTTTTATAGCTTCTACCGTACCATTCTTCACATTTATGACTTCAGTATTTATTTCTGACAAACGGATATCTCCGTACTGAATATCCTTTTTTTCCAATTCATCGATACCAAATTCGAATAGCTCTCGCATGTTTGCACCGCCATACAAACATCTTTCTAATATAAATATGTTAGCTCTCATCTACGGAAAATATTTAAAGCCGTTTTAACGTTAATCAATTTGATAACATGATGGAAGAAAAGTTGGACGAGTTCAGCTTCAAGGAACTGATGGCATATTCTATAGAAGCAGAGAAGGAAGCAAAAAAGTTCTATTCTGATTTTGCTGAAGCCGCTATAGGGGCCCTGGTTCAGGAGCGTTTCAAAGGTTTAGCAAATGACGAGGAGATCCACAAGGAAGAACTTTTAAAGAGATATGAGGAAAAATTTGGGACAAGAGATTATGAATCCCCAGATTCTGATAAGTTACCACCTCATGAGACATCTTATGATTTCTCTAATGCTAGAAATGTCATCGATGCACTTGAGAAAGGAATAAAGAACGAAGAGAATGCAAGGGTGATATACCAATATATGGGTAAAAGATTTGAGAATTACTCTTCCTTCTTTAGATATTTGGCCTTGATGGAAAAAGGACACTATAAATCCCTTACAGAGGAATTGGCACTGATGCAGGGCGAAATCGAAGAAGATAAAAGGGGCGATAAAAAGGCAGTTGAAAGCTTTTGGAGAGGTATGGGAAGCGAACAGGACTCTTCCATTGGAGATCGTGAACATCTGAGATAAAGTTCTGTTTTGGATGTATAAAAAGAGAAAGTTATTACTCCCTTCACTCTATTTTCTTTAATTTTTTGATCGAGACTTCTCCTCTTCTACCGTCCCATTGGTCTTCTTTTTCTATCACTTTAAAATTCTGGTCATAATTAGGGGCTTCTAGAACTAGGCTCTCGTATTCACCACCCTCTCCAGAGATGTTTATACCGTATTTATCGTGGAGTTTTTTCAGATCTTGAACACATTTTTCATCTATACTCCTTCCAAGCCATCCTTCGTCTAGACCTCGTGCTGAGACACTAACTATGATACTATGAAAGTTGTTTTTCAAAAGATCCTCTAATAGCTCGGACTGCTTCATCTTCCAAAGAGGAGCAAATACATCGAGCGAGAGATCCTTGGATATTTTCTCTATCCTCTTCATCTGGTAATTTGAAGCTACAGCACCTGTGATGAGACCGCTTATATCCAAAGTGGCTAATTCATTTTTGAGATCCGTCAATTCCTTTTCTTTTTCTCCGGAGGTCTCCACCTTCACTAATTCTATATCTAAAGATTTTGCAAGTTTTGGCACTAAATGAAGATTAGGTTTATGGAACATGTAAGAGTCGTCCCGATGGGGATATACAGTCACTAGGTAAGAAATATCTAATCCTAGGCTTTGGGCCTTCCAAAGGGCTAAGGTGGAATCCTTACCACCTGAAAAAAGAGCTGTATATCCCATAAGGTTCTTCTACTCAGTTTCAGATATGACCTTTTGATATTTTGGATGTTTTCGTCTCTCTATTCTTTTTTCTTTGTCTTTGAAAATTCTTTTTTTAAGGTTTTCGAGAGCAATGTCCAAAGCCTTAAACATATTCCAATCGAATTCTTTAGCGTAAAGCATACCATGGTCCGTATTCAATCGTAATCTAACACTGTATTTTTTTTGCTCGCCTTCTTCCTGATGTGAAACCACGTGTACATTCAAAACGAGGGGTTTGACGACTTGGTTAATTTTCCTTAGGTACCGCTGGATTATGTCATACATCTGATCGTATATTTCCGGTTCTTCTTCAAGTCCGCTTATCTGGACATATACTTGTTCCTCTTCGCGAAAACTAGTCAACATCTCGATCAAGTCGTATTGAGTCAATATACCTTTGATTTCTCTATCTTTAGTAGCGACCAATGTAGAGATATCATTTTCATACATCTTTCTCGCTGCCGCGGGCATCTTTGAATTGGGCTCAGTAGTGATAGGCGGCTCAGACATTATGCTCCTGATTTCCATATCCTGGTAAGGAGAATCTCTTTCACCACTCCTCACTCCCTTTTCCTGTCTAGAGATCGGTTTTGCAGCTCCTTTTAATATATCTTGGATACCGATCATGCCAATAAGGGTCCCATGTTTATCAACTACGGGTAAAACTCTTACGTCATATCTTTTCATCATCGCTCTAGCTTTTCCGATATTTTCATCTTCTTTGATAGTTGCCGGAGAAGGCGTCATGAATTCTTTCACAGTGGTCTTCTTTAGTTCTTCTAATTTTGGTATGACTTCAGTAATATTTTTTCTAGTCAAGAAACCGATATATTCTCTGGATTTTGAGGTGACTGGTACCCCTCTATAGTCAGAGGAGAGCAACATCTCACAGACGTCTACGAGCGAATCGTCTTCATCCACACTTGGACCACTATGTATAATATGTTTGATTTTTGTAGAGAAAGAGAGATTACGCCGTTCTATGAAAACAGTATCGCTCAACACTCCGACCACTTGACCGTCCTGAACAACAGGGATTTCATCCATATCATGTTTTTTCATTAAACCTATGACATCTGAAACAGAGTCAGCTGGATCAGCATGGGGTACTTTTTCGCTCATTATGTCCTTAGCTTTGAAATCTTCTACTTTAGCCATAATTCCATCCTTTTGTCTTTGAGAATATAGCCCAACACATAAGGATTTTGCCCCTATTGAAGGCGGTTTAATGCTATGATAATCTTGAATAGAAACGATTTAATAGGTTGTTTCTAATTCCCTGTCAGAAGGTGTCTTTATGAAAGAAGCAGCGGACTACATATATGACCAAGCGAAAAAACATA
>Ga0207421_10004282_pt1 | contig 16511 bp, 14 predicted proteins | sample SodLakKL_010_SED_4_FD_187542 | JGI IMG/M metagenome (GOLD analysis project Ga0207421, IMG submission 187542) | Alkaline sediment microbial communities from Lake Tanatar, Kulunda Steppe, Russia - 8KL_010_SED (SPAdes) (version 2) | ecosystem: Environmental > Aquatic > Non-marine Saline and... | reverse complement strand
ACAGGGATAAACACAGGGATAAACAAAGGATAAAACTTTATTGAGTTGTTGTGAAGTTTTGATCCCCTAATCCTGAATTTTATGTTATTATTGACATAGTATCAATTGAATGAACATATCTAGTGTTTCTGTAATGTCGTGTTTATTATTTTTACCCTGACACCATGACCTGGCCTCATGATTAACCCGTTTTCAGTCAAACTTTTATGACAGCAATTAATTGCCGCTTTTAGATCAGATCTCGGTTATGGCCTGAATTTTTTAGTTGTTTGTCCTGGATGATATGGATTTAAACGGACATATCTTTTTGACACCTGGGGGAATATTAACCAATGAATAGTCGGGAGTTTGGCAGATTGCTGGCGGCGCTCAGGAAACAAAACCTGAATGAGTATGGGAAAAGCTGGACCAGGGAGGAGCTGAGCAAGTATATGCATATCAGCCCCCACCAGCTGGGCCGGCTGGAAAGGGGAAACCGCAAGTACCTGGATACAGAGACCCTGCAGCTTTTGGCCGATGCCTTCAACCTGACTGCCCTGGAACGAAAAGAGCTGTTTTTTGCTGCGGTTGGGGTTTCAGAAGATGCAATTGTAGGCCTGGAAAATACACAGGCTAAAGCGGAATTTGAAAACCTGATTTCCACCCTGGAAAAGATCCGGGCCCCCGCCTTCATAGTTGACGATTATGCCGACCTGGTCGCGGTAAATATGAGCATCATGAAGTTATACCAGGTTAACCCGGACTATGTGGCAAGAGGCGGCGAAAGTTATTCCGCTTTTAATCTTTTAAAATTTATTTACGACGAAACTTCGGGTTATAAAAGTGCGGTCGGAGCGGCCTGGGAAAATATGGCCAGAAGGAATATGAACTTTTTCCGGCGCATTTCACTCAGGCAGCGGCATAAACCCTATTTCAATCAAATCCTCAGTGAATTGTGCAGGATCAAGAAATTCGATCTTCACTGGCACGAGATAAGCAGGAGTCCCTCTGATGTGGATTCGGTTTATGATATATTCAAATGGCATCATCCGGCTTACGGTCCGGTCCACCTGGTATTTACCGAAGCCTCACTTCCGACCCGGTATGGCAACCTGTACCTGTTTACCTACTCTCCCATGGACATAGAAACCGCCGCAGTATTCCTGGAGATTTCCAGTGAAATGGGCGGTACAGCATTCCGGTTTGCGCCCTGGCCTTTCAAACCCCTTAATGAAAAGGAAGATCAAGAGGATTTAGAAGAACAAAGCAATTGATACGGTCGCATTAAACCCGTACAGCCCATTTAGTTTCTCATTAAGAAGCGCTGTAAATAGTGTGCCCGTACTTTTTAATGCTCTCAAGAAAACCGCTCCTGACGTTACTTTCCTCTAAAAGCACCGGCTCAATCCGCTCGTCCAAGTTTAATGATCGATAACTGCCACAAACTCGGGCAGGACGTGAAAGCGCAGCTCAGTTCCTTCCCTGGTGTTTTCCTCAGGGTGGATGTGGACCTGCAGATCCACCGGCCCGTTGGTGGTGCGGGCTTCAAGCACCGCTTCGATTTCATTGCCCCCGTAAATTGTTTCCTTGATGGTGCCCCTGATATCTCCCGCCGGATCGAGTTCAAAGCTGTCCGGACGGATCGAGACTTTGACCTGCCGGCCCGGGAGGTGGTTATGGGTGTGGGCGCAGGGTATGGTTCCGATGGCTGTTTTCACCGAGCGCCGGTCGGGGCCGATCACCCCGTCAAGGATGGTCGATTTGCCAACAAAGGTGGCCACAAATTCTGTTTCCGGGTGGCGGTAGATGGCTACCGGGCTTCCAACCTGCTCCAGCCGGCCGTCTTTGATCACGGCCACCCGGTCGGAAACGGCCAGGGCATCTTTTAAGTCGTGGGTGACGAAGACGGCGGTAGTGCCGGCGGCCTTGATGATTTTCGTCACTTCCCGGCGCATATAACTGCGCAGGTCCGTATCGAGGTTGCTAAACGGCTCGTCCAGTAAAATCACGACCGGATTATGGGCTAAAGCCCGGGCCAGGGCCACGCGCTGCTGCTGGCCGCCGGACAGTTCGTGGGGATAGCGGTTTTCCAGGCCCTGCAAATTAACCAGGGCGGTCATTTCCACCACTTTCCGGCCCCTGGTTTCTTTTTTCAAGCCCAGGGCAATGTTTTCTCCCACCGTCAGGTGGGGCAGCAGGGCGTAATCCTGGAAAACCATGCCCACCTTTCTTTTTTCAGGCGGGATCCACCGTCCCGGCCCGGTGACAATCCGCCCGGCCAGGGCGATACTGCCCTGATCGGGGCGCTCAAAGCCGGCGATCAGGCGCAGGGTGGTGGTTTTGCCACAACCGCTGGGGCCGAGCAGGGTCAGGATTTCCCCCTCTTCCACTTCCAGGGACAGGTTGTCCACTGCCGGCACACTGCAGCCGGGATAATCTTTTTTAACGTTTTTCAGGGTTATCGCTTTCATGGTGGTATTTCCACCTCTTTTCATTTCATATATTAAACTTTTAAAAGCGGTTGATCAGCCATTTCAGCGGGACGGCTGATACAATGATGATTAAAAGCGACGCCGGGGCGGCCATGTCGTAAAATCCTTCCGAGGCTTCGATCCAGATCCGCACCGCCAGGGTGTCCATGCCCGGGGGACGCAGGAGCAGGGTGGCCGGCAGCTCCTTGACGGCGCTGACAAAAACCAGGGCCATTCCGGCCAGGATTCCGGGCCTGATCAGGGGCAGGATAATCCGCGAAATGACCTGCCAGGGCGGATAACCCAGGCTGCGCCCGGCCTCGTCCAGGCGGGGCGAAACCTGGTTCAAGGAAGCGCTTTCGGCCTGCATGGCCTGGGGAAGGAAGCGGATGATGTAAGCCAGGACCAGAACCACCGCTGTGCCGTATAAAGCCGGGATATAGCTGTTGAAAATAAAAACCATGCCCAGGGCGATGATTACTCCCGGCAGGGCATAACCGGCCAGAGCCAGCTTTTCGTAAAAACTGCTCACCGGCGACGGGTGCCGCGATTTCAGGTAAACCAGGGGCAGGGCCAGCACGGCGCAGAAAATTGCGGCTGCGCCGGCGGTGAGCAGGCTGTGGGAGGTGTATTCCAGGAACCGGCCGTCCAGGGCGCCGCGGGCAATACCGTAATATGACCAGTAAACCAGAACGGAAAGCGGCAGGACCAGGGCGGAGGCCACTACGGCTCCCAGCCCCAGCAGCCCGGCCAGTCGCCACCGGCCCAGGCTAAAAGGCAGGGGTTTTCTGAATGTCCCGGCATCCTGGACAAACCTTTGCCTGCTGCGAGTCCTATACTCCAGCCAGAGGATAACCAGGGTGATCAGGATCAGGACCACGCTTAACACTGCCGCAGAGAGGCGGTCGAAACTGCCCATCTGGAAGTAAATGGCCGTCGTAAAGGTGGTGTAGCGCAGCATGCTGACCAGGCCGAAGTCGGACAGGGCGTACAGGGAAACCAGCAGGACCCCTGCACCCATGGCCGGGCGCAGCAGGGGCAGAGTGATCTTGCGGAACACTTGCAGGTGGTTTAAGCCCGCCATCCGGCCCGCTTCTTCGTAATTAAGGTTGAAACGTTTCAGGGCGGCCGAGGTGATCAGGAAAACGTACGGATAGGTGAACATGGTCAGGACGGCGGCCACCCCGCCGAAAGAGTAGATATCAAAGGGAGCTTCGCCAACCAGGTTGCGCACCAGCCCCTGCGGCCCGAAAACAATGATGTAGGAGATCGCCCCCACGTAAGGTGGGACGACCAGGGGCAAAGCCAGCAGCCAGGCCCAGATCTTCCTGCCGGGCAGGTCGGTGCGGGTTACCAGCCAGGCCGCCGCCACCCCGATCAGGAGGGCGGCCAGGGAGACAACAACCGTCAGGCTGAGGGTGTTCCAGAGCAGGTGGGGAATGCGGGTGTCCAGCAAAGTCAGCCACCTTTCCCACCCGCCCTGGATTCCCCTGACCAGCACGTAAAGGATGGGGATAAACATAACCAGGGCGGTAACGAGAGCCAGCGCTTCCGGGATAAATCCGGGGGGATTGCCCCGCCAGATGTAAAGCCGGAAGCGGGACGGATTCTCGAGCGCTGCCTGCCGGTAATAGGCAATCCGGTTTTCGGCGCAGGCGGTTTCTTTTTCAGGCATGGCTGCTTAATATCCCTTCCTTGCTGCTGCCGGGAGGTTTTTCCCGGCAGCAGTTTTTAAATTCCCAGGTCGAGCCCCGATTCCTGGATTAATTCTTTGGCATCGGGCCAGTGCGGACCCAGGTCGGTCAGGTTAATGTCCAAGGCCCGGTACTGATCGATCTCTTTGGCCCCCTCTGGAGCCTGGATCTTGGGGTACAGAGGGGTTTCTTTGCTGTGATAGGAGAACTCGAACTGCTGCTCATCTTCCAACATCCAGTCGATGAAAATCCTGGCGTTTTCCTTGTTGGGGGCCCCGTCAATCAGGGCCATCCCGGCCACGTTAACAAAAGCGCCCATTTCCCCTTCGCTCTGGTCCGGGTAAACCGCCCCTACATTATTGTCTTGGCCTTCTTCGAGTTGGAGGTGGTAGTAGTAGTTGTTGACCAGGCCAAAGGGATATTCTCCCGCGCCGACGGCCCGGCGGATATCAGTGTGGCCGCCGGTGATGGCGCCGGCATTTTGATGCAGGGCCGACAGCCAGGACCTGGTTTCTTCATCGCCCCACACTTCCCGCAGGGCGGCGACATGGGTGACCATGGAGCTGTTTCCGCCCCTGGTGATCATGAACTTTCCTTCCCATTTAGGGTCGGCCAGTTCTTGGAGGGTTTCGGGCATTTCTGCTTCGCTGATCAGGTTCTTGTTGTAGATCAGGACCCGGGCCCGGGCGGAAAGCCCTACCCAGGAGCCGTCGGAAGCGCGGAAGCGTTCATCGATGTTTTCCAGGGCCGGGGAATCGTTGGGGGCCAGCAGGTTTTGCCGGCGCAGGTATTCCATGGCCCCGGCATCGTTAGAAATGAAAACATCGGCCCGGACATTGTTCCTTTCCTCTTCGATCTGGTTGACCAGCTCTTCCCTGCCAGACAGGATCCTGACCCGGATTCCAGTCTCTTCTTCAAATTGATCAAGGAGTGGTTTAACGAAGGTTTCACTGCGGGCGTTATAAACGACCAGTTCTCCGTTGTTCCCGCCGTCAGGGGCGCATCCGCTTATAAGAGCGCCGGTCAGGACGGCAAGGACAAGCAATGCTACTGTAAGATATAGCGGTTTGATTAACCCTGGTTTTTTCATTTTTTACTGATCCCCTCGCTTAAATTTGGTTAATAAATTTATTATAGGCATCCCTAACTTTCAGGGTGAAAAAATAACCGTCACCATTCTGCCGGGCATTCTTTCTGCCGACGCTGGGAAGTAAATGGTGAGGGCGCGGTATTGACTTTTTATTGATCAGCCTTTATCATATCCTTTCTAATGATAGTTATACCATAGGAATAATAGGATAGTCAACGCCGGTTTTGTTTTTTTGCCGCAAATTTGCGGGCGCTGCCATTTATGCTCAGGTCCCCCGGTTTACTTAATAACCAGGGGTCGGAAACGGGACGAAAAATATTTTCTAATGAAATCGGGACTGAAATTAGATATACTAATAATAGTTTGAACTGTGTGATTGTAAAGGGGGATTAAAATGCCTGTCGACACCCATTGGTCCATGTCGATTACAATGAACTTAATCCGGGGCCGGGTTTAAAGATGGGCGGATCATGAAGAACTGATCATAAATAACATGGAGGAATCTTAGATAAGTGGAAAAAGGGTACCTGCAGATTTATACCGGCAGCGGTAAGGGTAAAACCACCGCCGCCCTGGGCCTGGGCCTGAGGGCCGTGGGCAGCGGCCTAAAAGTGATCATGTTCCAGTTTCTAAAGGGCGTCCACAGCGGCGAACTGGATAGCGTTCCCCAGCTTGGGGATAATTTCAAAATCATTCGCCTGGCGGAAAGCGGGAAGTTTTTCGGCACTTTGAACGATGCTGAAAAAAGAGAGCTCCAGGTGAAGCTCAGGCAGGAGCTGGCCCGGATCCGGGAAGTGATGGAGCAAGAATTGTGCGACCTGCTGATCCTGGATGAAATCATGGCCGCGATCCATAGCGCCCTGCTTTCGGTGGAAGAAGTGTGCTTGCTGGTGGATGCCCGCCCGCCCGGGATGGAAATGGTTTTAACCGGGCGCAGCGCCCCGCAGGAGCTAATTGACCGGGCCGATTTGGTTACGGAAATGGATTGCATAAAGCACTACATGGACCGGGGAGTTGTTGCCCGCCGGGGCATAGAGAAGTAGCAAATTTGAGTTTTGGGCAGGATTTATTTTTTTTGTGGAGAATGATAGTAATTAGATGGTATTTATCCTGTTTATGCGACAGTTATATAAACCCAAAACCGGCCGCCATTAACCCTTGCCTGGCAGACGATAATCACTGTGTCAACCGGTCCGAATGCCGGGAACACGGGATCCTGAACCGGGCCCAGGACGCCATGCTGGCCGAACTGGGCCGGGAGAACTTTGCCGGGCTGGCCGGTACTGGTACAACAGAAGAAGCGGTATAATCATATCAATCACAGGAGGGATTTTAATGTTTTGCAATCAGTGTGAACAGACAGCAAAAGGTCAAGGATGTACCATTAAAGGAGTGTGCGGAAAATCACCGGATGTGGATTTCCTGCAGGATTTGCTGGGCCACCTGCTTAAAGGAATCGGAGTGCTGGCCCACGAGGGACGTAAGATGGGGGTTACAGACCCGGAAGTGGACCGTTTTACGACCCGGGCCCTCTTTTCCATAGTTACCAATGTCAATTTTGAGCCGGAGCGTTTTGCTGGGTTTATCCGGGAAGCGGTCCAGCACAGGGACAGCCTGAAAGAAAAAGTGCAATCAGCGGGAGGCAGGGCTGAACTAGATTCAGCGCCCCTCAGCTTTCAGCCCGCAGATGATCTGGAAGAGATGATCAGGCAAGGAGAAGAACTCGGGCATCCCTGCACCGGCGGCCATGAGGTGCCCGATGACATTGGTTCCCTGCGCCAGATCATGTATTACGGTATTTTGGGGATGGCTGCTTATGTCCACCATGCTGCAGTTTTGGGCAAAGAGGATGACGGTGTTTATGCCTACCTCCATGAGGGGCTGGCCGCGCTGGACAACCCCGACCTGTCCACGGACGACTGGCTGGGCCTGATTCTGAAATGCGGCGAAACCAACCTGAAGACGATGGAGATGCTTGATGCCGCTCATACGGGGGCTTTCGGACACCCGGTGCCCACCGAGGTGCCCCTGGGCCACAAGCAGGGGAAATGCATCCTGGTTTCAGGGCACGATCTGCATGATTTGAAAAATATCCTGGAGCAGACCGAAGGCAGAAGCATCTATGTTTATACTCACGGAGAAATGCTCCCGGCCCACGGTTATCCGGGCCTGAAAAAATTCAGCCACCTCTACGGCAATTACGGCACGGCCTGGCAAAACCAGCAGAAGGAATTCCCCGAGTTTCCCGGGCCGATTGTTATGACCACCAATTGTCTCCAAAAGCCGAAAGATTCTTACTTAAGCAATATCTACACCCGTGAGATGGTGGGCTGGCCGGGAGCCGGGCATATTGAAGGTGACGACTACAGCGAAGTGATTGAAAAGGCTCTGTCCATGCCCGGGTTTAGCGAAGACGAGGATAAAGGCACGGTTAAGGTCGGTTTTGCCCACAACGCCGTGCTGGGAGTTGCCGACAAGGTCATCGAGGCCGTGAAAAGCGGTGCTTTAAAGCATATCTACCTGGTTGGAGGCTGCGACGGGGCCAAGCCCGGGCGCAACTACTATACCGAATTTGTAGAAAAAACCCCTGAAGATACCATCGTCCTGACCCTGGCCTGCGGCAAGTACCGCTTCTATGACCATGACCTGGGCGACATCGGCGGTATTCCCAGGCTGCTGGACATGGGCCAGTGCAACGATGCCTACTCGGCCATCAAGGTGGCTTCCGCCCTGGCTGACGCTTTTGGGGTGGATATTAATGAACTGCCGCTTTCCATGGTCCTTTCCTGGTACGAGCAGAAAGCGGTGGTGATCCTGCTTACGCTGCTCTACCTGGGCGTGAAAAATATCCGCCTGGGGCCGACGTTGCCGGCTTTTGTCACTCCGAACGTGCTCGATGTCCTGGTCGAGAAGTTTAACATCATGCCCGTGAAAAGCCCCGAAGAAGATCTGGCGGAAACCCTCAAGTAGTATACCGGGAGTGGTAAGTTTGATAATATTATAGATGAATAATTTGAATATTATAATAGCAGGAGGAGTGGTGGCTGTGAGCAGTGGAGATTTTGAAAAGCAAAAGCAGGTGATTAAAGATATTATTTTAGAGCTGCACCAGGGGCTCAGTTTTGAGGAAGCCCAAAAGAGGCTGGAACAGGAAGTAGGCTCTATTTCTTCCCAGGAAATTGCCCAGGTGGAGCAATCGCTGATCGACGATGGGATGTCACCCGATGAGATCAAAAAATTCTGCAACGTTCACGCCCTCCTCTTTGCATCAACCCTGCAGGCCGACCTGGGCGGGGAAGAAAACGAAGCCCACCCGGTAAACTTTTTCAAAGCGGAAAACCGGGAGATCGAGAAAATAACAGCCCCCATGAAGGAGCTGGCCCAAAAGGCCGGGGAGATGAATCCCGGGGAGTTCCGCGGTGAAGCGGCCGCGTTGCTTGAAAAACTGAAAGATGTGGAGCTGCACTACACCAGGAAAGAGCAGGTTTTATTTCCGTACCTGGAACGCTATGGGTTTATGGGCCCCTCCAAGGTAATGTGGGGCAAGCACAACGAAATAAGGGACCTGTTCAAGAAAGCCCGGTCAGAAATCAATGAAATCGCCTCTGCAAAAGACGCGGAAAAATTTGTGAAAGAGGTGTTCAACCCGCTGGTGGAGGAAGTGGACGGCATGATCTTTAAGGAAGAAAACATCCTGTTTCCCACTTCCCTGGAAAAACTGCAGACCGAAGACTGGGTCGATGTGCTCAAGGAGAGCGAGCAGGTCGGCTACGCCTTTATTGAACCTCCCGCCGACACTTCCCACCTGGTCGACGCTTTGAAGGAAGCGGCGAGCGAAGAGCCGGTCCTGGAAGATAACCGGATCAAGCTGCCCTCGGGGGATTTGACCCCGAAACAGTTGATGCACATGCTCAATGCCCTGCCGGTAGATATAACTTTTGTGGACCAGGACGATGTGGTGCGCTACTTTTCTGAAAACGAAGAACGGATTTTTGTCCGGACCAGGGCCATTATCGGGCGCAAGGTGGAAAACTGCCACCCGCCCCAGAGCGTGGACCAGGTGCAAAAAATCGTTTCTTCTTTCAAAGACGGCACCAGGGATAGCGCCGAATTCTGGATCAACTTAAAGGGCAAGATGATCTACATCATCTTTTTCGCTGTCCGGGATGAAAACGGCAAATACATGGGCGCCCTGGAAGTGGCCCAGGATATCACCGGGCTGCAGAAATTGACCGGTGAAAGAAGGTTGCTCGATGAAGGAGAATGATCTGAAACTGGAAGGCGGATGCCGGACTACGGCCATGGGGATCATGCCCCATACCGATGTGGAAAAAGCGCTGGACCTGGCTTTGAGCGTGGATATACCTTTTTGGCCCCAGCTGCCGAAGGTCAGTTTCCTTGAAGATATGTATGCCCAGGTTTCCGAGCATTTTCCCGGTATAAAGCTGGACATGGACAAGCGGGTGGTTAGCTTTTCCATTGACAAGTTTTACGAGGATTTCGAAGAATACATGCCCCACTGGGAAGAAGAAGAGTTTTTTCGCCTTTCCCCCGAATATTCGGTGGTATTCCACCGCTTTTTGGAACAGGACCTGTCGCAGTACAAGTATATCCGGGGCCAGAGTATCGGCCCGGTCAGCTACGGGCTGAAAATTTTAGATGAAAATAACAAGCCGATGATCTACTACGAAGAGGTCAGGCAGATCGTATTCGACTTTGTAGCCAAGAAGCTGAGGGCGCAGTTAAGCGAAATGCAGAAAGCCCATCCCGGGGCTTTTGTCTGGGTGGATGAACCGGGCCTGGAGATGATTTTTATGGCCATCAGCGGCTACACCAGCGAAAGGGCGAAAGAAGATTACCAGGCCTTCCTGGAGCACTTTCCCGGGCCCAGGGGGGTGCACCTCTGCGGCAACCCGGACTGGTCCTTCCTGCTGCAGATGGAACTGGAGGTGCTGTCGCTGGACGTTTTGGCCCAGGGCCATATTTTTAGCCGGTATGCTGATGAAATTAAAGCCTTCCTTGACCGGGGCGGAATTATTTCCTGGGGAATAACCCCGACCCTGAGCGAAGAATTTGAGCAGGAAAACATCCAGTCCATGATCAAAATGATCGATGGGCTCTGGGACAGCCTGGATGGCGCCGGCATTCCCCGCGAGCAGATCATGAAGCAGGCCTGGCTGGCCCCGGCCCGCTGCTGCCTGGTCAACCAGGACGGGGAAGAAACGGTCACCAAATCTTTCCGCCTGCTGCAGGAAGTAGCCGATCATTTTAAAGGAATGCTTTAAAAACAGGAATTGTGATCACCGAGGTGGATTGTGATGAGCCAAAAAGTCAAACTGATCTGCTGTAAAACAATGAAGGAAGAAGTGGAAAGGATCAGGCCGGATAGGATGCCGGTTGAATACATGGAGTATGCTCTGCACCGGACCCCCGAAAAGCTGCGCCAGGAACTGCAGCAACGAATTGATGAAGAAAAAGAAACAGACATCCTGGTCTTTATTTACGGGCACTGTTCGAGGGGCCTGGAAGGGTTAAAAGCCCGGGATAAAACCCTGGTTATCCCAAAGGTGCACGACTGCATCAGCCTGCTGTTGGGGTCCAGAGAAAAATACGATCAAGAGTTCGGGCAAGCCCCGGGCACTTATTACCTGAGCAAGGGATGGGTCGATCAGAAAGCAGATCCCCTCCAGGAATATGAAAACTACGCTGAAAAGTACGGCGAGGAAAATGCCCGCTGGGTTACCGAGGAGATGTATAAGAATTACAAGCGGGTAGCCTTTATTGACACCAACCTGCCCGGGGCTGAAGAATACGAAGAGTATGCCAGGAAAGTGGCCGATTTCCTGGGGGTGGAGTTTATGCGCCTCCAGGGGGTAAGCGACTTTTTTGAAAAGCTGATCGGCGAAGACTGGGGCCGGGATTGTATTGTCGTCTTTCCCGGGGAAGAATCAAAGTCCCGGGATTTCATGTAATTGACCGCCGAACAAATGTGCGAACACGAATAGCGGGATTTGGGCTGATAAGCATGCGGGAAGAATCAATGCTTGGGGCAGGTGCTTTGATCTTGTTTATGGCCTTGGAATTTGCTTCCCTGCCCGGCGCCGGCAGGGCATTTATGCCCTGGTGCGCCACCCGGCCCTGTGGTGGTACGGCCTTTTCCTGGCCGGTTTATTCATCTTTCCAGGGGCCAAGTAGCTGCTCATTTCAGGGCCGGTGTGGTGGTTTGTAAACCTGGCCCTGGTAGTGGTTGAAGATCTTTATTTGTACTCCCGGATGTTTAAAGATTACGGGGACTATAAACGGGAAGCCCCCATGCTTATCCCGGGCCGGGCCGGTTTTTACAAGTGCTTAAAAACCTGGTCATCACTGAAATAACGGGGCCGTCTCGTTAATTAAAATGGGCTTCAGGGGGATCGTTTTCATCATGCATCTTCAGCTCGTCCTTTTCCAGCATGGCTAAGAGGATCAGAGTAAGCTCTTTATCAAACTGCCTGCCTGCTTCTTGCTCCAGGATTTCTTTAACAGTAGCTATGGAAAGACTGTTCAGGTACGGCCTTGAGTTGGTCATGGCATCAAAAGCGTCTGCCAGGCTCAGGATCCTGGTCAGCAAAGGAATACCCCCTCCTTTTGCTCATGCCGCAGGGCGTTTTTAATATGAACGGCGATGCGGGAAGCAAACAGCTGCATGGACTTTAGATAAGAATAGCGAAGCGGCTTATTGTTGCTCCGCCCGGTGCCACATAAAAACCCGATTAATTCATCTTTTATCCGTATAGGGAAAAAGGCTTTTTGAGGTATTTTCAAAAACTATGATAATGGTATAATACTATATGCAATCTTTACTGGGAGACATACTTGGGAAATATGATCCTGAGTAGCGGTCAGGAAATCATAGTCATCTTAGAGGATATCCAGTGATTATTAACCAGCTTACTTTACTGTTATTCATATTATCAATGATCACGATGCTTCTGGCGATGTATGCCTGGAAGTGGAAAGAAAGCCAGGTCGTTATGGCTTTGTCTTTGAACCTGGCTGCGTTATCCGTTTGGTCATTTGGTTATGGATTGGAAGTGGTTTTAACCAGCCTGGCTCATGTAAAGGCACCCATCGTGCTGCAGTATTTTGGCATTGCCACCGTTCCCCCTCTTTATCTTTACTTTGCAACCCGTTATATTAATAGGGATAAGTTTATAGATCCAATCAAAACTAATTCATCATAAAGGAAAATCAAGAAGTGATACCGGTTGAAGCGAACCGGAACAATACTTCTGAATGTATCGAAAAAGTTTTTACCAGGGAGTGAAGCATTATGAAGCCGGGACCGGACAAGCACCGCTTGTTGATTGAAAGCCTACCCGATGCCTTCGCCTACCACCAAATTGTCACCGATGAAGAAGGCGCCCCGCATGATTACATTTTTCTTGAAATCAACAACGCCTTCGAAAAGATGACCGGGCTGGAGCGGGATGAAGTAATTGGCAAAAGGGTAACCACGGTTCTACCGGAAATCGAAAAATCGGATTTTGACTGGATTGGTACTTTTGGCCAGGTAGCCTTGAGCGGTAAACCGGCCCGTTTCGAAACCAACTCCGAGCCACTTGGGCGTTGGTACGATGTGAGCGCCTACAGCAACGAGCACGGATATTTTACTGCTGTTTTCCGGGACATAACAGAATCCAAGAAAACCGAACATGCTTTACAGAAAAGCGAGGCAAATTACCGAGATCTTGTGGAGAATATCAATGAAGTAGTCTATATCCTTGATGAAAATGCCTCTATTACTTATATTTCTCCAAGTGTTGAATTTATAAGTGGTTATACTCCTTCTGAATTGACCAAAATGCGTTTCACCGATTTTGTTCATCCTGATGATCTGGAAGGGCGTATAGAGCAATTTTTCAAGATAATGTCAGGGTTTAATGAAGCTTCCGAGTATCGTTTTATTACCAAAGACGGACGTATCGTCTGGGTTAGAACGGCTGCTCGGCCTGTTGTCAGGAACGGACGAGTAGTAGGTGTTCAGGGAGTGTTATCTGACATTACTGAACGGAAACAGGCCGAAGAAGAGTTGAAACTAAAAGAGGAATACCTGCGGGGCATTCTGGAATCGCAGAATGATTTGGTCGTGCGGATAGACTTGGAAAATCGGTTGAATTATGTGAACGACGCTTATTGTAAAACTTTCGGCAAAACCCGCGAAGAGCTGGTCGGCAAATCATTTACACCTCTTGTCCATGAAGAAGACATAGAAACTACCTTACAGGCTATGGAAAAGCTTTATGTGCCGCCTTATCGCACATACGTAGAACAGCGGGCAATGACTGTGCACGGCTGGCGCTGGATAGCCTGGGAAGACAGCGGCATTCTTAATGATGAAGGGGAATTAGTAGAAATACAGGGCGTAGGCCGCGACATTACCAACCGCAAGCAGGCGGAAGAAGCTTTACGCTACCACTATGAATTTGAGAAGATGGTTTCAGAAATAGCTTCATATTTTATCAATCTACCGGTTGATCAAATTGATGAAGGTATAAAGTATGCCTTGAAAGAGTGCGGGGATTTTTTTCAGGTTGAGCGCAGTTATCTCTTCTTATTATCACCCGATGGCCAGTCACTGAGTATGACTCACGAGTGGCACAAAAAAGAAATAGAGCCCCAGATAAACAGACTGCAAAGCATTCCAATCGGTAAGCGCCCCTGGTGGTATGCCCAGGTCATTGAAAAAGGTTACGTTCACATCCCTGATGTGAACGATATGCCGGAGGAAGCAGAAGCAGAAAGAAATGAATTTCTAAAACAAAATATTACATCACTGCTGAGCATACCGATAATTGCAGATGGCAAACTTATCGGCCACCTGGGATTGGATGCAATAAAGGAGAAGAAAACATGGAGTGAAGAACAGATAAATCTTTTAAAGGTTTTGGCTGAATTGATTTCGCATGCGCTGGAAAGACAGTGGAACGATAAAAAAATTCGCTATTTAAGCTTCTACGATCAATTGACCGGCCTCTACAACCGTCACTTTCTGGAAGAAGAAATACAGAGGCTCGATACCGGCAGACAGCTGCCGATCAGTATCATCATGGCCGATTTAAATGGACTTAAGCTGGTTAACGACACCTACGGGCATGGGGTAGGAGATGAAATGTTAATATGTACCGCCGATGTTTTAAAAAATTCCTGTCGCGAAGAAGACATTATCACCCGCTGGGGCGGGGATGAGTTTGTCATTTTACTGCCTCAAACTACAATAACAGAAGCACAACAAATAGAGAACAGAATAAAAGATAGGTGCCGCGATGCTTACGTTAAAGATATGCCCGTTTCTATTGCTCTGGGTCTTTCAATCAAAGAGGACACGGATAAAGATTTGCTCATGGTTTTGAAAGACGCAGAGGACAACATGTACAAGGAAAAACTTGTTAAAAGCCAGAGTGCAAAAAGTGCTGTTCTTAAAACTTTGCTCAAAGCTCTGGAAGAAAAAAGTTTTGAAACAGAAGGGCATGCCCAAAATATGCAGGAAACGGCTTCAAAAATCGCTGAGAAGGTAAATATTCCTGATTCCGAGATTAATCGTTTAAGGCTTTTAATCACCCTTCATGATATAGGGAAAATAAACATCGACGAAAAGATTTTAACCAAAACAGAGCCTTTAACTTCCGAAGAATGGGAACTTATAAAGAAACACCCGGAAACAGGTTACAGGATTGCCCTAGCCGCCGAAGAGTTTGCCCACGTGGCTGGAGATATTCTGGCCCATCATGAGCACTGGGATGGTTCGGGGTACCCGCAAGGGTTAAAGGGTGAAGAGATCCCGCTTTTGGCCCGGATTGTAGCAATTGCAGATACTTATGAAGTGATGAGCAGAGGCAGGCCTTACAAAAATGCTTTAACCACTGAAGAAATTAAAGCCGAGTTTAAACGGCGCGCCGGCACCCAGTTTGACCCGGAACTGGTAGAGATTTTTTTGGCGATTATAGATGATGGCATTGATAAATAAAACCCGGCATTAATGCGCCTTTGTCATCTTTGCCTCATGTACTTTAAGATAGCGGTAAAGTGTTGCTCGATTAATCTCCGGCAGTTTTGCAAAGCGGTGACAGTAATCTCGCCACCTATCCACATCGGGTAATACTTTTTAAAGGCTGGCGATTTCTCTCGCGGTGGTCGACCAGCCGACCGACCGGATCTGGAGACGGGCCGTTTTGCCTTAACCACGTCTTCGCGGAGCCCCTCACAGGTCAACTCGCGCTCTATCTCAGCCACAGCGTTAAAATAGACAAATAACAATTATTATACAGAGTAAGAAAATTTTGAAGGCCGTAAAATGGCGGTTTTTGAAGATTGGGGAAGACTGGATTTAGTGGCATTCCGCCTTGAATAATAAAAATCATGATTAAATCAGGATTGATTTTTCGCACCCCAGTTGATGAGTAATCATAATTTTTAACGAGATTTAAAAACCTTGTTACGGAGGCCTGGTGCCTACAAAAATATCAGCACTAAACCCGATCATATTTAATGCTCTGTTTAACAAACTTGAACCGGTTCTCTACCATTGTCTGCTGCTTGTATTCTTTTAAAAGATCATAACCGGTGTAATCATCAAAGATATTACTGACCAAAACAAAGCAACTCAAACGCTGTCTTTCTTGCCAGTAGGTTCCTTCATCAAGATCTTCTACCTGCAGGTTAAGCCGGTAGATTACCCGGTAAGAAGGTTCTTCATTACAGGCAGGCCGACCAGGTTTATCGCGCTTTACTTTCTCAGCTGCTTTTATGACCTGGCCCTTTAGGGGGTAGAACTTGTTCCGGTAATTTTTTAAAAACCGACATAAAGCTTCTTGGGCGTCAGCCGCACAAGAGTAAGTCTGTTTCATCTCTTTCTATGCTGCTTTTTGCAGAATTTCCTTTTGTTTCTTTAGCCGCCTCTCGAAGCCGTTTAGCTTACGCTTATCTAAGTGGTTAGAGTAGACTACCAGGAATCGATGCTGGTTTCCATAGAGTTCTTCGGTGAATTCCTGGACCTGATAGCTGGCTCTGTCTTTACCGGGTGAGAGGCCCCAGCTCTATCCACTGGTTTTCCTTGACAAAAGCAGCTTCTGTAAGCCGGGAAGCCAGCTTGAACTTATCCGGCAAGCGGGAGACGGGATACAAAACTCAATAGGACCAATTACTCTTTCAGGTCTTCCATCATCTGTTTATATTCCTCACGGTCAATTTCACCTTTGGCGTACCGCTCCTTAACTTTTTCTGCTGCACTTCCGTGTT
>Ga0207421_10004281_pt1 | contig 16511 bp, 19 predicted proteins | sample SodLakKL_010_SED_4_FD_187542 | JGI IMG/M metagenome (GOLD analysis project Ga0207421, IMG submission 187542) | Alkaline sediment microbial communities from Lake Tanatar, Kulunda Steppe, Russia - 8KL_010_SED (SPAdes) (version 2) | ecosystem: Environmental > Aquatic > Non-marine Saline and... | reverse complement strand
AACCCCGACCTCGACCCGGAGGAATCACGCAGTATAGAAGTAGGCGCACGTTTCGCTAGCGGTCCCGTGTTCCTCGATGCCGCGCTGTTCCATACGCAAATCGACGATCTTCTTGTCTACGACGGAGCGACTTTATCCACGCAGAACATCGACGAGGCCCGTATTCGGGGTATGGAGCTGGAGGCAGGGTACCAAGCACGTACCTGGTTGACGCGAGCGTCCGTCACCTTGCTGGACGCTGAGGACCGGAACACTGGCAACGAACTGCCGCGACGCTCCCCCTTCAGCACGCGCGTGGACGTGGACCGCGCGCTGGGCAACTGGTTGCTGGGCGGCAGCCTGCTGGGACAAGGCCGCAGCTTTCAGGATGCAGCGAACGCTGATCGGATCTCGGGCTTTGCCACGGTCGACCTGCGCGCCACCTATGCCATCGATAAGGAATGGACCCTCGAGGCCTCGGTGCGCAACCTCTTCGACCGCGACTATGCCTTGTCGCAGCAGTTCGGTACCGATTTTAACCAACCCGGACGCGGTGCCTTCGTGACCGTCCGCTATCAGCAACAATAGGACCTGACGCTCATCGCCAGCACCACCCCTGGCTGTGAGAGGGCGAGCCACGGAAGGCACGGAATACACTGAAAATGAATTCAACATTGCTTCCGTGTTTTCCGTGCTTTCCGTGGCTGACTTCGCGTTTTAATCGAATTGAGTGGCGCATTGGAACGGCACTCGACCCATCGGCGCGGGGGAAAATCCCAAGCCGATCCCTTTGCATGGGTTTACCGACTGGAGTTTCTTATGGGCAACCGCCTCTCCCGCATCATCACCCGCACCGGCGACGACGGCAGCACCGGACTTGCGACCGGCGCGCGCCTGCCCAAGGATTCGGCGCGCATCGAGGTCATGGGCGATGTCGATGAATTGAACAGCGTACTCGGCATGCTGCTCGCACACCCGATTCCGGAGCCGCAGGCGAACTGGCTGCTCGAGATCCAGCACGACCTGTTCGATCTCGGCGGCGAATTGGCACTGCCGGAAACCGCGCTGCTGCCGGCCGAACGCATTCTGTGGCTCGAGGAGCAGGTCGAGACGATGAATGCCGACCTGCCCGCACTGAAGGAATTCATCCTCCCCGGTGGTGGGCCGGCCGCGACCGTGTGCCACCTGGCCCGCGCCGTGGCTCGCCGCGCCGAACGTCATCTGGTGCGTTTGGCGCGGGACGAACCGGTAACCGAGCCGGCGCGCCACTACCTGAACCGCCTTTCCGACCTGTTGTTCGTGCTGGCCCGGGTGCTCGCACGCGAGGCCGGCGACGGCGAGGTCTTCTGGCGCAGCCGGAAGGTGCGAGCCTCGGAATGACCCCCGGATTCAGGCTCGCATCGAGACACGCGATGCGGCACCGCTTCCGGGTCCTGGCCCGCCTCGGGTTGCTGGCCCTGCTCGGGCTCGGCTTGCTGCCAACCACGCTGCCCGCGGCCGGCATCACCGTGATCGACGCCCACGGGCAATCGGTCACGCTCGAGCGGCCCGCGCAGCGCATCGTCAGTCTGTCCCCCCATCTGACCGAACTCCTGTTCGCGGCCGGTGCCGGCGACCGCATCATCGCGACGGTCGAACACGCCGATTACCCGCCGGCGGCGCTCGCCATCCCCCGCATCGGCCAGGCGTCGCAGCTGGATCTGGAGCGCATTCTCGCCGCGCGCCCCGATCTGATCGTGGCCTGGAGCAGCGGCAGCCCACGGGCACAACTCGAGCGCCTGGAACGGCTGGGGCTTGTGATCTACTACAGCGAAGCCACCGACTTCGACGGCATCGCCGAGGCCCTGCGCCACCTGGGCCACCTCGCCGGCACCGACACCCAGGCCGAAGCAGTCGCCCGGGAATTCCTCCAGGCGATGGCTGACCTGCAACACCGCCATGCCGGGCAGGCGCCGGTCAGCGTGTTCTATCAGGTCTGGGACCGCCCGCTGATGACGGTGAACGACCAGCATCTGATCGGCGAGATCATCGCACTGTGCGGCGGACGCAATGTCTTCGGAGACCTGGATACCCTGGTACCGCGTCCGGGCCGGGAAACGATCCTCGCCGCCGATCCCGAGGCGATCGTCGTCGGCGGCCCGGGCGAGGACCGCCCGGACTGGCTGGACGCCTGGCGGCGGTGGGATCAGCTGACCGCCGTGCGCCGGGACAACCTGTTCTTCATTTCGCCCTCGCTGCTGCAGCGGCACACGCCGCGCATCGCCGAGGGCACCCGTCAGCTCTGCGCGGCCCTGGAACTGGCGCGTTCGCGGCGGGCGGACCCGACGCGGTGAGTGCGCCGCTGTTCGCGGCCCGGGGGGCTGTGCGCGGCCGTCGGGGCGCCGGGCTGATCCTCGGCGCACTGGGGCTCGCGGCGCTGGCGTCGGTGCTGGTCTCGGTGATGCTTGGCAGCGTGGCACTCGCCCCATCCGAGGTGCGCGCGGTCTTTCTCGGCGGCGGCTCGGATCTGGCGCGGATGCTGGTGCTGGATCTGCGCCTGCCACGCACGCTCGCGGCTTTCGCCACCGGCGGCCTGCTCGCCGTCGCCGGCGCGCTGATGCAGGTCTTGCTGCGCAACCCGCTGGCGGACCCGTATGTATTGGGCATCTCCGGCGGGGCCGCGGTGGGCGCGCTGCTCGCGATGATTGGCGGGCTCGGCTTGAGCTGGGTTTCCGGCTCCGCGTTCGCCGGAGCCCTGCTGTCGACCTTTCTCGTCTTCGGGCTCGCGCACGGCACCGGCAGCTGGACCCCGACTCGCCTGCTGCTGACCGGCGTGGTGGTCGCCGCGGGTTGGGGCGCAGTGATCACCTTCCTGCTGGCCGTTCGGCCGAGTCCGGAGCTGCCCGGCATGCTGTACTGGTTGATGGGCGATCTGGCGCAGGCACGCGGCAGCGCCCTGCCCTGGCTGACCCTGGCGCTGATCCTCGCCCTCACCCTGCCGCTGGGGCGCAGCCTGAATGTGCTGGCACGCGGTCCATTGCAGGCCGCGGTGCTCGGGGTCCCGGTACGCCGCCTCGAATGGACGGTCTACTTGCTCGCGGCGCTGATCACCGCCGTGGCGGTGACCACGGCCGGCACCATCGGCTTCGTCGGGCTGATCATTCCGCACATGCTGCGCCTGGTGATCGGCAACGATCAGCGCCTGCTGCTGCCGGCCGCGGCGCTGGCCGGGGGTATCCTGTTGACCCTGGCGGATACCCTCGCCCGGATCGTGATTGCCCCCGAACAGCTTCCGGTCGGCGTGATCACCGCGATGCTCGGGGTCCCGGTCTTCCTGTACCTGCTGTATCGGAGCCGCACGTGAGCACGCCCTTGCCGAGCACGCCCTTGCTGAACCTGGCGGGTCTGGTGCTGGATATCCCCGGACGCGCCGACGGCATGCCGCTGGACCTCGATATCCGTGCGGGCGAGTGCTGGGGCCTGCTCGGCCCGAACGGCTCCGGCAAGACCACGCTGCTGCACACCCTCGCCGGCCTGCGCCGGCCGCGGGCGGGTCAGGTGCGCATGGACGACCGCGCGCTGCATGCGTGCCCCCGGCGGCAGATCGCCCAGCGGCTGGGCCTGGTGTTTCAGGATCATCACGACGGCTTTCCCTCGACGGTGCTGGAAACGGCGCTGATCGGTCGGCATCCCTTCCTGCGCGCCTGGAACCTGGAGAATGCCGACGACCACGATCAAGCCCTGCGCGCGCTCGCCGGAATGGATCTGTTGGAACTCGCCGCGCGGCAGGTCCAGACGCTCTCCGGCGGCGAGCGCCAGCGCCTGGCCATCGCCACCCTGCTGACCCAGGATCCGCCGCTGTGGCTGCTGGACGAACCGACCAACCACCTGGATCTGCATCATCAGATCGCGGTGCTGGACCGGATCCGACGCGAGGTCGATCACCGCGGCCGCGGCGCGGTCCTGGCCTTGCACGACCTGAACCTTGCCGCCACCTATTGCAGCCATCTCGTTCTGATGTACCCGGATGGCGGCATGTGCTGGGGTCGAACGCCCGAGGTCTTCCATGTCGGGGCCCTGGAGCGCCTGTTCAGCCAGCGCCTGGCCGTGATCGACACCCCGGACGGACCCTGGGTAAGGCCCGTGCCGGGCGAGCAGCCCGTGCCGGACGAGCCCCGCGGCCCGGCCTGAGCCACGCGGCGCCGGGGCCACGCGGACCTAGCTCTGGCCAACCGCATCGCTGCGCGATGCCGAGCCCTATGACCTCCTGCTACACTAATGGCACGGAAACACGCCAAGGAGTGCGCATGCAACCGCAAGACGAAGGGCCAAGCACCCATTTCATCATCGGCAACGTCATCCTCGGGTTCGCGGCGGTGATGCTGTTGTTCTTCGGTGCCCTGTGGGAGCATTTGGGCGTCTGGGCCCTTTTTCTCTGGATGGTAATGGCGGTCGTGGGGGTGTATTTCATCTCTAAGGACAGCGGCCCCTCGCACTCCGGACCGCCGAACTGAAGCGCGGGTTGACTTGCTGCCTGTTGCCCCCCCTGCCTGTGCCCGCTGACGGGCGTTGAACGTATCCAATGGCGGATCCGGCGCTGGCCCCCTGGATCACCTGGCTCGGCATCCTGTTGTGCCTGACGCAATCCGGGATGCTCTCCGGGCTGAACCTGGCCTTCTTCACGCTCAACAAGCTGCAACTCGAACTCGAGATCGCCAAGGGCAATCCGCAGGCCCGAAAGGTGCTCGCGCTGCGCCAGGATGCGAGCTTCCTGCTGGTGACGATCCTATGGGCCAATGTCGGCGTCAATGTGTTGCTCGCCCTGCTCTCGGGCTCGGTGCTGGCCGGGGTCCTCGCCTTCTTGTTTTCGACCGTGGTGATCACGATCTTCGGCGAGATCCTGCCCCAGGCCTACTTTTCCCGCAATGCCCTGAAGGTCGCCTCCCGGCTGACCCCGCTGTTGCGGGTCTATCAGTTTCTGCTCTACCCGATCGCCCGGCCGACCGCCTGGGTGCTGGACCGCTGGCTCGGACCCGAGGGCATCCGCTACTACAAGGAACAGGATCTGCGGACCTTGATCCAGATGCACATGGAATCCCAGCGTACCGAGATCGCCCCGGTGGAGGGTCAGGGTGCCCTGAACTTCTTGGCCCTGGATGACGTGCCGTTGGGTGAGGAAGGCGAATGGATCGATCCACAGAGCATCCTGACCCTCCAGTTCGTCGATGGCCACCCCCAATTTCCGGCGCTGCGGCCCGACGTCGCCGATCCGTTCCTGCAAGCCGTGCACCGCTCGCGCAAGAAATGGATCGTGCTGGTGGACCCCGAGGACGAACCGCAACTGTTGCTAGAGTCGGACGCCTTTATCCGCGACCTGCTGTTCGAGCCCGAACACTTTCATCCCCAACGGCATTGCCATCGGCCGATCCGGGTTCGCGACGCCAAGACGCGCATCGGCGAGATCATGCCCGCATTGAAGACGCCCCCGCGCGGCGATGATGTGATCGAACAGGATGTCATCCTGCTGTGGGGCGAAGAAAAACGCGTGATCACCGGCAGCGATGTGCTCGGCCGACTCTTGCGGGGCATCGTGGGCACCGGGAACGCCGAGGGACCGAGTCCCGGGCCTTCCTGATCCGGTTCGGCGTCTGAGCAGACGGCGCTGGGCATCCCGCGAACGGCGCGGACTCCGGGGCAGCGCTGAGCTTACATTACGGGGTAGGTGTGGCCTGGGGATGGTTCGTTGTGCCAGGGTGACTTTGGTTGTAGGGTAACGAAGGCTTCGGCCCAAAAACAAAAAATGTCACCATCCTGGAGGATGTCATCATGTTCAAAGGTCTGTTACCCCTCGCTGTTCTGCTCCTGGTCGCGCCCACCCTGACACTGGCGGCGGACCGTGTCGCACCAGCGGACGGCACGGAGGTCTACTTCATCTCACCCGAAGATGGCGCTACGGTGGAAACCACCTTTACCGTCCGGATGGGTCTGCGCGGCATGGGTGTGGCCCCCGCCGGTGTCGATGTGGGCAACACCGGGCATCACCACCTGTTGATCAACACCCCGATTGACGATCTCGACCTCGATGCGGCGCTGCCCTTCACCGAAGGCACGCGTCACTTCGGTGGCGGCCAGACCGAGGCCAGCCTGCAATTGCCGGCCGGCGAACACACGCTGCAACTGTTGTTCATGGATTACCGCCACCTCAGCTTCGACCCCCCGGTCACCTCCGACGTGATCACCATCACCGTCGAGTAGGTCCCCGGCCGGAGATGCGTTCGCTACGCCGGACGCGTCCGGCGCCGGCTGGGATCGCCCAGCCGGCGTCGAGTACGGCCGGCCCCTGACTCCAGTGGACATCGTCGTCTCGTCTCCGAGGGATTTCTGCGGCCCAAGCCCTGAATTGCTGTGACGCGCGCGGCACCCGTTGGCCGGCTAACGCGGCGCGCGGTCTCCTGCAGGGCCTTTCCGGGCTGGGGTGCCGGCTTCACCACCCATTGCACATAAGCACAGCACATCAGCACACAGCGGGCCCTCCAGCCTTGACTTCGGGCGACCGACGATCAGGCGACGCTGCCGAAGCTCTTGTTGACGGCTTCCTTCGGGGGCTCCAGACCGGCCAGACGACAACCCTGGGCGACCGGCCCGGCGGGCAGCAGGGTGTAGAGGTGCTTGCGGCCGCCACGGGAGTGGAAATGTTCCTCCAGCGCATCGTTCAACTCCCGCAACTGGATGCGGCTCACTTCCTTATGCCGGTGATAGTACTCCTGCAGGGCCCGGATCAGCTCCCAATGTTCGTCGGTCAGTTCCAGGTCCTCCTCCCCGGCGACCCGCTCGGCGACCTCTCGGCTCCAGTCCGCGGGCGCATGTGGGAAGGCGGGATCGCGCTGGACCGCACCAGGGTTCATGACCTCGTTCATTTCTTCCGCCATTACAGCCCTCCGTAAGCGACGTATTCAGGAACCACGAGTATAGACAGCTCCCGAAGGAGCACGGACTGCTGGTCGTCGCCTCCGTAACCAGTGCGGCGGCCTCGGGCCGCGATGCGGCTTTTGGGCGCTCGCCCGAAGCGCCGCTACCTGGCCGATCCAGTCCGGTCCCCAACGAGGAACAAGGGGGTAACCCGTGGCGACGGATCAGTAGATGAAATCCGGCAGATAGGCCCGCAGTTTTTCGGGATCCTCGATCTTGACCACGTTCTTGGCGACCTCGGCCCGAACGGTCTGCGCCAACGGCCGATCCATCGCATCGCGCAGGGCCCCCAGGAAGGCCGGCGCAGCCACCACCACCAGATGCTTGAAGCTGCCCTGATGGTGGGCGGCGTCGAGCCGTTTGACGACTTCACGGGCAAAGCGCACGAGTTCGTACGCCGCCGGGTCCGTCGGTTCGGCCATCGCATGACGGCCATCTCCCGCCGTATTGGCCCAGGATCGTCCCGGTCGATCGGAGGTCAGGTCGCGACCCCGAGCCTGGGATTCACTATGCACCAGGGCCTCCAGCTCCTTCAGGTCTCGGCAGGCACGGCCCTGGCAACTCAGGATCCGTGCGCGTGCGGCTTCGGCAACCAAAATCCAGACAGTGTCCATGCAGATTCTCCCCTATTCGGAAAAATGCGCACCCGTGTGGGCACCCCCATCTTGCGCCCGTTGCGCATTTCTCGCTACCACCAGAAGACCCGTCGTCGGGGCTGAATCGGGAGCCGACCGCGCCAGTACTGGATCAGCAGCAGGCCGAAGAACATGCCGCCCAGGTGCGCGAAATGGGCCACCCCGGCGACGGTACCGGTGATGCCGGCGATCAGCTCGAAGGCACCGTAGGCGATGACGAAATATTTGGCCTTGATCGGAATCGGCAGCAGCAGGAAGATCAGGCGCTGGTTCGGGAACATCATGCCGAAGGCGAGCAGGATCCCGAAGACGCCGCCGGAGGCCCCGATGGTGGGGTAGATCTCGTCGTGCGTGATGCCGTAGGAGGCGACCGCCAGCTGGATCAGGCCCGCACCGACCAGACAGAAGAAATAGTAGATCGCGAACAGGCGGGATCCCCAGGCGTTTTCCAGTTGCACGCCGAGGATCCACATCGCGAACAGGTTCAGAAACAGGTGCAGCGGGCCGCCATGCAGAAAGCCGTAGCTGAGCAGTTGCCACAACTGGAACTGGGGCACCCACAGCCGTTCGCCTTCCAGCGCGATGATGTCCGGCGTGCCGACCGGCCAGAGGGCAAAGTGCACCAGCAGGATTTCCGGGGCGATGAGTTGCACCAGGAACACGGTGATGTTCGCCATTAACAGCAGGCCGATCACCGGCGGCAGAAGGGTGATCCGGGATTCCGGCTCGGTCATCGTCGCGCCTCGAGGGAGTCACCATGAGCGGCGACGGGAGCACCGCAGGAAGACCGCAGGAACGCGGGGACCGACGGGATTCCCTTGCGTCAGTTGACCGGCAGGCGCGCGCGCAGTTCGTTCCGATCGAACCACCAGTGCTCGGCGACGATGGCATCGAGCATCAGCGCCAGGCGCGGCAGCAACTTGTCGGTGTTGTTGAGCTCGTACATTTCGATCCAGGTATCCAGCGTTTCCTGATCCTCGATGCCGCGGTGGCGGCGCGCGACCCGGGCAATGATCTGGGTGGTGAGAAACATCAGGCTTTCGCGTTCCCGGCCCTCGCTGCGCAGGCCGGCGATGTAGTGCGCCACCATGGCGGCCACGGCAGCGCCGTCGGCCTGCTCCGGCGTTTCGTCCACCACATGGCCGAGCAGGGTCACGGTGGTCTGTGCCCGGACCGGGTAGGTGACACTCAGCCAGACGCCATGTGCCAGCGCGAGGATGGATTCCTCCTGTTCGGTGCGATAGAGCACGTCGCAGGCCTCCACCGCCTCCTGCCAGGCATCGGCCGCCAACAGCGGCTCGAGCAAGGGCCGGACAAGGTCCCAGGCCTGTGCCCCGCGCTCCAGACCGATCAGAGCCTCGCTCATGTCCAACACCACATGGGCGCGTTCGATCAGCGGCGCGTCGTCCGGCAAGGTCGCCAGATGGGCCTGGTGCTTGTCGAATTGATACTGCAACGCGGCCTGGCTCTCCACACCGATGCTGCCGAAGGGAAAGGAGTCGGGCCGGGGTCCGGGTTTCGCGTCTGCCATGAGATCGATCCGCCTGCTGTGCCAGAGAGCTTGCTTTTGTACCGAAGCGGCCCGGCCTGCGCAAGCTTCACCCCGCGCCAGTCCCGGTCGTTTCACCCCCCACCAACGGTACGAACATCACCGCCAGCACGCGCTGTTGCGACAGGGAGCCATCCTCCTGCTTGGTCCCGAGGATCAGGTCCTGTCCCGCCCACGGGGCATCGATGGGGATCACCAAACGTCCGCCGACGCGCACCTGTTGAATCAGCGCCGGAGGGATCTCGGCGGCCCCGGCCGTGACCAGGACGCCATCGAAGGGTGCGGCCTCAGACCACCCTTCACGACCGTCGCCGCTGCGCACCTGCACGTTGCGATAGCCGAGGTCGTTTAGGCGTTGGGCCGCGACCTCGGCCAGCTCCGGCACGTATTCGACACTGTAAACCTCGCCCGCCAACTCCGCCAGCACCGCCGCCTGGTACCCGGAACCGGTGCCAATCTCCAAGACCCGGCTCTGCGGCGTGAGTTCGAGCAGCTGGGTCATCAGGGCCACGACGAAGGGCTGCGAGATGGTTTGCCCATGGCCGATGGGCAAGGCCCGATTGTCCCAGGCCGCAGTGACATCAGGACCTTCGACGAAGGCATCCCGAGGCACCTTGCGCACGGCTTCGAGCAGTCGCGGATCCGGAATACCGGTGCCGGTGCTGGAAGCGGTTTCCCGGAAATCGCGGATCAATTGGTTGATCAGGGCCTCGATCCGTCGCTGTCGGTCGCTGTTGCGGTCTGCCATCGCGTCCTCCAAGGGCTGGGGCCGCGTTGCTTCACGGCCCAGGCACGGAATCAGCTGGCGATATAATGCTCCAGCTGCGAGATGATGAACTGCTGGTCGTCAATGATCGCCTTTACCAGATCGCCGATCGAGATCAGGCCGACCAGGCGCCCGGACTCCACCACCGGCAGGTGACGAACCCGCTTCTCGGTCATCAGGGCCATGCACTCCTCGACCGTTCGCGGCGGTTCCACACAGGTGACCGGGGTCAGCATGATGTCGCGTACCGCCGTGGTGTGCGAGCTGCGCTCCCGCAACACCACCTGGCGCGCATAGTCGCGCTCGGAGATCAGCCCCAGCAGCTGTTCGCCCTGCATCACCGGCAGCGCGCCGATCTCGTGTTCTGCCATCACTTGCAGGGCCTCGAACACGCTGCTGTCGGGCTGGATGCGATGGACCGTATGGCCCTTCTCGTTCAATACTTCCTGGACCGTCTTCATCAGGGCATCTCCACCTTGGGTCGGGCTTCCCCATCAGTTTAGTCGGGATTTATCCCGCCTGTCAGGGTGTCTGACGCCGACCGGCCGGAAACCCTTCCCTTAACGGCGGTGCCCCTCCCAATCGAAGCCCGAGAGCAGCGCCAGTTCTTCCGCGGAGATGACCTCTTCATAGCGCCGATTGCCGATGATCCAGGTCGGGTAACTGGTGATGCCGGCATTCGCGCAGACCGCGGCCATCGGGGTTCCGCGCCCCCGGGGCGAGCATTCCACATAGGGCAGGCGTTCCCAGGCCGCACCGAAGATCCGGTGCTGATTCTGACAGGCCGGACACCAGGAGGCGCCGTAGTAGCGGGCACCGGAGGCCTCCAGATGGGTCGCCAGCGCCGCCAGTCGCGGGCTTTCCGGCCGGCTCAGGAGATCGCTGGCATACAGGTGCAACGCCAGCACGGCGACCAATCCCAGGCTGCCGCTGCGCAGCAGCCACGGCGTCCAGCCCATGCCCGGCGCCGACACCGGGCGGCGCAGCCACACCGCGAACAGGATCGCGCTGAGGGTTGCGAGCAAGAGCAGGCCCCACACGCAATAACTGCCCAGGGCGAACCCCACCACGGCATTCAGATACAGGCTGATCGAGGCACCGAAAACGGCGACGACCCAGAGGCGTCGCCACCGCTTCAGCCGGGAGGAGGCCTGATAGGCGAACACGGCGATCAGTGCAAACAACAGAAAGCCCCACAGCGCGATCGGCAGCCCCAGCAGGCTGGACCACTGGCTTTGCTGCACCAGAGCGCAACCGGTGCCCTCGGCACAAAAAGCCGGAACACGACCGATCCAGGCGCTGCCGGTCAGGTAGGCGGTGATCAGCAGGCCCAGACCGGCCAGACCGAGGACCACCCCATCCGGCCTCAGGCGCGCGGTGGCGCTGCTCCCGGATGCCGACTTGGCATTTACCGGCTGGGCATGTAGCGGCTTGGCGTGTGCGGGCTTGCGTCGTCCCCTTCCCATCGATTCACTCCGTTACAAACAAGAAATCGGTGCCCGCAGGCTCCCGGATGCCGAAATGGCCTTGTGGCACTGCCGTCACCACGGCAGGCCGGAAAAAACCGACTTCAGAATGCCATGCTCACCAAGGCGATTTCATCGCCGTCCGCGATCGGGGTCTTCAGGTCGGCGAACTGCTTGTTCACGGTTACCTTCACGGTTTCGTGAACCAATAGCCGATTCCAGGCACTGCCGCGCTGGCGCAACCAGGCCAGCAGTGCATCCACGTCCTTCACATCATCCGGTAGTTGCACCTCCTCGGAGGTGCGCCCCAGGGTATTCGCGAGATCCGCGAAGTACAGGATTCGATTCATCGGCAACCCCCGATTCTGGAGTTCGATAGGATAGACGCACTGAATATCCGTCCAAGATACGGGAAGTAGCCCCTGGTGTGCGAGATCCCCATGCCGTCGGCAAGGCGGCATTCCCTTGACGCGGTCCGTCGCGCTGGATAGCTTCTGCAGCCGACTTCGTATCGCGCACGCCGACACAGCCCGCCATGGTCCCGGGCCTCCACGCACTGCGTACGGTTCAGGATCTTTTTATCTCGACCACAACCAGGAGTCCGACCATGACCGTTCCCGCCCCCCTCCGCCGCGCCGGCTCCGCCTTAGGGCTCTCGGGCTTGGCCATCCTGTTCCTGCTGGGCACCGCCCCGGCCTCGGCGCAACTCGGGGAAGATGTGCGGCCCGGCGCCACGCATCAGGATTGGCAGGTTCTCTGCGAGGATACGCCCGCCGGCGAAAGCTGTTTCATCACCCAAGCCGCCGCCGATGAGGACGGGGAGGCCATCATGCAGATCTCCATCGGCTTCCTTGAGGGGGAACGGGCAATGGTGATCTATCTGCCGCTGGGGCTGGACCTGCGCCCGGGCATCCTGTTCCAGGTCGGCGAGAACCTGCAGAGGGAATTCCCCTTCCAGACCTGCCTGCCGAGCGGCTGCCGCGTCCTGGCCCGGGTCGATACCGAAACGCTGAACGCCATGCGCAACGGCACCACCTTCCGGATCGGCGTCCGAACCATGGAATCCGACCGTATTGGCGTCATCGAAGGCTCCCTGATGGGCTTCACGGCCGGTTTCCGAGCCATCTCCCAATAGCTTGGGCCCAAGGGCTGGGTGGGGTCCGTTGCGGGCCCACCCAGCCCGCCGCTCGCGTGGCTACACGCAGCCGGTGGGCTTGGGCAGACCGCCGTACTTGGTGATCGGCTTCATCGGGCCACTCATCCAGGTGGTAAAGATGCCTTTTTGATCCGCGTTCAGATACTTGGCGAACTTGCGGATCGGCGGCACCACGGCATGGTCTTCGAAATACTCACGGGCCTTGACGATGTGATCCCACTTTTCCTCGTCCAGATCGACGCCGTCGGCCTCAGCCATCGCACGTCCGATTTCGGGGGTCCAACAATCGCGGTCGATGAGATAGCCGTCGCCGTCGCGTTCGGGAAGGGTCATGAATATACTCCTGATGGTGGGTTGAAATTCGGGCAATAGCGTAGCACAGGACTCGGGAATTACGCCTGCCAGGTGCCTGGTGACGCCCCGTCCCTTGTGCCCGGATCGTTCGGGCGCAGCTCGCCCACCGGCGGGAAAGCCACCCCTTGAAGGATCAACGGCTGTTCCATAATCTGCACGCAGGGCGTATCGGAACGTCGCCCACAGCCGACAGTACGATGCGACGGGAACCGACATGCATCAATGGACACGGATCGTCAGCCTGCCCCGCTTTCGTTTGTCCCGAACCGTGCTGCTCGGGACGTTGCTGCTCGGAATCTTCCTGCTCGTCCCTCCTCTGCTCGGGCCCGTGCTGTCCAGATCGAGCCCCACCGAGGGCGCCTGCGCGTCCACACTCCTCACACCACTTGCCGCATTGCGTTCGGGCCGGATTGCCGAAGACCACCGAGTGACAGTGGAAGGGATCGTCACGGCGGTCTTCAGCGGCGGCGACCAACTCGGAGGCTTCTTCCTGCAGGAGTCCGGCAGCCCACCCGTGGGTCTGTTCGTGTATGCACCCCAACTCCATGCAGAGGTCCATGAAGCGGTCGCTGAGGCCCAGCCCGACCAGGCCCACAAACGGGTGCAAAAACGGGTACAGGAACACGCACCGCCGCGGCCGGGACACCGGGTCCAGGTCGAAGGCCGCTTTGCCCGTTTCCACGATCGCCCGCAGCTGGGCCGGATCACCGCCTTGCGTGATTGTGGGGCGGTCGGATTGCCGGAACCCGTGCTCGTGCGCCTGCCGCAGGATGTCGGGCGACTGGCACAGTTACAGGACGTGAAGGTCCGCCTACCGCAATCCCTGACCGTGACCGACAATGCCCAGCTGGACCGCCACGGCACCCTCGGACTGGCGACCGAAGGCCGGCTGATGCGTGCTACCGCACGCCGAGTGCCCGAAACCGCTTTTCGGCACCAGCGGGCGGCGCACTCACTCTGGCTGGACGATGGCAGCTATCGCGCGAATCCGGACCCAATCCCCTACCTGGACCGGCACGGCACCCGGCGCGCCGGCGACACCATCAGCGGACTGACCGGCATTCTCACCCAAGCCTTCGGTGCGTACCGTCTGCATCCGACCCGGGACCCGGTGTTCGAGGCTGCCAACCCGCGCGCCCCCGCACCCCCGGTGACCGCCGGCGCGCTGCGTGTCGCCACCCTCAACCTGGAGAACTACTTCGTCACGCTGGGCCTGCGCGGGGCCCAGAGCGCGGACGCGCTGGCCCGGCAACGGCAGAAGCTGGTCGCCGCGGTGCAGGGTCTGGATGCCGATATCCTGAGCCTGGTGGAGTTGGAGAACCACCCGACGACCCTCACCGACCTGGTGGCCACCCTGAATGACTCGGCCCCCGCTGCCCAGCAGTACCGCGCCGTACAGCCGCTGGAAACCGGCGATAACGCCATCCGCAACGCCCTGCTCTTTCGCCCGACGCGGGTGCATCTGGAGGGGCTCGATGCCGATCCCGACCCGGTGCACGACCGCCCGGCCCTGCTCGGCTGGTTTCGGGGATCGACGCAGGGGGCCGCCTTCGGCGTCGTCTCGGTGCACTTCAAGGCCAAGTCCGGCTGCCCACAAACCGGCGACATCGATCGGGGCCAGGGGTGCTGGAACGAACGCCGCACCGAACAGGCCGAACGGCTGCTGGAATGGATCGAGGCGGTACGCCGGGAGGACACCCCGGTGATTATCGCCGGCGATGTCAATGCCTACGCCGGCGAGGACCCGATCGCTGCGATAAAGACCGCAGGCAAACACGATCTCACGGCGCCGTACCGACCCGAATCCAGCCGCTACACCTTTGTCTTTCGCGGTGAGGCCGGCACGCTGGATTACCTGCTGGCCGGACCCGGCATCGCCGAGCGCACGGTGGCGGCCGGCACGTGGCCGATCAATGCCGACGAACCGTCCTTCCTGGGCTTCGCGGGTCGAAGCCCGAGTGCCGGTCCCTGGCGCTCCTCGGACCACGACCCGGTCTGGGCCGATCTGTATTGGCCCTGAGGCCGCCGGCGGTGACCCCTAGATCAGGCCGAGGGCCACCATCGCGTGCGCGACCTTCAGGAAGCCGGTGATGTTGGCGCCCGCCACGTAGTTGCCCGGTTTGCCGAATTCCTCGGCGGTTTCATGGCAGTTGCGGTGGATGTTGACCATGATCTCCTCGAGGCGCTTCTCGGTGTACTCGAAGGACCAGGAGTCACGGCTGGCGTTCTGCTGCATCTCGAGCGCGCTGGTGGCGACACCGCCGGCGTTGGCGGCCTTGCCCGGTCCGTAGGCGATCCCGGCCTCCTGGAAGACCTGAATGCCCTCCGGCGTGGTCGGCATGTTGGCGCCCTCGGCGACCGCGATACAGCCCTGCTGCACCAGGATCGCGGCGTCCTTGCCGTTGAGTTCGTTCTGGGTCGCACACGGCAACGCGATCTGGCAGGGAATCTCCCAGATATTGCCGTCGGCGATGTACGTGCTGCCCGGCTTCTCGTCCGCATAGGCACTGATCCGACGGCGCTCGACTTCCTTGATCTGCTTGATCAGATCCAGATCCAGGCCGTTCTTGTCGATCAGCACGCCACTGGAGTCGGAACAGGCGATGACCTTCGCACCCAGGCTGTGCAGCTTGTCGATCGCATAGATCGCCACGTTGCCGGAGCCGGAGACCACACAGGTCTTCCCCTCGAGGCCGTCGTTACGCACCTTCAGCATCTCGTTCAGGAAGAAGACCGCGCCGTAGCCGGTGGCCTCGGTGCGCGCCCGACTGCCGCCCCAGGCCAGCCCCTTGCCGGTCAGCACCCCCGACTCGTAGCGGTTGGTGATGCGCTTGTACTGCCCGAAGAGAAACCCGATCTCACGCTGCCCGACGCCGATATCGCCGGCCGGCACGTCGGTGTTTTCGCCGATGTGGCGGTACATCTCGGTCATCAGGCTCTGGCAGAAGCGCATCATCTCCGCGTCCGACCGGCCCTTGGGGTCGAAGTCGCTGCCACCCTTGCCGCCGCCGATGGGCAATCCGGTCAGCGCGTTCTTGAAGATCTGCTCGAAGCCCAGGAACTTGATGATCCCCAGGTACACCGACGGGTGAAAGCGCATCCCGCCCTTGAACGGGCCGAGCGCGCTGTTGAACTCGACGCGAAACGCCCGGTTGATGTGGACGTGGCCCTGGTCGTCCTGCCAGGGCACCCGAAAGATGATCTGGCGCTCGGGCTCGCAGATGCGCTGAATGATCTTGTGCTCGGTGAACTCCGGGTACTTCACCAGCACCGGCCCCAGGGTTTCCAGCACCTCGCGGACCGCCTGATGAAATTCGGTCTCCCCCGGATTCCTGCGCAACAAATCCCGATAAATGGGTTCCAGCTTTTCGTCGAGCCCTACAACCATGATCCGATCTCTCCTGATGAATGCCGCCCAACCGGTGTTTCGGCGTGGACGTGATGATATTCCGCAGTCGCGGGGCACCCGGGTGACCGCCAGAACGCCCTGCGATGGGCGTCTATACCCGGATCCAGCCGACTGGGGGCGCACATGATCCCCAAATCAGGCCCGCAGCGCCAGTGCCCGCCGCCCAGTGCCCGCCGCCCGGGGTCTGCTGCTTGGGGTCTGCTGCTTCGGGTCTGCTGCTTCGGGTCTGCTGCTTCGGGTCTGCTGCTT
>Ga0207421_10004280_pt1 | contig 16512 bp, 11 predicted proteins | sample SodLakKL_010_SED_4_FD_187542 | JGI IMG/M metagenome (GOLD analysis project Ga0207421, IMG submission 187542) | Alkaline sediment microbial communities from Lake Tanatar, Kulunda Steppe, Russia - 8KL_010_SED (SPAdes) (version 2) | ecosystem: Environmental > Aquatic > Non-marine Saline and... | reverse complement strand
CACCAAAGGTATCATATTTGCAGGAAAAATGCGTCAGGCCATCGAAAATGCCTGAAGTTTTCAGCTAAAACATGTAATTTGCAAACTTGCATCCTGATTCCACACGAATCCTGCAACGAATCCCTGCGGCGGAACCCTGATCCCTGATTCCATCACCATTGTCACTCTGCATGCGCCCCAATTTTCTGTTGAAGACCCTGTCTGTCCTGTTGCTTCTGCTTCTTACGGCATGGTCTGTTGCTGCCGGGACGGGCAGGTGCGGGACTGGCGGGAATGGAATCGCGACAGATTCTTTCTTATCGGAAGCCCTTCCCGCGGATTTCTTGACAACGGGAGTGGTCACGAACGATACTGTGGCGCACGCTCATCCCGGTCCGTCGTCGCCTCCCCTTATTCCGCAACTTCTGTGGCAGGTGGATATGGCCGCAGCCTTCGGATCGGCCGGACTCATGCCCATGTGGCAGGTATCACATCGCGGCGGACGGCTACTGGACCAGCGCAGTGACGGGTGGATGGGCGCCCGGCTGGTCACCGACTGGCGGCACGCATCCAACAGACAAATTGGAAGAGGTTCCATTTCCCCGTCCCCATCCACGGTAGCGACCGGCCCTGGCCAAAGCCACCTACCCGGTTTGAGTCCCCCCGACCGCGAAGAACCCCGGCGCTACCGCCACTGGCATACCTGGAAACCGGATTACCGTGCCGGAATCGAATTTATCGTCAAGCCTGAAGCCGGCGAAACCCGCATTTACGAGGCCTTCGTGCAGCTGCAATATGGCCCCTTTCAGGTGACAGGTGGACGCCGATCCTACACCACCGGTTTCGCGTACGATCCGCTGTCGACAGGATCCATGGGCATGAGTCCGAACCATGCTCCTTTTCCGCGCATCACGGCCGGCATCCCGCATTACGTCCCGATCCCTTTCACATTCCGGCACCTCGAGATCAGGGGCTTCTACACGCATGGCTGGCTGGATGATGACCGCTTCACCTCCGATCCCTGGCTGCACGAGAAAGCGGTCTTCCTGCGGACCCGCAGCGACTGGCCTGTGCGCCTCCAGGGCGGATTCACGCATTTTGCCATGTGGGGCGGAGACCACCCGGATTTCGGGCCGGCCCCGGCACGTTTTGAAGACTACCTGCGCGTGGTGTTAGGGCGAAGCGCCGATCCTTCCCACGAATCGGCCGCCGATTTCCACCAGTGGGTTGCCAATGCCATCGGGGATCACCTCGGCGTCATCGAGTTCGGGCTTGGATGGGAGCTCTTCGGCATGGAGTGGGATGCCTACCGGCAGATCTTATTCGAGGATGGCAGCGGAATGCGGTTCTATCACAACCGCGACGGGCTGAACGGCTTGCGCATCCGTCCGGGCAGCCGTCTCGCGAGCGGCCCGGGTGGGTCCGTCCCTGACGGATCGGGCGGTGGAATCGGCAGCAGGGGTATTGGAAACGGCACTGCGAGCGTCAGCGGTACCGGCGGTGCCGATGATGGTGCCGGTGGCAGTGTTGCTGGCGGTGCAGGCGGGAGCGGCGAAAACCGGTGGATACGCACCATCCTGGTGGAATATCTGGGCACCATCTGGCAGAGCGGGCCCGGACCGACAGATCCTCCCGAAAATCCCGACGATCCGTTTTACGATCCTGAAGAACCCTATTTTGACGCGGACTATCCCTACAATTTCGGCGGACGGGATCAGTACTACAACCACTATGTCTACCGCAACGGATGGACCTACCGCGATTTCACCATGGGCACCCCGCTGCTACTGCAGCAGGCGCGGGGACGGTTTTACTATCCCGACGGTGACTTCACCTGGCGCCGTTTTGTGAGCAACCGGGTGCAGGCCTGGCATATCGGCCTGGAGGGTGACCTTTTTGGGCTGGCGGATGTGGATGCGGCCCCTGTTGCGGCTCTGGGGCGGGTTTTAACAGGCTACCGGCTGATGGTGACCCGGGCGCGGCATCAGGGTACCTACGACAACATCGACATCTTCAACCGGATCGTAAATCCTGATGCTCCGTTTGCCGACAAACCCGTGCAGTACCATACCATGCTGGAGCTATCGGGACGTCTCCCCTGGTTCAACCGCCAGATCACTTCCGATCCGGGCTCTCCCCTGGACGATCTGCGTCTGACGCTTGCCCTGAGCCTGGACGCTGGCGAACTCACCCGGCACACCGGTATCCTGTTCGGCATCCGGTGGGGCAATGCGACTTACTGACGGGTTCCAGGCAGTCTTACTGATTCCCGGCATCCTGGATTGGCCCTGGATTGGCCCCGGATTGTACTGGGTTGGCCCTTGGTTGTCTTGGATTGTTCAGGAAAAAAAAGATGGTCAGAACGAGAGTGAGAGCCCTATGGCGGCGTACTCTCTGTAAGCGTAATTACCAATCCGCAAATAGTCAATGCGTGGTGTCAGGGCAATTTCCGTTCGGCTGGCGAGAGCCTGCGATGTGTTTCGTGCCCCATCCTCCCTGACGGCCGAGGCAAAGAAGTTGTTGTTGAACGATTGCTGGACATCGATGAGGCTGAAGATCCAGGTTCCGAGGGTCGCCGCACCCAATCCGATGAGCACCTCATCAGAGGGTGTCGGACCGGGGTAGTGATATCTGTAGGCCGCTCCTGCGATAGTGGAACCTGCCAGTGCGGTAAAGGCAAGTCCAAGCACGTAGCCCCTGTTTCTTTCTCCGATATAGATCTGTCCGAGTCCGGGATAGAGCGCCGAAAGCAGTATGGCATCCCGCTTGACCGGACCGCGAACATGATAATAGGCGTGGTCGTGAACATGGGTGACGTCCCTGCGATATCCTTCAAAGGTACTGTTGACAGGAACTTCCGTATACGACGGAAACTGACGTTTGAGATCAATGAGGCTGAATGTCCAGGCAATGCCCGCAGCGGTGCCCAGTGAGAGAAGGAGTGCGTCCCCGGGTTTGGATTCATCGTTGTGATACCGGATTACAGCGCTGGTGGCTGTGGCGCCTGCCAGGGCGGTGAACGTACCGGCCAGCCAGGCACCCCGGCGGTTTTCACCGATATGGAAATGTCCCCATCCGGGATACAAGCCGCTTCGGATCACCGCAGGCACCTCTTTGCGTTCCATGCGAATGACCGGTTGGATGGTGGCTGTCTGGCGGTCCACCACTTTCAATACCTGCCGGTCCTCGTCCTGAGCGACGTAGACATAACGGACATGTCCATCGGACTGGATGGCGGTGGGATAACGGTTCTGACGAGTGCGTTCCAGCCACTCGAAACGGTTGCTGAAGCTGAAGATGTTGAATGTGAAATCAGCGCGGTTGTCCGCGTAGTAATCGAGGTGCGAGAAATGCAGCGGATGCTCCAGATCGGGGGCATAGCGGACCCACAGGATTCCGTCTGCCGGACGCCGGTCGTATTCGATGGTGGTCCAGTGGGGTGCGTTTCTCTCGAAGGCATAGACGGATTCGGCGAAGTAGCGCCTTGCCGGACGCTGCAGTGACATTCCGATCCATGCGTTGCGGTTTCGGTCGTAATCCACCCGGACCAGCCGGATATTTTTTGCCTGATAGGTTTTCTCAGGGGTATCTCCGGTGTCGTCATTAACATCGGCATCATCAGTGCGGATGGGTTGGGCGGCGGCCTCTCCAGCGGCTTCCTCTCCCGCCTGCTCTGTGTACTCATACCAGGCCAGGATGCGTCCTGATGGAGCCCAGGACGGCCGCCGGTGGTGGCTCATAGCCCCATCTTCATCTAACGACACCCGATGGGCATTGGGTAATCGCCCATCGGGCAATTCCGCCGCATTGACGACAAAAATGGTTTCGTAACCGGTTCGCCGGCCTTCATGAGGCCGGGCCTGATAGGCGATCATGCTGCCGTCGGCCGACCATGACGGAAAAAAGCTGCCATTGGCGTGGCCGGTGATCCTCCGGGGCTGCATGTAACTGAATTCGCGTTTCCGGATTACCCGGGCGATATCCTGTTCGATGTAGAGCTGTCCGTCAGCCGAGAAGGCCAGCATTTTGCCATCGGGTGAGAAAACGGGGTTGGTAACCACATTGCCAAAAGAAATGGGAAATACCACGGTGCGAAGGCTCTCGCCGGATGAGATGTAGCCCAGGTGCAGCTGGGTTTTGCCGGCCTGGGTGGCCACGAAAGCAAACCACTGGTATCCGAACTGATCCAGTCCGGGACGCCAGACAAAATCCCCCTCGAAATAACCTTTCGGCAGGTCCGCATTCCGCATGAAGACTTCCACCTGGTTTCGCGGAACGGATCGCAGACGCCCCTGGATTTCCTGTTCCCGGCGGGTTTGGTGGACGATCTGTTCGTCCGCTCCGGTGGTCACGTGATAGAGATGCAGATAGTGCCTGTTTCCATCCTTCCTGGTATAGGCGATAATATCGGGATTGGAAGGTGAGGGAACCGGATGGCTTATTTTTCCATATGGCATGTCAAGCGCAGCCAAGCCGGCTGTGCCCGGCATTTCAGCAAGGGGCGACCCGGCTGCTTGGGCAACAGGGATTGACAGAACGGCTGCTCCCGTAAGCACGATGCACATTGCAATTATCAGCGATACAGAAATCGGATTGCCTTTGCGGGTCTGAAACAGGTGACGTTCGCGCGTCGAAAAAGGGTGTCGATCGCATGTCGGAAAAGAATGGCATTCACCTTCATGATTCAGGTCAGAAACTCGGTTTGAGAGTCCGTAAGAGTGCCTCATGAGCAAATATTTTAAGGGGACTTGGTGGTGCGGGATGAAACTGAGACTAACATGCGAAAAAATACATAAAAAAACATCCGGAAACGTCATCTGGTGCGCGGCCGGAAACACGATTCACACGGCTCATTTTCCGAAGTAATCCCGGTACCAGGAGACAAATGCGGCGATCCCTTCCGAAACTGCCACTTTCGGGTGGTATCCGGTGTATTCGAACAGGTCGTTCACGTCGGCCCAGGTGCGCGGCACATCGCCGGGTTGGATATCCATCATATTTTTTTCGGCGGTCACGCCCAGCTGCTTCTCGAGCTCGCCGATGTAATCCATGAGCGCTACGGGCTTGTTGCGGCCGATGTTGAAGATCTGGTACGGGGCGAAGCTGGTAGCGGGATCAGGGGCATCGGCTTTCCAGTCGGTGTTGCCTTGCGGCGGCCTCGGGATCAGGCGGACGATGCTTTCGATGATATCGTCGATGTAGGTGAAATCGCGCTCCATTTTGCCGTGGTTGTAGACATCGATCGGTTTGCCGGAGGTCATGGCATCGGCGAACAGGAACAGGGCCATGTCGGGACGTCCCCACGGGCCGTAGACGGTAAAGAACCGGAGTCCGGTGGACGGCAAGCCGTACAGGTGGCTGTAGGTGTGCGCCATCAGCTCGTTGGCCTTCTTGGTTGCGGCGTAGAGCGAGACGGGATGATCGACATTGTCGTGCACCGAGAACGGCATGCGTGTGTTGGCGCCATAGACCGAGCTGGACGAGGCGTAGACCAGGTGCGATACGGGATGGTGGCGGCACGCTTCCAGGATGTTCAGGAATCCGGTGATGTTGCTGTCGATGTAGCTGTGGGGGTTCTGAAGGCTGTAGCGCACGCCGGCCTGCGCGGCCAGATGGACTACGGCGTCAAATCCGCTTTCCCCGAAGAGATCGTTCATGGCGGCGCGATCGGCCAGTTCCATGCGTACGAAGCGAAACCTGCCGGCGGTGACCGGAGGCAGGTCCGGCGGTCCGGCGGGATCCACATCCACCCCCAGCTGTTTCAGGCGATCGCGTTTGAGGCGGGGATCGTAGTAGTCGTTGAGGTTATCGATGCCGGTGACGGTGTGACCGTCATCAAGCAGGCGTCTGGACAGATGGTAGCCGATGAAACCGGCCGCGCCGGTAACCAGGATGTTCATGGAGCGATGCGTATTACGGAATGCGATCCGCCGCGGAATATGCTTCCGGCGGTTGCTTTTCCCGGGAGATTATACTGTTAGGTGTTGTTTCGGCGGACAGGACAGGGTCACCGGTCGGTTTCATGCCGATGGATGAACGCGTCGTCAAAGATATCAAGAGTACCGGTGAGGACGTCGTTGGCCTGGTCAAGGTTGCTAAGGTTGCCGATCTGAACGGTGTAGAGTCCGTTCGGCAGTTGATAGACGAAGAACGAGAGCCGGTCGGTTTCATAGCCGCGCCTGGCAAGGCCATCGCGTGTCATTTCCAGGGCACGGTGGGTGAAGCGTGTGCTCCAGGCCGCGTAGGTCTGGATGTAGAAGCCCGGTTCGAGGGTGCGGGTCAGGTGTGCGATGCCGGCCGCTTCGTGAATGCGGTCGATGCGCTGGATATCCCTGTCGAACTGCGACCCCATATCGTTGAGCTGAGCTTCCAGCATTTCGATGGTGCGTCGGGCCTGTTCCAGGTCTCGCTGGTCAGCTTTGTCCTGCATCTCTTGGTTGAGCTGTGCCAGGCGGGCATCCTGTTGTTCCAGGTCGCTCAGGATCCGGTCCCACTCGTCCTCGCGTCCGGCTATCGCCGAATCCACGCTTCTGCGCCACTCCTGTGTAGCGGGCACAGGTGAATACCAGCGGGCGTGGGGGCGGCGGGAGCTTCCCATGTTAAAAACGAGTCCGGCCATGAAACCGGCAACGCGGTCGTTATCGCGGATGCCGTTGATGTTATTGTGCCCGTCCACGTGGTAGGTAGGGTTGAACTGGTGGTACTTGTAATCCAGTGACAGGTCAATAGCGCTGCCCAGGCGTATGCGCGTACCCAGTCCGAATCCGTAATGGCCGTGGGTGACATCCCGGTCTGGCCGCCCTTCCAGATTGGTCCATTCGCTTTGTCCGTAGCCTATATTCAGCGAAACATAGGGGCTGAACCATGAGTGTCCTTTGTCGATCATGGTCAGGTTGAGCAGATATAGGCTGAGGCCCAGGGACACCGACTGATAGGTATTCTCATAAGATGGCAGGCCTTCGTCATTCTCTATCGTGGTATAGACATAGCGCACGTTAGCCGCAAGCGAAGGGTTGAACATGTATTCAATCCCGGCCCCGAACGCCGGGTTTATCCATCCCGAGTTGACACCGGTGGAACCGGAAAACGGGGTAAACCCCGTGCCGGTGCGGGCCACGAACGAACCGCCATAAACCTGAAGGCTCCATTTCCGGAGTTCCGGTTGCGGCGGGACGCGCTCACGGTCCTGTGATGATGCGGGCTCCATAATTCCGGTCAGGCCGGTCATGACGATCAACAGAATGACTGTTATCATTCGGCTGAAAAATCGGGACACCATCGTAATATCCATGACTCTCATATTAGTATGTGAAATACTTAGTATGTGAAATACATTTTCCGTCATACCCACAAGCAGTTTTTCTCAATGTTTCTTTTTTGAAGGTCTGTTGATCCAGGTCATGTTCTTTGAATAGAAAAGCTGTATTGCAGAAAGTTTACAAACAAATCCTGATCAGTAACGAATTCTTTAAAACAAAACCGGACAGTTTTTGCGACACTTCAAATCAAAGTGAGTGAAAAACGGCACGTATTAATAGAATATAGTGTGACGATCAGACAATAACAACCATGCGCCGTACAATCTCAGTTGTTTTATCTGCAGCGGTTGTCAGATTACCCGAACTGTTCTCCTGCAGCTTTTTTTGCGCTCCAAATGTGCTCAAAGGGTGTTTCTTTTACTTTATGCTGCAAAGGAAACAGGATCAGCATCCAAACGTGAGATAGCGGGTCTATCCACAGTGAGTATTGTCGGCCTTCCGGTTTGAGCAAAGGCCGGATGGATACGGCCTGGATCTGACGTCAGGTACCTGTCCTGTCCGGAAGCCGGTACTCTTGTGGGGAGTTACATCAGATGAAGATGAGATTCGGAGTACCTGCATGGCGGGCGCGCCGGAACCAGCGTGCGCTTTGCCGGTCAGAGCTGCCAAGCTTGATGGAAAGGCCGATCTTGAAGCCGGCCAGGCGTTGGGTTTCGTAGAGGCCGGAACGTGATTGCCCGTCCACACGAATGGCCGGATTGTAGAAGGTGTAATAGTAGGCGGCCGAGGCATCGATCCGGTCGTTGATGCGGTAGCGCGTTCCGGCCCCGAGTCCGTAGTGTCCGTGAAAACCGCTCTTGTCGGACCGGCCGCGCAGGTTGGACAGGCTGCTGCGGCTGTAGCCGGTACGCATGGTCACGTACGGGTTGATGCTGTCGGTCAGAAAAGTGACGTCAAAGAGCTTGAACAGATAGAAATTCACGCCGAGGTTGAACATCTGGTAGTCGTTCTTGAACGGGGATGCACCTGACCTGCTCTCAAGGGCGGAATAGACATAGCTGGCTTTCAGGCCCACATTGAGGGAGACCATGTACTCCACATCCACGCTGAAGGTGGGGTTGTAGTAGCGGGAAGTGCTGTTCAGAGACCCGGTGTACGGGGTGAGTCCCCGGCCTATCGCACCCATATAGGTACCGGTATTGACTTGTACATTCAAGCGGTTCAGTTCTGGCAGGGCATCTCTTTGGCTGGTTTGCTGGGCGTAGGCCGGGAAGTTCACTGCAAGCAGGAAAAGGACTGCCATGATGGTGGCAACCTGCGGGATATTTCTGGAGCTGGTAGTATTAGACGTCATCATAGATGTTATAGCGTGATTTGGATGCACTTGCGTCAAGTATATCAATAAAGCAGGGTGAAATGCAACCGCATCTTGCCCGGGTTTTGGTGTGTCGGGCAACCGCCGCCAACGCTTTCCTTACCCTTTCCTCACGCTTTCCAGACCTGCCCTTCCCGGACACCTTCCAGGCCGTTCATGGCGTTGCGGGTATCGACGATGCAGTCGGACCACTGCGCCAGGACGCCGTAATCCACCTCGGTGTGATTGGTGGCGATGACCACGGCATCGTAGCCGGAGACGGTCTCCTTGTCCCACGCCACCGACGGCGTGCCGGCCCAGTGCCCATGCTCGCGGCTGGGTTTTATCACTGGCACAAAAGGATCGAAATAGGCCACTTCGGCGCCCATTTCGGTGTAGAGGTCCATCAGCTTGTAGGTGGGCGATTCGCGGTCATCGTCCACATCGGGTTTGTAGGCCAGGCCGATAAGCAGGATGCGGCTGCCGTTGACCGATTTTTTGTGCGCGTTGAGCGCCTCGATGGTGCGGCGCAGCACGTAGCGCGGCATGTCGGTGTTGATCTCGCCGGCCAGTTCGATGAAGCGGGTATTCTGCTCGAACTGACGCGCCTTCCAGGTCAGGTAGAACGGGTCGATGGGGATGCAGTGTCCGCCCAGTCCGGGTCCCGGTGTGAATTTCATGAATCCGAACGGCTTGGTGTCGGCGGCATCCAGCACTTCATGGACGTCGATGCCCATGGCGTGGTAAACCACCTTGAGTTCGTTGACCAGGGCGATGTTGACCGAGCGGAATATGTTTTCGGTGAGCTTGACGGCCTCGGCGGTGGCGGTGTCGCTTACGGGTACGGTCTGCACGATGGCCGTGTCGTACATGGCGCATGCGAGGGTGAGCGCATCCTGACCGTGTCCACCCACTACTTTAGGAATCTTTGAGGTGTTGAAGTTGGCGTTGCCGGGATCTTCGCGCTCCGGGCTGTAGGCCACGTAGAAGTCGGAGTCGGCGCTGAGCCCGGATATCTGCTCGAGCATCGGGATGATCAGTTCTTCGGTGGTGCCGGGATAGGTGGTCGATTCCAGGATCACGAGCTGACCGCGGCGCAGGTGCGGGGCGATGGTGCGAACGGTGCCCTCGATATAGGTCATATCGGGCTCGCGGTGCTCGTCGAGCGGAGTGGGCACGCACAGCAGCACGGCGTCGGCTTCGGGGATGCGGTTGAAGTCGGTGGTGGCGTCGCACAGTTCCGAGGCGGCCAGTTTCTGCATCATCGGTTCGCCGAGGTGCTTGATATAGGAGCGGCCGGCCTTGATGGCGTCGACCTTGTCGCTGTCGATATCGAACCCGAGCACGGGCATCTGCTTCTCGTGGAAGGTCCACATGAGCGGCAGGCCCACATAGCCGAGGCCCACGATTCCGATGGTATAGGTGCGATTCTGTATTTTCTCAAGAAGGGAGTTCAGTCCGTTACGGTCGGGTGTGTTATGCGTCATACGTTCAATGCCTGAATCTGATATGGTTGGATGATGAAAAGAAAGCCGGAAAATACCAAAATGCGGCATTGGAAAAAAGAAGCAAGTCCGGCTGCGTCACGCGCCTGAAATCTGTCCTTGCGCCAGAACGCCTTTCACTCCGGAGAGTGACGGTTGCTTTCTTTTTTTCAGTAATTCCTGTCTTTCACCGGAATTTCCGGGTGCCGCCTCGGCTATATTTGCTTTGTTGGCGGATTCCGTTTCCCCGGAAAGCAATTCACAGGCATAACTCGGCACAATTCGCCTGAACTGCCTGCGGATTTCCATACCATCCTGTTTGTGAGCGGCATCAAAAAGGTCACTGATCAGTCCGTCAAATTCGTCAGCGGCCGGACCGTTGGCCCTGGCCCTGAAGATCTTGGAATGGCGGGTGGATGTGGTGCCCTCTTCGTCCGTGAGCAGTTCTTCGAAAAGCTTCTCACCGGGACGCATACCGCTGAATTCGATCTTGATATCCACATCAGGAGTGAAGCCGCACAAACGTATGAGATCACGGGCCAGATCCACGATCTTGACCGGGCTGCCCATATCCAGTATGTAGATAGAGCCGTTGCTGTTGAGGCCGCCGGCCTGCAGTACGAGCTGCGAAGCTTCGGGAATGGTCATGAAATAGCGGGTCATGTCGGGATGGGTGACGGTAATCGGTCCGCCTGCTTCAATTTGCTGTTTGAAGAGCGGCACTACGCTTCCGCGGCTGCCGAGCACATTTCCAAAGCGGACTGATACGAAGGACTGGTTTTTGCCCGCGCGCAGCGATGCCCGGTGCACCATGTATTCGGCCACTCGTTTGGAGCAGCCCATCACCGATGTCGGGTTGACCGCTTTGTCCGACGAAATGTTCACAAACCGCTCCACATCGTATTTGAGGGTCAGTTCGGTCAGGTTCCGGGTACCTCCAACATTGTTGAAGACGGCCTGATCGGGGTTGCTTTCCATGAGCGGGACGTGCTTGTGGGCCGCGGCATGGAAAATCACTTCCGGGCGATATTTCTGGAAAACGTGCTCCAGGGATGCATAATCACGTATGTCGACGATAATCGGTGTGAACTTTATGTTCGGGTACTCGGCCAGGAACTCGCGTTCCACGCGGAAGATACTGTTTTCGCCTCGGCCCAGCAGCAATACGTGCGCCGGACTGAATTTGATGATCTGACGGGTGATTTCGCTTCCGATGGATCCCCCTGCCCCGGTCACCAGCACCGTTCGCCCGAAGAGATACTTTGAGATGGGCGCCACATCCAGTTCCACCTGTTCGCGGCCCAGAAGGTCGGTCACATCCACCTTGCGAAGTTTTGCAATATTGAAGTTGCCCCTGAGCAGCTCGTAGTATCCGGGCATGATCTGAGAATCAATACCAGCATCCTGGGCCATGGTGACCACTTTCCGGATCACATCCCCCTCTGCGGTCGGCATGGCGATGATCACTTTGTCCACCCGATGCCGGTGTGCTGCTTCCGGGAGGTCTTCCAGTGATCCGAGAATGGCGTATCCCAGGTACCACTCCTTCTCTTTGGTCGGATTGTCGTCCAGGAAACCGACAATTTCCATGTAGGATTCGGGATGGCGGCGCACTTCGCGGGCCAGCATCACACCGGCCTCGCCGGCGCCGGCGATCAGCACGCGCGAGACCTTTCGGGCGGATCGGCGCACATCGGATCGGCGCATGGTTTCGTTGCGGATACGGGAAAAAAGGCGTACGCCGCTGAGCAGCATGATGGTGATTCCCGCTTCAATGACAGGAACACTTCGCGGGATGTAGATTCCGAGATTGAAGAGCAACAGGGATGCCAGCACAATAAGGGTAACCAGGGCCACACCCTGGATGATTCGGGACAGGTCCCAGATTCCTATGCGGGTCCAGCTCTGGCGATGGAACTGGAACTGATAGAGCACGATGGCTTTGATGGGCAGGGCCAGCGCCGTCATTACGGCAATATCATAATAATACCAGGTTACCTGCATCTCGATGCGCAGGAAGTAGGCCAGTGGAAGCGCGAGCGTCCAGATGGCAAGGTCGGTCAGATATTTGTACAGATTTCTCATCATTTACTCTCTCCTTTTTTTACGGTTCTTGATGGGCTCGCGGCATCTTGATGGGTGCCGGGTAAACCGTGATGTGTTTCAGACAATGCGGTGTCCGTGCCGGACACACCGTGAGGTGCCTCGGGCGATGCATTGTACGCGCCTGGCACACAGTAAGGTGCCTCGGGCGATGCGTTCTCCGCGTCCGGTGATACAGGCCGGGTTTCCCGCGCGATGATGGCGAACATGTTTTCCATGTATCGCTGTGTTGTTCCGGCCACGTGCGGGGTGATGACGACCTGCGGCATGGTCCAGAACGGATGATTTTGGGGCAGCGGCTCTTCGTCAAACACGTCGAGTACGGCGCCGGTGGGGATGCCGCTGCGCAGTGCCTGAATCAATGCGGATTCGTCAACAACCGCTCCCCGGGAGACGTTGATCAGAAGGGAGCCCTGACGCATGCGGCCAAGCACCCCGGCATCGATCAGCCCTGTTGTCTGCGGGGTCAGCGGCACGGATAGTACCAGGATGTCGCACCATGCGGCGAGTTCACCCACCTTTGAGACATCGTATATTTGCTCCACTCCTGCCAGTTCGGTCTGGCGGATATCGCATCCGCGAATGGCAAAGCCGAACGGGATGGCGCGGGTGACCAGGCGGGTGCCGATGTTTCCCAGCCCCACGATACCGAGACGCGCGCCGGCAAGTTCCGTGAGCCAGCTGCGCTGCCAGGAGCGCCGGTTCTGCTGGTCGCGGAAACGGTGGAACTGTTTGGCATGAACAAGTATGCCGCCGATGACATATTCGGCTATGGCGGCGGCGTTCACGCCACTGGACGTGGTCACGGTGATGCCGTCCAGATCGAGGCCAAGCGCATCCAGCCGGTCACGTCCGGAGCTTGTCAGGTGGATGCGACCCGGACGTGGCATGCGTTTCAGGGCATCGGGCAGCCAGTTGAGTGGCGGGGTAATGACCAGCTCGAACGCCTCGCCGGAGGGGATTTCCTCCGGGTTTCCGGCAAAACAGCGGGTGGTGCCGGGCAGGTAGCGGTCGAACAGTTCTTCAAGCTGTGTCCGCTGCCGGTCCAGTACATCCGGTTTCTGCAGAAAAAGTGCGCTTTTCATGGTCATGCTACTATCGATTCCCTTTTTGATGATACAAAATTGCGTACGGCGATTACCAGCTTGCGGCGATTGTCCTCAAGCTGCTTCTGGCTGACTTTGCGGAAACTTTCCACGCACTCGTCCAGCCGTTTGATTTCGTTGGTCAGGTTGATCTTGGACTTGAGTTCCGCAACGTCGTTGATGCCCATGCGGAACGCACGCGACAGGATCACCATTTCGGAGTGGAGCCGGATATGTTCGCCGATGATGAGTTTGGCCGGCACGGCGTCTTTGCGACCCACGCGTGCAACACCGCCGAAACCGAACCGGATATCGTGCTGCTGGATCTTGCGTGCGACGTATTCCACGATGCCGCCGCTGAGCAGTTCAAACATGAAATCGAGTCCCATGCCCAGGTGAAGGTCGTTGAGGCCCAGGTGGATCTCGTCGATGCCGGCGCTGTATTCAAGGATGTCGTCGATGCGTGTGAGGGCCTGCGGCGTTTCCAGGAGCAGGCAGAGCCGGACCCGGCCGTCGATGAGCCGGATCACCTTCTCCACCTCGTCGGCCGTGTTGAACATGGGGAGCATGATCACGTCGGTGCCCGCCTCGATGGAGGCATCGATTTCCATATACGATTCCGAGTGGACCGGGTTGATGCGCGTCATGATCTCTGCGTCGGGGAGCCGGTTGCGGATGGCGGCCACATCATCGGAGGTGCTCAGCGCCATATGGGTGTCGAGGAAGCCCTGACGCTCGTACTTCCCCATCCACTCCATATCCACGAAGATACGGTGCACTCCGCTCTCCCAGGCGTATTGGGCCATATCCGGTTCATTTGTGATGAACATGTAAATCATGAATTCTCCTTCAATTCTTTGTGTGCATGCGGTGCCCATTTTTCACGGTAGGCACGCCAGTTTTTCGACTCGTCTCCATAAATGCCCTTTGCGGTAAGCACTACGACGACGGTCTGAAGCAAAATGCCGATATCTCTTATAAAGCCGGATTCGCGGGCATAAACTGTATCGTACTCAAGTTGTTCTTCCCAGCTCAGGCTGCGGCGGCCGCGGACCTGCGCCAGGCCGGTGATGCCGGGGCGGACCCGGAAGCGGTCTTCGAACCAGTGCGGGACCACTTCGAGCTGTTCGGGGATGACGGGACGGGGTCCCACCAGGCTCATCTCCCCTTTCAGGATGTTCAGCAGCTGCGGCAATTCGTCGAGGCTGGTCATGCGCAGAAACCGTCCGGCCGTGGTGATGCGCTGATCGGCGCCGACGCTGACGACCTGTTCGGCGTGCTGGTCGATGGTTTCGGGATCGCGGTGAGTCATGGTGCGGAACTTGAGCACGTGGAACGGCTCGCGGTTGCGTCCGATCCGTTTCTGGCGGAACAGGACGGGGCCCGGCGAATCGGCTTTGATCCACGCCGCCAGCAGCGCCAGCAGAGGCGAGAGTACCACAAGTGTCAGAAGAGAGGATAATATGTCAAACAGTCGCTTCACTTGTCGTCCCAAGCGGTTACAAATTTTCGTTTGGTCTCAGTGACTGTAATATGTGAACCATCTCCTGATGTTTTGCGTTTCCAGTTTTCCACAAATACGTCATTAGCCTCGCGACTCCGGCCATCCCCGAGAGCTGCATGTCTCCACCCTGGTTCGGAATGGGCATTTCGACTTCCTGTCAGCGGCAGTTCGGCGGAGCCATTTTCGGCCGGTTCCGGTTCAATGAGACCGATGGCCTCAAGGATGACACGGTTGACCAGGCGCACATCGTACTTTTCCACTGCCATTCCATGGCTGTTGCGTCCCATGACGTCGATCAGATCCGGCTGGCGAAGGAATATTTTCATTCGGGTGGCCAGGGCCTCGGCCGATTTGACGGGAACGAGGAACCCGTTCACCCAGTCAACGACCGTCTCGCGGCAGCCGGGTGTGTCGGTGGTGATGACGGGACGGCCCGTGGCCATCGCTTCCAGTACCGAGCGCGGGGTGCCTTCGCGGTAGGATGGCAGCACGTATACGCTGCACTCTTTGAGGAAGGCCCGAACGTCCTTGACGCCGCCCACGAACGAAACCGCTCCGTTGACCTTCCACTGCTCCAGCTCATCGGCCGGCAGGGCGTGCGGCAGCATGGGGTCATGCGGACCCACAACAACAAATTGCGCTTTCGGATAATCGGAACGCAGCATTTCGGCGGCACGGACGAATTCGCGCACGCCTTTGTCCTGCAGCAGGCGCGCGATCATAAGGAAGGTGACCGGCTCGGCCGGCGGCATAGGCGGCGGGGACGACGGGAACCGCTCCAGATTGATCCCGGAGCCGTTCGTACGTGTGATCTTGGCCTCGTCTTCGGGACCGATAATGCCCAGTTCACGGAAAAGCGCCAGGTCATCCGGATTCTGGAAAAAAATGCGATCTGCGGCGGCCAATCCACGCCGGTAAAGCGATGAAGCAACTTGTCTGAGCACCCGCTGTTTCAGGGTTTCTCCTGTAAAAAGGTAGCCCATGCCTGTGATCATGGCCGCGATCATGGGCACATTGCTTGACTTTGCCGCCAGCGAACCGTAGATGACCGGCTTGATGGAATAGCTGTAAACGATATCCGGTTTCCATTCGGCCATGAACTGGCGGAGCTGCCGGTAGTACTTCCAGTCGGTCCGCGGGTCCATTCCGGTGCGGCTGAGCTGGATCAGGTCGTAGGAAATCCCGAGTTCCTCCACTTCCGGCAGGAAGTCGTATTCCGGTATGAGGGCATGCACATGGTGGCCCAGCGCCTTCATCTCCTGGATAAGGTCGCCCCGGTTGGCGATAAGCGACCGGGCATTGGCGGCTATGAAGAGAATTTTCTCAGGCAAAATATCGCGGCGTTTTTGTCGGACTTAAAAATAACGGTGTCCTTTTGATGACGGATCTTTCCGGGGCGAGCCGCTGCGACATGTTGTGGCAGGGTTCACGGGAACTCATATGTCCAGTCCGTTTCGGGATCCGGATAAACAACGTGAGGTCTTTCACATCGTCTGCGTCCTTACTTTCGGAGGTGTGGATTAAAACGGTTGGTTTGTCCATTTGCACTTTGATTAATTGACCCGGAAAGCTGATCCGGATTCGCTTTTTACATACTAACAAGCTATTCTCAAGTGCAACTAAATCCAAGTTTTGGAGATTAAGAAATCTTAACAATGGGCTGAAGCAAAACCTGTAATACCCATCTAGAAATGTGTTTTCCGGTTCAGGGCCGGGCCGCTTCAAATTAGAATCTCTTAATGTG
>Ga0207421_10004279_pt1 | contig 16518 bp, 14 predicted proteins | sample SodLakKL_010_SED_4_FD_187542 | JGI IMG/M metagenome (GOLD analysis project Ga0207421, IMG submission 187542) | Alkaline sediment microbial communities from Lake Tanatar, Kulunda Steppe, Russia - 8KL_010_SED (SPAdes) (version 2) | ecosystem: Environmental > Aquatic > Non-marine Saline and... | reverse complement strand
CCGCGGTCAAACCGCGGAGCAGCGACGAGCCTCCGAGACGCGGCAACTCCTGAAACGGCGCGGTATCGAACACGTGCTCCAAGACGTACTGCGTCGCTATGCGGTGGTGCCCGAAAAATGGGGTGATCTGCAGATACTCGACGCCTAAACGGCCGAAACTCTCGGATGACGCCGGGTGCGCGCGAGCCGCATGTAGCACGAAAGCCGAGCCCTCGTGTGGGTCAAACGGCGCCGGACGTGTATCGTAGCGCAGCTCTACGGCAGGTATCAGCACCGTCGCGCCCTCGGCCCCGGCTATCGACTCAGCAGCGAGCAACCCGCCGTCGTCGCGCTCGCTCACCCAGTAGCGTGTGGCCCGTAACCGAGGGCCAACGCGAACCCGCGGGAGAATGCGAAACAGCATCGCGATATCGCCGGATGCGCCGCGCCCCAGATAGTCTTCCTTCGGGGCGGCGTCACTTCCGATCCCGAAGAACTCGGTCGGCACCTCGGAAAACGCCGCTGCGGTATCGAGCAACAACCGGTCACGGAACAGGTATTGGGTACTTGAGGCGCTGAGCTGATACGCGGTAGTGGTAGTGTAGAAGCCCGACAGTATGAGGGTGTTCGACGGACGTTCGGCGGGCTCAACGCCGGGTACACGCGTTGCGTCGGGTGCGAGAGCCGGCGGCTCCGGCGGCGCCCCGATTGGATCGTAGATGATCAGACCGGCCGCACCGAATAACCAGCCCAGCTCAGGGGTATACCCGATCTGCGGATAGAAGACCGTTCGCACTCCTGAACCCGGTTCTTCGACGGCGTTCTCCGCAAACGCCCCGGAGGGGCTCATCGCAACCAATACGACGACAATCCACAACGTCGCCAAGATAACGGAACGCCCGCCGCCGGTTCGCTTTGACGCTCCCGATGCGCTGTGCGGACTTAGCCTGTTCAAAACAACGCGACCTCACCATCGGAGGCAACGTACTCAGGCAGATATGCCTTTACCAGCGAGCGAGCGGTGGGTTCGTCTACAATCAACTCGTTCATGTAACCGGCCTCGAGCGCGGCGTGAAGCCCGTGCACCTTGGCACTGCCCGAGACAACGCATAACGCGCGGTCGACGGTTTTGTAGAGGCTCAGCGGGGGACCGCTTGCACGCTGATTGAGTGGGATATCGGCCCAGCTACCGTCGGGGCGAAAGAACACTGTAGAGATATCGCCTACCACGTTCTGCCGATTGAGCTCTTCTAGGTCGCTCGACTCGAGATAGTCGCCGGCGTAGACGCGACTGGGAACCCCAGCGTGCACGGCACCGACGCTGTACAGCAAGACATCGGCTTCCTGTTGTTGCTTGAGGATCGTCTGAATGCTGCGTTCACGCCAGAGAGCCCGTTTCGTTTCTTCGTAATCAAAGAAACTCGGTACCGGAAACAGTTGCACGCTTGCCTGATAGTTGCGCGCAAAGGTCTGCAGGATATCGGCGGCGTAGCGGTTGTCCGAGAGCGCGGTGTTGGCCGATCCGTTGAGCTGCACCACCTTTAGCCCAATCAGAACCTTCGGGATGAGGTGCATGCTGATCTCGCTGATTGTGGTTCCCCACGCAATCCCGAGCACCTGATGCCCCACCAGAATCTGATTTAAGTAGTTGGCGGTATAGCGGGCGACGCGCTCGAGCCACACCGATTCTCCGGTATACGAGGGCACCGGCACAATATGCACGCGTTTGAGCGAGAATCTCGCCTGGACGATCTCCTCCAACGGAGACAACCGCGTACGCGTATCGAAGACCTGAATATCGACGATTCCGTGCTCGCGGGCGTAGTTCAACAGCTTCGAGACTTTGGGTCGCGAGAAGCCCATCTCTTTCGCGATGTGCTCAGTGTTAAGTCTTTGATAGTAGTACAGCGTTGCAACCCGGTACGCTTCGTCGTAGGTCCGTTCTTCGCTGTTCATCCACTGCCTACTGTTCGGGGAGTGCTCGGTCACCGATGTGCCGCCAAACGAAAAATTTCAATGTCCATAGATATCGCCCAGAATAACGATAGACACGTTGTAACGCAAGTGCAAAGCGGCATCGACAGCAAAGCGCACCCCGGGTGCAGGGATTACTCGGCATCCTCGCCTCGGATCATGCTCGGCGTATGCCGCATGATCGGAAGGAGCGCGCGCGCAGCTACGCGCACATGCTGCGCCGACTCAGGGAGGTTCACGATGATGGTGGTGCCCTTGATGCCGGCGACCGAACGCGTCAGCATCGCGAGCGGCGTTTCGTGCATCGACGCCGCGCGCAGCGCCTCGGCAACGCCCGGCAGAAGGCGATCGCAGTACGCCTCGGTAACCTCAGGCACTATCTCGTGCTCCGCGATTCCAACTCCTCCGGTTGTAAGCACAAACTCGCGATCGGCTGAGTCTTCAAGCGCCGCCCGAATAGCGTGCGGTTCCTCCGAAACGGCGCGGCGCTCGACCTCAACCTCCGGTAACCCGGCCCGAAGCACGGCTTCGATCTCGGATCCCGCGTGATCGGGCTCTCCGTCGCGAGAGATCCTGTCGCTGACTGTGATAATACCGACTCTCACCCTAACTCCTGCATCCGGATGCGGGCACCGAATACGCCGGCCCGTCGGCGACACCCCTCATTTAGAACCACGTAAACCGCTACCCCACCTGTTCCTTGGTCTTCTCGAGCAACCGCACATCCTCTATACGCATCGCCTTGTCGACGGCTTTGCACATATCGTAGATCGTGAGGCACGCAACCGACACCGCGGTGAGCGCTTCCATCTCGATTCCGGTTTTGTCGGTACAGACCGCACGAGCCGTTACCGCAACCGCGCCACGCTCAATCTCGAGCTCTACCTCGACTTGGTCGATCTCGATGTTGTGGCACAGAGGAATCAAATCGGCCGTGCGCTTGCCTGCCATGATTCCCGCGATTCGCGCGGTGGCCAAGACATCGCCTTTGGCGATGGCGTTATCGCGAATCAACGCAATGGTTTCGTCGGCCATGCGCACCCTTCCCGCGGCTTCGGCAGTGCGACGCACCCGCGGCTTCGCCGATACGTCGACCATGCGGGCCCGACCGCGCTCATCAACGTGACTTAACTCCACACCTACCCCCCGATCTGCACCATCGAACGGTTAGTACAGACCGTGCCGTATAACGGTTTCGCGAACACCGCTCGCTCAAGGCTCTCACAGATGTTCTCCATGTCTACCGGGATCTCATCGTTGGAATGCAAACAGGGTTTGAGGCAGCCGTCTGCGAGCAGCCGGATACGGTTGCATTCAAGGCAGTTCGGCGGCCGGTCGAACCGGTAGCGGTTGAACTTTGTAGATGTCAGATCATAGTGGTTTATGAGCTGCAAAGCCATCCCGTTCTCGTCGCAGAACCGTTGCATCGCCTGCACTTCGCTGTCGTCGGTCTCGTTGAACACCACCATGTTGATCTTGATTGTGAACCCCACGCTGCGCGCAGCCTCAATACCCCGCATCGCGTGCTCGAGCCGGCCGTTTCGCGTAAGATCGGCATACTTGTTGTCATCGAGTGAGTCCAGCGAGATGTTGACCGTATCAAGCCCCGCGTCGCGAAGGCGCTCGGCATAGCGGGGCAGCAACACCGCGTTTGTCGTCATCGCAAGATGCTCGATATGGGAGCACTCCTTGATCCCGGCGACAATCTCAACGATGTCCTTGCGCACCAACGGCTCCCCCCCGGTGAGGCGAACCTTCCGAATTCCTACCGCTTCGGCCTCTCGAACGATCCGAATAATCGTTTCGGCCGAGAGGCGGTCATCGTTACTCTGCTTGAGAACGCAGCCGACGGGAACGCAGTAGCTGCACAGCAGATTACAGTGTTCGGTCACCGATATTCTCAGATAACTGATCTCGCGGTCAAATCGGTCTAACATCGATCGCGGTTCCTTTAGACAACTGGTCTACGCCTGCATTTAGCCAGAACAGGCAATTCGCCTCGCTCAACACATTAAGGTGCGCCGAACCCTGATACATAATCGGATGCACAACTCCATCGTTGAGCCATGCCGGCCGATACTCGATTCGGTCGGTTAGCTTCCGTTTCACGTCGGCACCGAGCTTTCCTCGGACGAGCGCCGGCTTGGACTCGAGGCCGCTGATCCGCAGCAGCAACCGCTTCACCAGCACCTCGCACAACACAAAGGTCGAGACCGGGTTCCCAGCAAGGCCGAACACAAAGCTGTTGCCCTTGTGTCCGAACAAGGTGGGTTTCCCCGGCTTGAACGCTATTTTGTGAAACGCAATCTCGACCCCACACTCGGCGAGGACACTCGGTACATAATCGAACTCGCCCATCGAGACACCGCCCGAGAGAATCACGATATCGGACTCCTGCAGCGCGATCTTCACGACCTCGGCGAGCTGTTCGCGCTCATCCGAGACCACCCCGTGGTTGGTGGTTGTGCAGCCGTAGGAAGCCATCTGCGCGGTAATCTGATACCCGTTGCTGTTGTAAATCTGCCCGCCCCCGAGTTCTTCGCCGGGCGAGCGCAGCTCGGAACCGGTGGAGATCACGCCCACATGCGCACGGCGCGCAACCTCGAGCGTCGGCACGCCGACTGAGGCCGCAACACCGATGTCCTGCGCGCGGATCACCCGCGGGGTGAGAACGGTATCGCCGGCGCTACAGTTCTCTCCGGCCTTTATGATGTTCTCAAGCGGCTCGGGCTTGGTAACGCGGACTGTGTCGCCTTCGCGCGTGGTATACTCGCGCCGTATCACCTTGTCGGCGCCGAACGGGAGCATCGCCCCGGTCATGATCGCGGCGCACTCGCCTTGCTGCAGCATACGTTGCGGCGTGTCGCCCGCGGCAACCGTTTCCACCACCCGGTAGGCGTCGCGGCGCTCGAGCGTTGATACCGCATACCCATCCATCGCGGCTTTGTCGAACGGCGGCGATGCGATCCGCGACTGAACACCGCCGGGCATAACTCGCCCTAGAGCGTCGGTCAGCGGAACCGTCTCGGTGGGAACTCTGTACGATACCGCGTCTATGATACCGAAAACCTTGGCCGGCTCAAGCATTGAGGCACCCGAGGCGTTGCTTAGAGTCGTTTCGTTCACGGAAATCATACTACCGCAGTAATATACGTTATGCAAGCAAATTTTATCTATAATGGCGAGTGAAGGTGCAAAATTCGCACACCGCTGCGATCATCCGCCCCCGGCAGGGGGAAAGACCGAGAGGGTCTCGGACTGCACCGTAGTATCTAGCCCGTTGAGGTGAGAAATATTCTTGCCGTCGACAAGCACCATCGCGCCGATACGCATCGAGCCGTCGTCTTCAAAGAGCTCCTGCATAATCGGCTTACCGGTTTCCTGCTCGGCGCGTTCGAGCACCTCGCGCACCGTCATGGGCGTATCGTGTTCCAGTTCTACCGAACCCACCCCGAGGGCGGCCCTCAGGGTGGCAAAAAACTTGACTGTCATACCCATAGCTTAGCGCCGACGCCCCTGCGCGTGCAAGAGCGTCCGGCGCCTGAAGTGTTGATCTGCAGCCCGAGACCTAGACGATCTCGAGCTCCTTCAGTTTCTCGTCCGGGATGATACCTTCGGCCGTCCAGCCGCGAATCTGATAGTACTCCGGCAGCATCTCGGGCAGCCTATGGACCTGACCCTTGTTGGGCCCACGTTTCGCCGGCTCATCGAAGAAGCGCTTGGGAAGCGTGTCGGTCTCGGGACCAATGCCCGCCTGGTAGTTGAAGTAGCGCTCCTGGTTCCAGATGCGTTCGCCGCAGCGCAACCATTCTTCGGTTGAGTAGTCGAAGCCGGTAGCGGCGTTGAGCATATCGGCGTAGTCGTCGGCGCTGAGCGCGAACGAGGTGAAGAGACACAGCCCGGAGGAGTCGATCACCGAGGTGAGGTTCTGGAAGATAAACAGCCACTGCATCTTGCCCTCGGTTGCCTGCGGGTCCAACTTCTCGGGGGCGCCGAGAATCTCGGGCGCAATCAGGTAGCTGCGCACATGATCGCCGCCCCGGTTACCGACGGCGTACGACATCCCCATGCCCTGCACGCCGCGTGGGTCGTAGGCCGGAAGCTCTTGTCCCTTCGCGGTCATCGAGAACTCGGGACAGCCGCGCTCGGTTGCGAAGCGCAGGCTACCGTAAGCCATGCGGTCGGCGAGGTCATTCTCGCGGTACGCCATCTTCTTGAGCCAGTACATCAGCGCCTCGGTGTTCCCGAACTTGAGCTCAGGCCCATGCTCAAACTCTTCTTTCTTGATGAAGCCTTTCTCGTACATCTCCATCGCGCACGAAATTGTGACGCCGGCCGAGATGGTATCGAGGCCGAGATCGTTCGCAAGGAAATTGGCGTCGCAGATGACGTTGAGGTCGTCGAAGCCCAGCAGAGGGCCGAAGCACCAGCCGGTTTCGTACTCGGGCCCCTCGCCTTTGCGACCGTTCGGCAGCTCAACGTTACGCGCGCACGCGATTGGACACATGTAACACCCGGAGTTCTTGGTGAGATAACCCTTCTCCACCAAGGCTTCACCCGACATGTTGTAGGTGTTGTCGTACTGCACATCCTGGAAGTTATACGAAGGATAGAGCCCGTTCTCGTTGATGATGTTGTCGAGCACCTTGGTGCCGAACTTCGGCAGACCTTCGCCGGTTATGCCGTTCCCGCGGATTGTGGTGATCTTGTCCTTGACGAGTGCTTTGAATTTGTCTTCATCAGGGATCGGTGATTTCTGCTTCCCAAACGTCACGATCGCCTTGAGGTTCTTGCTGCCCATTACCGCGCCGACCCCGGTGCGACCGGCGGCGCGATGCTTCTCGTTCATAATCGAGGCGAAGTACACGAGTTTTTCACCGGCCGGGCCGATACAAGCCACCTTGGCGTTCTTCTCGCCGGACTCCGCGATCAAGGTATCGGTAGTTTCGGGAACGCGCTTGCCCCAAAGATGCGCGGCGTCGCGAATCTCGACTTTGTCCTCCATCACCGAGAGGTAGACCGGCTTCGGTGATTTACCTTCTAAGATGATCATGTCGTAGCCGGCTTTCTTGAGGAATGCGCCCCATTGGCCGCCGGAGTTACTCGAGGCGATTCCGCCGGTAAGCGGGCCCTTGGTTATCACCATATAGCGCCCGCCGGTAGGTGCGTTGGTGTTTGAAAGCGGACCGGATGCAAAGATGAGCTTGTTCTCGGGTGAGAGCGCGTCTACCTTTGGGTCTATTTCATTCATGAGAATACGCCCTGCGAGCCCGCGCCCGCCGACGTATTTCTTCGCTAGATCGAGCGGAGTGTCTTCGGTCTTGATGCTGCCGTCGGTGAGATTCACGCGCAGCATTTTTCCCATGTACGCCATACAGCCTCCTCGAAACGTGGAATATAATAGATTTCTCTTTTCCAAGTACCGGGAGGCAAGCAGGTTTCCCCACGAGCCCTAACGGTCGGCCACCGTAGACGCTCCGTCCGTAGGTTGACAGACTTCAGAGAATTGCTATTTTGTAAAATAGCACGGCTTCATCTCGCTGTCAAACAATAATATCGATCTCATCGGTAATTTTTTCTTTATCCGATACACCACCGCCGATCTACCGACGGCCGATGATAAGCTGCGACCGCCGCGAGTCGCGCATCCGCCTCAGCGGTTTTGGTCGGGCTCCATAGTGATTACGATCTCGCGGTCGAACTCCAGACCGGATAGGCTGCGCGCGAGGGCGTCCAACAAATTGACCACCAGCTTCTCAACAAAGCCGTTCAACGGCACGTCTTTGTCGCCGTTCTTGATTGAAACTTTCCAGGTCATGGTGTTCCTCCTTCCGGTTCAGCGCGACCGATACCGTTGTGCCGGAACCGTTCGCCTGCGATGCGATCCTGCTTCGCCGATCGGCGATGTCACCCGCCGGATTCCGCGATCTCGTGCTCCCAGAACCCGTCTTTGCCTTTGACCTCTATCACCGGCTCTTTCAAGAGCTTGGGATTCGCTAAGACCCAGTGAAACGGCTGCTCTTGGTCGGCCCACTCTGAGTCGCTCTTGGTACGCACTTCGGCGATCTCGACGCTGCCGATGATCGCGTTCACCAGGAAGAACGGCTCTTGATCTTCGGTCTGGTACTGCTGGTACACATCCGACAGGAGCGCGTACTCGCGACGCGCCCGCCTCGGCTGACGCCGCTCGTTCTTCAGGTACACACTGATGCCGGATTCGCGGAACCCGATGTAACGCGCTTTGCGCTCCATCTGCGCGATCTCGTCCATCAATCGATTGAACTCGTTGATAACCGGCAACGGGTACTCATCGAGGCTCGGCATACCCCTAATCGGCACGCGCCCGGCGGAGTGAATGTAGACCCGCCCTCGATGCTCGGCATCGTACCCGCGGCTCTCGACGTCTTTGATCCCGTAACACACGAGATACGACAATGGGTTCTTAAGTGAAATACATGTCAGCTTCATAGTGGCTCTGCGCCGCATTCTACACCAAAACCTCTCGCATCACCACACCTGCGCTTCTTTTGCGCGAAACACGCAGTATGGCTACGAGCCGAGTTCGAACAGCTTCACACCTTCATCGACGAAGCGCTCCTTCACCGCGTTCACCGCCGCTCGGATACCGGCCGCCTCGGCCTCGTCGCAGTAGATGATCAACATGAAGTTGATCTCGGGCCAGACGTGATCGCCGTGACGGGGCCCGCTACTGCCGACCCCGGAAACATCGTCTATTCGAGTATAACACGTGCCGACGCTGCGGCTCTGCAGCTCCTGAAATAGATCTTCCTCAACCGAGCGGTTCGCCACAATCTCAAGTCGTTTCATCGCTGCTTCCTTTCGTCGACACCGAGGCCCCGGAGGAGTCCTCGGTTTGCCGGCCGCTTCCGGACTCACCGCCCTGGTGCGCCTTCGTTACGTCGTTTTCGGCGTCGCCCTCGGTACCGCCGGCGGCGTCCTCGGCTGCGTGGTCGTCGCGCCGGGGGTGCCCGCCGTCACCGCCACCGAACCCCCCGTTTCTGCGACGCGCATCATGCTCCGCTGCAAGCCTATGCGCCCGCTCGCGGCGCAGTCGTTTGCGCTCGAGCTTCCGCACTGCGCGACGATCCGAGATACCGTTGAACACCGCGTACAGCACCGGCACAAAGAACAACGTCATCAACGCCGCGACCGAAAGACCGCCGACTACCGTGAGCCCAATCGGCTGAATAAGCGACGATCCCTCGCCTTCGAAGAACGCCACCGGTGTCAGCGCGAGCACCGAGGTGAGCGAGGTCATCAGGATCGGGCGCAGGCGATTACCGCCTGCGGTAATGCAGGCGTCGCGAATACTGAGCCCGCGCTTGCGCATGAGGTTCGTGTAGTCCACCAACACAATGCCGTTGTTAACCACGATGCCCACAAGCATAACGAGCCCCACGATCGTGAACAAGCTGAAGGCCTGTCCGACGAGCAAATACAACCACACAACGCCGATCAAGGTTAGCGGAACGGTAAAGATGATAATGAACGGATCGATGAACGACTCGAACACGCTTGCCATCACGCCGAACACGAGCACGACGCTGACCAGCAGAATGATCAAGAGCGTCCGGCCGTACTCCATGAGGTCCTGGTAGTCGCCTGCGTACTCGATGTTCAGGTCGCCCTCCATCGGAACGTTTTCCGCCACCAACGCCCGGATCTGCGGTTCCACCTCCGCGATGTTCGCCCCCGATACCAAGCCGGCCTGCACCCTCACGGTGCGCGCTTGGTTTTCGCGCCGAATCTCAACCGGACCGGTAGTGCGCTCGAGGTCCGCAAAGCTCGAGACCGGGATGCGCCGACCTTGATCGTTCATCACAAAGATGCGTGCAAGATCGGGTATCTCGCTGCGATCTTCTTCCGGTAGGTTCAAGATTATATCGTACTCGTTGCCGCCGCTGCGCAGTTGCGACGCGGTGACGCCCTCGATATTGGCGCGGATCTCGCTTGCCACGGTCTGGATCTCAAGCCCGAGCGCCGCCATGCGCTCGCGGTCGACTCGAATATCAACCTGGGGCAAGCCCTCGCGCAGATTGATGCGCGGCTCGGTGGCTTCGGGTATCCGGTCCTGCAGCAGGTCACGAATCTGCGTCGCGATCGCGCGAGCGTTATCGAGGTCGTCGGTGCGCACGCGGATATCTATCGGGCTTCCGCCCCCGCCGGGGCCGCCGCCCATCCCGGTGCCGAACTGGAACTCCACCGCCGGAAAGCGCTCGAAGTAAGGTCGCAGCTTCCGTTGAATCTCGTTCGAGGTCTCGATGCGATCATCGAACGCCGGCAAGGTAATCGTAATCTCGCCGGTGTTCGCCTGTGGCGCCGAGAGGAAACCGCCGCCGCCGACCTGCATGAAGATGTCGTCGCGGCCTTCGATCTCACGCTCGATGATGTCATGGAATGCGAACATCACACGGCGCGTTTCATCGAGCGTAGTTCCCACCGGCAACTCAAGCTCGATCTGCACCGCATCGTCGTCGTCGGACGGGATGAGCTCAAAGTTACCGAACGGAATCATCGCCGCGGTTCCCAACAGAATGACGAGCACCGCGAGCGCCGTCAGCAGCTTGTGCCGTAACACAAACCCGAGCCCGCCTTTGTAGCGGTTTTCCAGAACGGTGAAGCCGTTGTTCATGCCGTCGTCGATCACCTTCAAGAAGCCCGAGAGCGGCTCCTGCTTGCGGCTCACCAGCGGAAGATACTTACTCGCCAAGACCGGCACCAGGAACAACGCCACCGCGAGCGAACTCAGAAGCGAGATCACGACCGTAAACGCGAGGCCGGCAAACAGCTCGCCGTAGAGGTCGAGCTCGGCACGGAACAACGCAAGCGGCAAGAACACGAAGATAGAAGTAAAGGTCGCGGCCACGATCGCGCTCGCCATCTCTTGCGAGCCGAAGATCGCGCTCGACTTGAGCTTGGTGCCCTTCTCGCGATAACGGTAGATGTTCTCGAGGATCACGATCGAGTTGTCGACCAACAGCCCCACCCCGAGCGCAAGCCCCGCGAGCGTCATGATGTTGAGCGTCAAGTCGAAGAAGTACATCAGCATGAGCGTGACCACGATCGAGACCGGAATCGAGGCCGCGATCACCAGCGTAGCTTTGGGGCTGCGCAGGAAGACGAACAACACCAGCACCGCGAACAGCGCGCCGGTAACGGCCTGACCGCTGACGGTCTCGAGCGAGTCGCGGATGATCTCGGTGGTATCGAACAACACCGAGAGCTCCACCCCCGAGGGGAGCGAGTCGTTGATCGCAGACAGCTCGGCGAGGACGTTGTCGGCCGTCTGCACCGAGTTGGTACCGCTTTGACGCTGAACCACCACGAACACCCCGGGATTGCCGTTTACGTACACCGCGTTGGTCTCGCGCTTCAGTCCTTCCGAAACATCGGCGATATCGCTCAGGCGTACGAGCGCTTGCGACGCTTGGGCGTTTCCGCCGGTACCGGCCGCGACATCGCGTCTGATGATCACAGTGTTCTTGATATCCTCTATGCTCTCAAACTCCCCGGCGGTCTGGATGAGATAATCGCGACGTCCCTCGGTTACGGTCCCGGCCGAAAGCTGCACATTCTGCGCGCGCAGCTTCTGCGCAACCTGACCAAAGGTAAGGTTGTAGGCCTCGAGACGGTCCTGCGGGATCTCGACACGAATTGCACGCTCTCGCCCACCGGCGATGGAAGCGAGCGCCACCCCGTCGATCTGCTCGATGCGGCTCTCGACGCTGTCCTCGGCAAGCTCACGGAGTTCCTCGGCGCTGCGATTGCCGGAAAGCTGCAGGTATAAAATCGGGATCTGAGACGGGTCGAACTTGAAGATCTGCGGACTGTCGGCGTCGCTCGGGAGCTGGTTGCGGACGAAGTCCAGCCGGTCACGCACCTCGTTGGTGGCTTCGTCCATGTTGGTGCCCCAGGTGAACTCCACGATGAGCTGGCTCTGGCCCTCTTCGGAGGTGGAGTTGATCTGCTCGACATTGTTGACGTTGCTGACCGCGCCTTCGAGCGGCCGCGACACCCTGCGCTCGATCTCCTCAGGACCGGCTCCGTCGTAGCGCGTCGTTAAGACCAGAATCGGCGGCTCTATCTCGGGGAAGAGGTCGATCGGCAACCCGGTCGAGGTGTACAAACCGAACCCGAACACGAGCGCAAAGAGTATGAAGAATGTCGTCGGTCGGTTTACTACCGTTTTTGATACAAGCATCGCTATGCCCCCTGCGGCGCGCCTTACGCCCCTGCCGCTTCGCCTTCCTGTTCGTCATCTTCTATGAGCCGCACGCGCACGCCGTCCTCGAGCTGATTCTGCCCTTGCACCACCACGCGCTCGCCGGGTGCAACACCGCTTCTAATCTCGATGTACTCCGCGCTCTGTATCCCGAGCTCCACCTCACGCTGCTCAACGCGATCATCCTCGGCGATCACAAACACGTACTGCCGATCGAGCCGCGTTACCACCGCGTCGGGTGAGACCACCGTCACATCCTCGCGTTCGTCGGTGATGATGCGAACGCGCGCAAACATCCCGGGCCGAAGCCGTGCGTCGGGGCCGGCGAACTCGAGCTTCACCTCTATCGTGCGCGTAGCAGGATCCACCACCGGGCTGAGCTCCACAACGCGCGCGGCGAAGGTTTCTCCCGGGTAGGCGGCGAGCTGCACCTCGGCGCTCTGTCCGAGCTCGAGCCGCCCGATGTAGCGCTCGGCCACGTGCGTCCGTAACTCTATATCCCCGGTTGTCGCCATGCGCGCAACCGGTCGGCCCTGTTGCACCTTCGAGCCCACGCGCACCGGTATCGAGGTGATCGTGCCGCTGATCGGCGCGCGTACCGGACTCGGCTGAAAGCTCTGCCCCGGGCGCGACTGGTCTATGCTCGCGATGACTTCGTCGCGGCGCACCTGCTGTCCCACGCGCACGTTGAGCTCGTGCACATCGCCGAAGGCGTCTGGAAAGACGTCGATCGTCGCAGCGGACTCCAGATCGCCGTTCACCCGAATAGAGTCCAGTATCGTCTCGGTGTGCGCCTCGTCGGCGACCACCGCAAAGCTCGGCTCCTCCACCTCGCTCGCTTCCTCGGCGTCACGGCCGAACGGGATGATGTCACAGCCTCCGGCAAGGAGCGCAATCAGCGCAACAGCGGCTACCGTTGTCGCCCGCCGCCACAGCACGGGCGTGTCTTTAGTCGTCGTTTTCATCATAGCGTTCCCTTATCTCATCGAGAGAGATGTCTAGTTGATACTCCAACTCCAGCAGATTGCTGAGATACTCATACTGTTCCTCGAGCACCGCAACGCGCGCTTCCTCGAGCTCCACCTCCGCATCGCGCACGTCCGAGAACTCGCGGAGCCCCGCCTCGTAGCTCTCGAGCGCGAGCTCGTAGGCGCGCTCGGCGAGCTCGAAGTTGAGCGCCAGCGTCTCAAGCTGCTCGATCGAGGCACCGAGGCTACGCAGGAGCTGTGTGATGCGAAGCTCCACCTGCTCGCGCGCCTCTTGAATCTCGAGCTCCGCCTGCGCGCGCTCGCTGCGGCGGTTGTCTATGCGCGTTCGCGCTTCCGAGCGCGGAAAATGCGGATCAAGCGGCACGCGCAGGCTGAGCGCAAACTGCCCGCCGCGGCTCCAGTTGTCGATCTCGAACGGATCGGCGCTCAGCGGGTCGCCCGCGAGCTCGGGGTTTTCGGCGTAGCTCAGCGTAAGCGTCGGGTGCCGCGCCGAGCGCTCGAGCTCGAGCTGATTCTCCAACAGCCGAAGCGACTGCTCGGCCTGCCGTAGCCCGGGGTTACCGCCCACGAAGCCGAGCACGTACTCCTCGGGCGGCAGCTCGTCGTCGGCGGCGCTGATTGAGCCCACGAGCCGCACCTCGGTGCCGCGCGCGAGCCCGAGCGACTGCACGAACGCGAGCAGCCCGGTATCGAGCGCGAGCTGCTGCCTACGCCGCTGCGGGCGCAGGTTCTCGAGCGCCACCTGCGCCTGCAGCAGCGAGAACTCGTCGATCAGCCCCGCCTCGTAGTTCGCCTCGGCGTCCTCGTACTGCTCGGCGGCGTTCGCAATGCGCCGGTCGGTGATCGTGAGGTTCTCCTGCAGAAGCAGCAGCTCGTAGAACGACTGGCGCACATCGCGCTCGAGTTGCTTCCGCGCGTCTTCTATCTCGAGCAATCCCGCCCGGTAGGCGACCTGCGTGCCGCGGATGCGGTGCAGCATACTCGTGGTGAAGGTAAGCTGCGCCTGCAACTCCGGCCGCAGCGCCCAACGCGGGGGGTCTTCGAGCTCCACTCCAAACGTTTGAGCTTGTGCCTCAGTCAACTCATCTATCTCCGGCGCTACGTGCGGGCGCGCGAGGGTGGCGCCGGCCGAGAGCTCCGGGATGAAGACGTTGTAGCGGCCGGCGAGGTTGCGCCGCGCGATCTCGAGCTCGATGAGCTCGCTGCGCAGACCCAGGTTGTTGCGTAGCGCGATCGCGACCGCACTCTCGATCGTGATCTCAACCGGCGCCGCGGCGTCGGGGGTCTCGGCCACGATCTCCTGCCCCACCGCGCCGGCGGTCGGCGCCTCATCGGCGTGCAGCGCCGCAACGCCGTAGCCGCCGAACACCGCCACCATCATGATCAAGCATAAGCTCCGCTGCATCTTCAGGCTCCTTTCTCGCTGCTTATCGTATCGCTGCTTATCGTTTCTTGCTCGGGGTCTTCTCGGGGGTGCATCCCCGCCCTCAGCCCGTGAGTCCCCAACAGGAAGAGCGTGCGGGCGCTCGCGGTTAGGCTTTCTCGATCGAGCGCCCCGTCTTGCAGATGTTGCGCAAACAGCATCACCCCGGCGATATGGAAAAACACCAAGATGCCCAGCCGGCCGTCCTCCCCGGCGCGAAGCCGCCCCGCGGAGATCTCGTCCTGCAGATAGGTGAACTCAGCTCCTATCGAGACAACCCGATCCTCGGGCAACTCAACCGTTTCGAGTTGTTGGCTCCAAAGCCAGTTCACAACCTTGAACACTCCCGGGTTGTGCGCGAAAAACGCGGTCTGCAACACGAGATAGGCATAGAGTTGCTCGGTAGGCTGCGTAAAGCTGTCGCGCACTCCCCGATACTCGCTCAGAAACAACTCGTTCTCTCGCGCGAGCAGTTCGCTGAACATTTCGTTCTTGTTCTTGAAATAGAAGTACAAGCTGCTTTTCGAGATTCCCAGGTGATCGGCTATGCGCTCTATCGTTGCCTCGCCGAAGCCGAAGCCGGCGACAACCGCTTCAACCGCGGCAAGCACGCGGTCCTCGGTCAGCACCGTTCCAGGATTCCGCCAAGCGGTCTCCTCAACAGCCGCAAGGTTGCCGATCTCCGCCGCGAGCCCTCCTGCAACGCCGTGCAGCACCACCTCCGACACCAAGCGTGCGTGCCCCTCAAACTGCTGCGACCCGTTGCGCTCAACCCGCCGGCGCGGTCGCATCTCGGGGGTCATGTAGTACAGAGCCGACCAGTAGATCGCAGCCAGGAAGGCGTACTGAAGCATCTGATCGCAGCGATGCTCGGCCTCATGGCCGAGCTCGTGTTTCAGGGCTCGCCGTAGCTGATCCGTCTGGCGCTCTACCGTCGCACGCATCTCAACCGGGAGAACATCGAGCAGACAAGCGTCTTCCATGATGCTGCGCCGCAGGAGGTACTCCGTGAAAAATGTGAGGTAAGCCGGTTCGCCTCTCAAGAACGTCAACATCGTGTGCGAGACGCCGTCCACGACACGCTCGAGGCGAATAACGTCGTCATCCGGCATCTGTGCGGCAGCCGCGGCGCAGTAATCGAGCCCAAACTGCCGCTGCATCCCGGCGATGAGTTCGTCTTTACCGGCGAAGTAGCGGTAGAGTGCGGTTTTGCTCAGTTCCAGCCGCTCGGCAATGCTCGCGAGACTGGTGTTGACGAACTGCGATTCCCCCCAGACCTCGAACGCGGTTTGGAGTATGCGGGCGTGCTTCTGTTGTCGTTGAGTCATGGGTGACAGCCTCGTAATCCGGGAATCGATGCGCAGAACCGCGGAAAAGGCAACTCCAAGCGCAGCGAAAGTTACCGAACGTTCGGTAACACGCGTGAATATACGCCGGCGGTGGACCGAATTCAAGCAGTTTTTTCGGAAATTTCCTGTGCATCGGCTGCAAAATTTCGCGCAGCGCGAACGGCGGGTTGCATTCCTTTCGTTCTGCCGCGCTCCGCTCTTTTCTTGACGGCGCTCCGAGCTCGGATTACAGTCTAAGCTGTCCGCGCGTAAAATCTTGCGATACTCGTGTTCAACGACTCGAGGAGGGAACCCATGGAACACAAGTCCGACATTCAGATTGCACACGAAGCCACACTCAAACCGATCTGGGAGGTGGCCGAAGGCCTCGATATCGGCCGTGACGAGCTCGAGCTCTACGGCGACTGGAAAGCTAAACTCAGTTTTGAGACCACAAAACGGGCGCGCGAGCGCTCGCCCGGTAAGCTGATTCTCATGACCGCGATTACCCCCACCCCGGCCGGCGAAGGCAAATCCACCACCACCGTCGGGCTCGGTATGGCATTGAACCGGCTCGGAAAA
>Ga0207421_10004278_pt1 | contig 16527 bp, 14 predicted proteins | sample SodLakKL_010_SED_4_FD_187542 | JGI IMG/M metagenome (GOLD analysis project Ga0207421, IMG submission 187542) | Alkaline sediment microbial communities from Lake Tanatar, Kulunda Steppe, Russia - 8KL_010_SED (SPAdes) (version 2) | ecosystem: Environmental > Aquatic > Non-marine Saline and... | reverse complement strand
CTGTTCAAATCCGTACTTCCAGCTGTTCCATCATTCCCGGATACCAGCTGTGGAAGGTTTCGTTTCTGATCTGCTTACGTATTTGATCCATGAGCCATAAATAAAAGGTAAGGTTGTGCAGCGAAGTGAGCTCCATACCCAATAACTCGTTCGACTTTATAAGATGATGTATGTAGCTCATGTTGTATCGACGGCAGAGTTCTGAAGGGAATTCAGGATCAAGCAGCTTGTGGTGATGTTTCCACTTCGCATTTCTGACGTTAATCTTGCCATTCCTGGTAAAAAGCATTCCATTCCGGGCATTCCGTGTGGGCATCACGCAATCAAACATATCTATTCCTAAGGCAACACACTGCACCAGATTTGCCGGTGTACCTACGCCCATCAGGTATCGCGGTTTGTGTTCCGGTAAATGATCTGTATTGAAATCGGTAATCTCATACATGATATCGCTCGGCTCGCCCACGCTTAAACCGCCAATGGCCAGGCCCTCAAAATCAAGTGAAGCCATAAATTCGGACGATTCCTTACGCAAGTCTTTGTGGGTTCCGCCCTGTACAATTCCAAATTGATGCTGTTTATGACCATATAGCGGTTCGCTTTTCAGAAATGCTTCCCTTCCACGTTTCGCCCAGCGGTGGGTGAGCCCCATTGATTTTTTTACATAGTCATATTCAGCAGGCCAGGGCGGACACTCGTCTAGAATCATCATGATATCAGAGCCAAGAATTCGCTGCGTTTCAACTACATTTTCCGGGGTGAAAAGGTGCTTAGATCCATCTAAATGACTCTGAAATGTAGCTCCTTTCTCTTTTAAATCTCGTATTTCAGCCAACGAGAAAATCTGGTATCCGCCCGAGTCAGTCAGTATGGGTTTATCCCATCCCATAAACGAGTGCAGACCGCCTGCCTGCCGCATAATATCATTACCTGGCCGAAGATAGAGATGGTAGGTATTTCCCAATATAATCTGGGCTTTTACCTTATCCGTCAAATCATCCTGACTCACACCTTTTACAGTGCCAAGAGTGCCTACCGGCATGAAAATGGGGGTTTCTATCTCACCATGATCTGTCTGAAGTTTTCCAAGCCGGGCTTTTGTCTGGTCGGCTTTCTTTGCTAATGTGAACAATGAAATAAACTATGTTTAGAGTTTAATAGGTTTTATTTTAAATGCTTGCATCTGTTCGATGACCAATAGTTAATTTTAATGAATATAAGGATAGCTGGACTAACAGTTAACAATACAGAAGATAATCTGCTTTGATGACAACTACGGATCTTCTATAAATTAGTTAATTATACGTGACCTGCTTTAAACAGCGCTTCCAATGAAAAGTGATTCTCTTGTAATTGTTCCTACGTATAATGAGTCTGCTAATATAGCAAGGCTTATTGACAGGCTTATGAACCTGAAAACAGAGGTGCATGTTCTCATTGTGGATGACGGTTCACCTGATGGCACAGCAGAAGTGGTAAAGAGGAAACAGAAGGAGTATACCGACCGGATACATTTGATCGAAAGGGAAGGTAAAATGGGGCTGGGCACAGCCTATGTGACAGGATTTATATTTGCACTGGACCACCATTACACGTTTATCTGCGAGATGGATGCCGACTTTTCCCATAACCCGGATGATGTACCCAAGCTGATTGAAACCGTTAAGAGCGGAGAAGCTGATCTTGCAATAGGGTCACGCTACTCAAAGGGCATTAGTATTGTAAACTGGCCACTGAGCCGGCTTATTCTATCCTACTGTGCCAATCTATATGCCCGCTCAATTACCGGCATACCGATAAAGGATACAACAGCCGGATTTAAGTGCATTCACAGAAATGTGTTAGAGAATTTGAAACTGGATGAGATCAAATCGAATGGATATGCCTTTCAGATTGAGATACACTTCCGGGCCTGGAAAGCCGGTTTCAGATTAAAAGAGGTCTCTATAATATTTCGTGAACGGGAGGAGGGTGTTTCAAAAATGTCGAAGGCCATAGTGAGAGAGGCCGTTTGGAGAGTGTGGAGTTTAAAGTTCAGGAGCATGACAGGGAGGTTGTGAGGAAACCTTATTCAATAGATGCTTGTTACATAATCAATTGATACCCTATTTTTAACCAATCTCATTTTTTGAACGCGGAGTGTTACCTGATCGCATGCAAGACGTCTTAAAAAGATGAAAAAAATTACACAAAATTATTTGTAAGAATTACGGGTTAAACCCGATATAAAACATGTTTAAACAACTTAAGGAAACGGCTACCTCAGATTACAAATACATTGCAATTCAGCTTCTGTTTCTTGTCACTTTTGGACTGACATCTCTAAGTAAATGGATTCCCGGCGGGGTTCCGGAAGGCTTTCTGGAACGTTTTGGAGATACATGGATGAATTTGCTGCCCGGTGGATTGGCTGTTCCATTCTATACCATTGCCGTTACCGAAACTGTTGCTTTTGTGTTCTTCATTTTGAGTTTTTTCAGGCTTGAATGGCTAAAAAGCAGCGATAAGATGTATATGCGCCTGGGGTTGATTCTATCCCTCTTTATTTTCGTGATTTTAACTTATGGGCTAAGACTTGTTGGTGATCATGGCGGTGCTGCCAATACATTCTTCTATTTTGGAGTTACCCTCTTTGCGCTCTATTTAACCGAAAAAGAGTCCGGTCCCGGCAGTAAAGACAAATTAATAGTAAATCGAACCGAATGAGACGGCGCTTTCCCTTTCTGTTTCATCCCACCAGTGGTAGTTGATCAGCTCTCCTTTGGTTTCCGGGAAGGCACTTAGAAATGTATAGAGGGGAGGAAATCCGCAGATCCGGGTGGCGTCGTAGTCTGTCGCAACCTGATCAAGCAGAAGCTGGGCTCTTCCGGAGATGGCGGCATCTATAAAAAGCCTGTCTGACAGCTCCACGTCGTCACGCAGTTGAGAGGCCGCCAGTGGATCGCCAAATTTTTTACCTACATGCGAAAGGTCACCGCTTACCAGGTAAAACGTATCCTCGTCATCCAAATCATGGAGCTGCTTGGCAAAATCGTCTGTTTTAGCTCCAATATCACCTTCACTGTGATAAAGCAGGTCATCAATTCCAGCAACCAGTATGGGCACAATTTGAAAGTCGTGCTGCCAGATATGACCGGCAAACAGCAGGTGAAGCTCGATACTGTGCTCAACTCTGTGCGCCCTGTCGGAAAGGGTAAAACCTGTCTCAGAAGCCGCCTTATTTAACTTCTCTATGTATGATTGATCTGTCATGAAAGTCTTTCCGGGCAGCTCATAATTTTTGACTGAACCGATATAGGGAGATGATTTATAGATGTCGGGATAGTTGCCGGCGTAGTGAGACGTGGCCAGAATCACGACCCGCTTTGGCCTCAGGCTTTTCAGACCGGAAAACGCCTCTGCATACTGCTTGTTTCCCACTCGCAGATCAATATGTGGAGCGTAAAGGGCCTTTTTAGGAGCGCTTTCCAGGCTTTTAGCCTCACTCATGAAACTTTTCATAAACGTGCTCAGCTCGGCGGGATGATCAGGATAACTTTCGCCGGCTAATGCCGATTTTCGGGTTTTGGAAGCTTCAAAGTCTTTCTCAATCCTGTTGGAAAACAGCTTGAAGTGTTTGGAGTTCAGTATTCTGTGCTGATCCAGAAGCTGTACGAAATCGAGCAGATCATCAGCCTTGATGGTATTGTTGAGCATGGTTGAAATCTGGTTGACCCCATATTGCCCGTTAAACAGTGACAAAATGGGTTCAATTTTTCGGTCGAGAGCAAAGTTTGGGGATGAATATCCCATCATGTCGTGAAAATAGAGCAGATCTTGCCCGTTATCGGTAACAGGAATTATCTGCACGTCTCGCCGCAGTTCCGGCACAGGGTTGCTTAAGGAGTCGAAAAGAAGGGTTTCATTCATCATTGTTTTGTCCGCGCATTTTCCAGCATTCACATTTTTTACCGTAACGAATACAAATGGGATGTTCAGGAGGTTGAGACAGCCGTGCCTTGCAGGCGTTGCGGCCGTGGTGAATCATAAGATGCGAAAGATCAGTCCAGTTTTCTTTCGGAAAAAGAGCCATCAGGTCACGTTCAATCTTATCGGTATTCTTCTTCTCCCTGGTCAATCCCAGACGATTGGAGATACGTCTGACGTGTGTATCTACCACCACGCCTTCATTTATATTGAACGCATTACCCAGTACAACATTTGCAGTTTTTCGGGCAGCACCCCGAAGCGTGAGCAGATCTTCCATCGTGCTGGGTACTTCACCCTCAAACTCTTCAACGATGGTTTTGGATGTCTCCTTCAATGAGAGGGCCTTGTTGCGATAGAAGCCGGTGGTGCGAACGAGCTCCTCGAGCTCTTCAAGCGGAGCTTCGGCCATAGTTTCGGGAGTGGGATATGCTTCAAAAAGTACCGGAGTAACTTTGTTAACCCTTACATCCGTACACTGCGCGCTCAGAATCGTTGCAATTAACAACTCAAATGGATTTCTGTGATTCAGCTCACAATGGGGGTTTGGGTAGTATTTGTAGAGTTCATCAAGGATTTCAGCTGCGCGCTCTTTCTGTTTCTTCGACTTTTTAGGAAGTTTGGCCACAAAGATCTTTTTTGTTTGATAATTACATAGTTTCTCAAGTTCGTAAATAACCCTGAGCTGTTCAAATGTATAGGTTAGCCGGTTCAATTAAAATCCGGCTAAATCATTCATTGTGTAAACGAAGTAACAGATGATAACATTCTTAGTGGTGCAGAATTCATGAATTTTAGATGCAAGCTTTAAATAAAAACCTGGCCTGGGGCACGGTACTTCTGCTCACCCTGATCTATATACTCAGTTTTGTGGACCGGCAAATTGTGGCTGTTCTCGGTACTCAAATCCGGGATACACTAACACTGAGCAATCTGCAGATCGGACTGTTATACGGCCCTGCATTTTCATTTGTATATGCTCTTGCCGGATTACCAATGGGGCGTATAGCCGATAAAACATCCAGAAAAGCGATGATCTGCATTGGTCTGTTTGTGTGGAGCCTGATGACGGTTCTAAGCGGGTTTGCTGCCTCGTTTGCATTTTTGGTCACGGCCAGAATATTTGTAGGTATCAGCCAGGCCATGCTTAGCCCTGCTGTCTACTCATATCTGGCAGATACTTTTACACCCCAACAGAGGGCCACGGTTTTTTCGGTTTATGCCAGTGGGATTTTTATCGGTGTAGGGCTGTCATTTCTTGTCGGCGGAACCATATCCATCTACTACGACTGGCGGATGGCGATGGTTGCTGTGGGCCTGCCGGGAATTCTTCTGGCCCCGGTTGTGTGGTGGTATCTGAAAGAACCTCAGCGAAAGAAGAGAATCGATGCCATGGAGCCGAATATGCTGCTGGAGCTCAGAAGTATGTTGAGTAAAGAGTCGATCCGCTGGCACTTGATCGGGTTCTCCTTTCTTGCCTGCACCGGCTATACGATTCTGGCATTTGCCGGCAATGTATTTAACGATTTGCACCAAAGGCCCGACCTTATTGCGCAATTTGGATGGTTTATGTTCGGTGTTGGCGGAACTGTAATCCTCTCGGGAAAAATTGCGGATCTTCTGGCTCGTAAAAATCCTGCAAACCGGTTCTGGTTGGGAATAGTAGCAGCACTGGCAGGGGTGCCTTTTTATCTGTTTGGGCTATTCAGCTCCGTGCCGGAAACAGCGTTTCTGCTGATTGGAATTGGAGTACTCTTCTCATCATCCTACAATGGAGTGGCTGCCGCGCTAATTCAATATTTTGTGGAATCGAGGCAGCGAGCACTGGCCGGCGGGCTCTATCTGTTTGTGATCAGTATTGCCGGTTTTGGTTTTGGCCCGCCCGTAACCGGCTGGTTGATGGATTCGGTTTACAGCGGCCCTTATGCTGTATCTTATGCCATTCTAACGGTGATTCTTATATGCGGCCTTGGTGCTACGGTTTCTTTTCTTAAAGCGATAAAAAGCTATCATAAAGATGCTGTTTGAACTGAACCGGGTTAGCACCTTTATTTGCATTGACAAGGTTTACCGCGTTACCTTAGCAGGGAATTTAAAATGATTGAATATTTTGGCTAAATCAGAAAAAACAGCACCGATTAAGAATGGTGATAAAACCACCTGGAGTGAATCGCCCTATCTTATCATCAAGGGATTTTTAATGGGGTCAGCTGATATTGTGCCGGGTGTAAGCGGAGGTACGATGGCGCTGATCACCGGAATTTACAATCGCCTGATTTTTGCCATCAAAAGTGCAGATTCAAAGGCTATCAGCAACACGTTTAAGCTTCAATTCGCAAAAGTATTTGAGCACTTTCACTGGAAATTTCTGATGCTGCTTTTTACCGGTATGATTCTGGCGGTTATCTTTTTTACCAGAATTGTACCGCTCCAGATCTATATGTTTACCCACCCCGAGATTGTGTATGGACTTTTCTTTGGGCTTATCCTTGGATCAATCTTCCTTTTATTAGGGGAGGTTGAACGCTCGAAAAGAAACTGGCGGGGAATTCTGCCGCTGGCCGCAGGTGCATTGTTTGGTTTCTGGATAGTTACGCTGGTTCCCACCGACACCCCCGAAACATTTTTATTTGTCTTTCTGAGCGGTGCCGTATCGATCTGTGCCATGATATTACCCGGTATCTCGGGCTCGTACATACTGCTCATCTTTAGAAAATATGATTATATCCTTACTCAACTTGGAAATATTGGATCGGCAGACACTCTGGCTGCAGCCCTGAATCTGATCCCTTTTATACTTGGTGCTATTTCCGGATTGGTAATTTTTACAAGGGTTCTATCCTGGTTAATAAAAAAGCACTACGCGGTTACGCTGTTGGTATTGGTTGGTTTTTTAGTGGGTTCACTCTATGTGATCTGGCCATACCAGGAGCGAGAGTTCCAGGATATCGTTAGAAGTGTGGAGGTGTTGCCAATATCCGATCCGCTCGTTCAGGAGCTTTTAGAGAGGGATGGGTTGGGCCCGGCACCCATTTATCCGGCACCCAGTTATAAGAGAATTGGCAGGGTCATCAATCAGGAGGCTACATTCGAGCAGTTTCGAAAAGTGGAGGTAGAAACGGTTTCGAGAAAACTGGTGTCGAGCACCCCGTTTTTACCCTGGGTTGAAGAGGAAAAACCAACTGAAACGGTGGATATTCGCGGTGGAATACTTGGAATGTTTGCGGGGTTGATGATGATAGGTGGCATTACATATCTAAGGAAGGCCGGCCCAAATTCGGAAGCCTAATATAATCTGGGTAAGTCTTAGTTAATGAATGCTTTAATCTCTGATATATTTATATATAAATCAATATAATTCGAATTATCCGGTTGAATTTCCGTATAATGCAGATATAGAGAAAGTTAATTCTAACGGAGAAATTGACAATGATCAAGCTAAATAAAATACTTGTACCCACCGACTTTTCAAAAGGAGCTGAAAGGGCCTATTCTGTAGCTCAAAATATTGCCGGCACGTTTGGCGGTACCATAGACTTTATTCATATCATCCCCACATTAAAGTACTTCAATGAAAGTATAAAGCGGATAGGTATTCCACTGGATATGGATGAGGACATCTATCCCAAAGTGATTGAAGAGTCTGAGAGTAAACTTAAAAAAGCAATGAAAGAGTATTTGAGAGAGGAGAATAAAGGGGAATCCTTTGTCAAGATTGAACGTAAGCCATCAGAGGCTATTGTCGAGTTTGCGGCCAAGAATGGCTATGATCTTATTGTTATGGGTGCAAAAGGGCTGGATGAAACTAAGCTGCTGCGGGGATCGGTAACAGAAAGAGTAATCCGCAAATCCAGGACGCCTGTATTTTCCATAGGTGAACGGTTTGATGTAAATAAAATCAAAAATGTGATGTTGACCACCGATTCATCTGAATTGTCGCTGGCTGCATTTCCCCTTGCAGCCGCCCTGGCTGATGCGTTTAATGCTGATTTGACACTATTCCATGTGATAGAGCTTTATGGAAGTGTATCTGAGGATATACCAAGATCTCCACAAAAAGGTGAAATGCTATCGATCTATGAAGTACTCATTGAAAGAATTAATAAATTTCTTGCCAATCAAAAATATGAGAATATTCATATTCAGCGAACCGGGGTTACATTTGAGGATGAAGTTGTGATAACCAATGGCGAAGAGAGCCGTACTTTTTCACTGTTTACAAAAATTGAGAAAGGAGTATCGGCACATTACGAAATTGAGATTTATGCTGAACAGGAGGCCGATTTGGTAGTGATGGCTACGCACGGCCACAGCGGTTTTGCACATCTCATACTGGGCTCTACTGCTGAGAAGGTCGCGCAATATATTAAAAAGCCTGTGATAACCGTAAGGCCACAGGAGAAGGATTTTGAAAATTTGAATGCGTAGAATCAATGTTTTCCAATGCGGAGCGTAGACACTCCCTGTTCTTGGATCCATTTTAAACAACGCTTTTTTGGCTTAAACGCGGTTTGCAGTTCTAAGATTATATACCGAAGCCATCCCTCGGGGCAATTGCACCCCCCAAGAACGACGCTGACAGAAACCCGGAAAAGCACCGGGAATGCTTTCAGGTCTGCGATTCTACGGTTCTACGGTTCTACAAAACCTGAACCCTAAGCCTTTCGCCTTGGTTTTTCCATCGTGTCAGCTCTTATCCAATTCCCGCTCACGGTTTGAAAATGTTCCGGAAATTTAAACTGATGATGTTCAGGGTGTTATATGAATTACAGTTGAAATATTTCTTTGCCAACTTCACGTTTTATACCTAACGTGTTAATTAACAGTTGCTTTTTAAAAGTATAGATTGCAAATTTCCCGGCACAAAGAAAATATATCAGAGACTGAAAAAAGCTGAATCTTTTCCTGAGTTCATACGTACGCGTGAACTGCTAATCCAAACATCAATTGCAGAGTATTATGAAACGTAAAAACAGAATCATGTTAGGGATCTTGTGTGTGTTATTGCTGCCGACAACACTCCTTTCCCAAAATCTTGAAACCTTTGAGGAGCGGGTCACAGAGTTCACCCTCGATAACGGCCTCCACTTTATCATCGTTGAGAGAAGCGTGGCCCCGGTTGCCCACTTTTTCACACTGGTGGATGTTGGAGCCGCCAATGAACCGGTTGGCCAGACCGGTATTGCACATATTTTTGAGCATATGGTTTTTAAAGGGAGTAAAACCATTGGAACCACCAACTATGAGGAGGAGGTGAAATACATCAATCAGATGGATGATGCATACACAGCCTGGCTAAGAGAGTATAATAAGTTTGAGCCGGATGAAGAGAAACTTGCCGAATTATGGGCGGCTTTTGAAGAGCTGCAGGAGAAAGCCGGCGAATTTGTGGTTAACAATGAATTTACCCAGATCATTGAACGTGAAGGCGCAACAGGTGTGAATGCTTTCGCTTCATCGGACGCAACAGGATACTTTTACAGCCTTCCTCAAAACAAAGCTGAACTCTGGTTTATGCTGGAAGCGGATCGTTTTATAAATCCGGTTATGCGTGAGTTTTATGTCGAAAAAGATGTGATCTATGAAGAGCGCAGAATGAGAACCGATTCAAACCCGTTCGGCCGATTGCTTGAAGAGTTTTCTGCTACGGCTTTCTCGGCTCACCCCTATAAGAATCCGGTGGTTGGCTGGCCATCCGATATCCGAAACACCACTATTGCCGATACCTGGGAGTATCATGAAAAGTTTTATGCCCCATCCAGTTTTACCATCGCCATTGTTGGTGATGTGGATGCAGTGGAAATGAAGCGTCTGGCAGAGAAGTATTTCAATCCGATGGAGTACCGCGACCCGGCTCCTGAACTCCTGGTTGAGGAACCTGTTCAAAGGGGAGAGCGGCGATTTGTAATTGAAGAGAGCTCTCAGCCGATTTATATCGAAGGATATCATACGGTAAACAACCAGCACCCCGACTTTCAGGCGTTAACTTTAATGAGCAGCATTCTCACATCAGGACGTACATCCCGGCTGTACCGCAGAATGGTTGTGGAAGATCAAACCGCGCTTCAGGTAAGCTCCGGTAACGGGTTTCCCGGAAGCAAATATCCCGGCCTTTTTATCATGTACGCAATTCCAAACCAGGGAGTGGATATGGAGCGTATTGAGGAGACCCTGAGAGAGGAGTTTCAGAGAATTATTGATGAAGGCGTAACTGAAGAAGAGCTCGAAAGGGTTCGAACCAATGCCCGTGCCAACCTGGTGCGATCTCTCACCTCTAACCCGGGAATTGCACAAACCCTGGCTTTTGCACATGTAAACGGAGGCAGCTGGAAAACGGCATTTACCAACCTCGACCGGTTGACAGATGTTACCGTTGATGATATACAGCGGGTGGCCAAAGAGTACATCAAAAAAAATACCCGAACCGTGGGTATGATAAAAAATGTGCAGGACGACGAAGTTGCAAGCAACTAACTGAAATACCAAAAAAATGAATATGAAACCTATGAAACGTTTATCCATACTCTTTTTCGCGCTGGTATTTTCCGTTGCCTGCGCAACACAAGAACAAGCTACTCAGCAAACACAGCAGAGAGGAGCTACGGTTGATGTTGAAGGCCTTACATACCCGGAACTAAATCCATATCAAATTCCTGAAATTGAAACTTTTGAGCTCGATAACGGAATTAAATTTTACCTGGTTGAGGATGATGAGGTACCGCTGATTAATTTGAATATGATTGTAAGAGCCGGCTCATTCATGGAACCGGATGAGAAAGTGGGGCTTGCCGGAATTATGGCAAATGTGATCCGAAACGGAGGCTCTGAAGCCTACCCCGAGAATGAACTCAATCAGCTGCTCGAAGATCGTGCGGCCAGGATAGAGTTTGGCATGGGCTTTACAAGCGGTTCGGTAACTCTGAACGCATTAAATGAAGATTTCTATGATCTGCTGCCCGTACTTCTCGACGTGATGATGAAACCGCTGCTGCCACAGGAGAAGATCGATCTTGCCATAACCCAGCGGCGTTCGGGCATTTCGCGCAGAAATGACAATGCCCAGCAAATTGGCTCCCGGGAGTTCGGAAGACTGATATATGGCGAAGATTCACCGCAGGGACGCATGATGGAGCACTGGACGCTGGATGCCATTACCCGTGAAGATCTTGCAGACTTTCACAAAAGCGCCTATACCGGCGAAAACCTGATGATCGGCCTGGTAGGTGATTTTAAGGTTGAAGAGATCAAGCCGATACTGGAGCAGATCTTTTCTGAGATCCCGGCAGGTGAAAAAAATGAGATCGAATTACCGGAAGTAGACTACAACTTCGATTCCTCAATCCATTTTGTGGATAAACGCGATGTGAACCAGTCTGTGATTCTGATGGGTCATATTGGCGGTATGCGTGATAATCCCGATTATGCTGCCTTACAGGCGATGAATGAAGTATTGAGTGGTGGATTTTCAGGGCGACTGTTTCAAAATGTCCGGTCTGACCAGGGCCTGGCATATTCTGTTTTTGGCAATTACGGAAGCAGTGCTCTCTTCCCGGGTCAGTTCTATGCGGGGGTATTTACCCAGAGCAGCACCACGGCAGAAGCGATCAAATCTGTACGAAACGAGATGATCAAGCTCCAGGAAGAGCCCGTTAGCCAGGAGGAGCTAGACGATACCCGCAACTCTATTCTGAACTCCCTTGTTTTCAGGTACGACAGCCGCAGCAGAGTGCTGCGCGAGCGCATGTCGAACGAATACCTCGGGTTGCCGGCCAATGCATTTGAGTCGTACATCGAAGAGCTCCAGACTCTTACTCCGGCCGACATACAGAGAGTAGCAAGCCAGTATATGCGTCCGGATGAGATGCGAATTCTGGTTGTAGGGCATGGCGGAGAGATCGGAGATCAGCTAAATGAATTCGGTAATGTACAGGAAGTGGATATCGAAATCAGACGCTCTCTTGAAGAGCAGGAAGTTGTTTCCGGAGATGTAGCCGGTGGTGCTGAGTGGTTTAATAAAATGTCGGGGGCCATTCTCCAAAACGGAAACATGGAGGGTACATTTAAACAGGAAGGAATTGTTGAACTGAACAGTCCCATGGGCGCTGTTTCGCTAACGCGAAATGAAGAGATCAACTTTAAAGAGAATACATTCCTTATTGAAATGTTGAATACTCCTCAGGGAGATATCACTTTTAACATATCCGGAAACCAGGGAACAGCGAGCCTTGGCGGACAGGAGTTTCCCCTGCAGCCAGCACAGATACAACAGCAGCTGGGTGAGTATAAAGTGCACTACCTGAACATTCTTGCAAACAGGGATGAGTTTTCTGTTGATATGATGGGCACTGAAGAGGTGAATGGCGAAGATACCATACTCTTGCGCGTACGGGGAGATAAGACATTGAATTTCTTTCTCAATATGAACACCGCTCTACCTGTAAAAATGAGCTACGAGGATTTTAACCCTCAAATGGGCGGCGATATACTGGTTGAAATGTATTACAATCAATGGACTGTGAGCGATGGCGTGGCAGTCGCCTATGAAGTGGTATCCAAAGTGGCCGGCGAAGATCAGGCAACGGTCAGAATTTCCGATCACTCTATAGAGTAAGACTGAAAGCTCAGTTTCTAACTAAACCTGTAAGACGAGTTTCATGACAATGCTGTCATAAACAATCTTACAGGTTTTTTTATGATCCGGAGAATTCTGCTAGAGAATAAATACTCTTGTTTTTTTTCGGCCTGCAAACCGGATTAATTTATGAGTAAGACGCTCTGTATCTGCTGCCTCTTCCAGTTGAACTATCGGAGCATTTTTAATCCAGTGTTCAATACGTTCCTTAAATGCTGCATCCAGTTTGAAGATAACATGTACCCCCATCTCATTGAGCGCAGCTGCATTGCATAGCTGTTCATACTGGTTTTGAATAGGCATAACCAGTAGTTTTTTCCCAAGGTACATGGTCTCGGCGCACGTTTCGAATCCTGCACTTGTAACCACACCGTAACTGTTTTTCATGCTATCAAGAAACGGCTTGTTTCCAACCGGAAACACATGCACGTTCTCTTTTTGATAGGGGGTATCGCAAAGAGGGGAGAATAGCTGCCAATCCTTACTTTTACACTGTGAAAATATCGATACAAGTGTTTCATGATCAAAAGCCGGTAGATAGACTGTAATATGATTACCGGATCTTGGAATCAAATCCCGTACATCTTTACGGATAATAGGGGGAAGAATAAATGAATCGTATCGCTTAAAGTGGAAACCAAAGGGTCTGTTACAGGGAGCAAAATGGCGGAGAACCTGCTCTGCAATAAGAGATTTCTTACGTGGACGAGGACTTTTTGGAGAGAGAAATGCTGCCTGATGGCTCAGTCCAATAAGCGGTATCTCCGAGTTGAGTGCTGCCCAGGAAGTGATGGGTTCATAATCAGAAATAATAAGGTCATATTGATCAATCTTCAGCTGGTTAACATCCTGAAGAAAGGTAACAGGTTTAATATTAAGTGCCGTTTGCAGATAAGAAACACCACCTTTCGAATCGTAGGCGAGACTTATTCCTCGTTTATGGATAATCGGGATATCATCCAGCGACATTTTGCAATTATACCCGCTAATTAGCACATCCACATCCGCTTTTTCAGCCAAAAGAGGAATGATTTCCCGTGCGCGGCTAATATGACCGTGGCCGGTTCCCTGAATTCCGTACAAAATTTTCATGATATGAGAACCTTGTCTTTGACGCTGTTCTTCCGGATCAGTTTCTCAATGCGTTCACCGGTAATGTAATCCTCCTCTCTGTATTTGTACATGGTCCACTCTTGGCCATCGTACTCAAGTGCTGTTAGATTCTCCACCCAATCTCCCGAATTCATGTAGATCACCGACCCTTTCTCATTCTCATACCCACGTATTTTTGGCTGATGAATGTGGCCACAAATTACGTAGTCGTATCCCTGATCGATAGCCAGGTCCATCGCTGTAATTTCAAAATCTTCGATAAACCGTACCGCTTTCTTTACACTGTCTTTAATCTTTTTGGAGAGTGATAGTTTGCCTCTCCCCATCCTCACGGAGATATTGTTAATAGCACGATTCAGAAGAATAAGCAGATCGTAGCCGTGACTCCCCACTTTCGCAATCCACTTGCTGTGCTTCATGGTGATGTCAAAAATATCGCCATGAAAAATCCAGACTTTCTCGCTATCAAGATCCAGGATTAATTTGTCGCGGATAAAGAGAGGGCCTAACTGAAGACTCGACACTTTACGCAATACTTCATCATGATTGCCGGTGATGTAATAGATATCGGTACCGTTGGCCATCATGGTGAGAAGGGTTCGCAGTACGATCATGTGAGATTCGGGCCAATAGTACTTTTTGAAATTCCATATATCCACGAAATCACCATTCAAAATGATTACTTTAGGATCGATGGAGTTCAGGTATTGAAGCAGTTCCAGGGCATGACACCCTACAGTTCCGAGATGAACATCGGATATGACAACATATTCAAGAGATCTTTTTTTCATGTACAGATGATTTAGTTAACTGCAAGAAACCTGAATAGTGTTATCCTATCATTTTGCCAATGTTAGCATTCGGTGATTGAATTGTTAAGAAATTGTGCCGGTATAAGACAATGAATTGAATCTTGCAAAGGTCGTTAACAAGAAGCTGTTATCTTCAGGTAAGATGAGCCTTGTTAACCTTCATGTGATAATCAGAGCATTGCATATACAGTTTACGGTAAACCTTTACTGATGGCTGTGTTAAGGTTCTCAGTGCTACAGTGCGGTGTGGCAAGGAGTGCAATAAGAAGTTGTGATCAATTTGTCGTTTAAGCAGTTCTTAAAATTAAAAACTATATTCCAAGGTTTGCTATAACAGGTTTTTCAGGAATCAAATTTGTGGTCATCATGAATCATTTACCAAATTCAAAGCTGCTGGAAGGTTCAATTCCGGATGATGAATACCGGGATTATTACTCAAAGTATATAGAACTGACAACAGGGTTAAATCTTTTTGATCAGCTTGAGGTTAACAGAGAAAATCTCAAAATAATCTTTAAGGGTTTACAAGAAGAGAAGGCAAATTACGCATATGCCGAAGGGAAATGGACCATGAAAGAGGTTCTTGGACATATAACGGATACTGAGAGAATCTTTAACTACAGGGCACTGGCACTGGCAAGGGGAGAGAAGGTTTCGTTACCGGGCTATGATCACGATCAATATGCAGAGAATGCGAATTTCCAGGATTTGCCTGTCGAATTTCTGTTAAATGACTATGAACTCGTACGCAATTCGACCATTTCTCTTTTCCGGTCTTTTGATGATGAGCAGCTGATGAGACGAGGAATAGTGAATGATTCGGAGTTTACCGTTCGCAGTTTGGGGTACGTTATTGCCGGGCATGAGCTGCACCACCAGCAGATTTTGAGGGAGAAATACATTGGACAATAATAAAGCTGCAAAAAAGATAGTTTTATACGGTAGTTACGGCTATACGGGAAGCCTGATTTCCGAAATTGCTTCTAAAAGCGGCTTGAATGTTATTCTTTCAGGCAGAGATACCGAAAAGCTGAAAGAGCAATCTGAAAGGCTCGGATTGCCTTTTATGACTGCCTCACTTGATACGCCCTCAGAGCTTGATGCAGTATTGAAAGATGCCATGGTTGTACTTCACTGTGCCGGGCCGTTTGTTCACACCTGGCGCCCGATGGCAGAAGCGTGCCTGAGGAATGGCTGCCACTACCTGGACATAACCGGTGAGATTGCTGTTTTCGAAAACCTGAAAGCGATGGACAGGCAGTTTAAGGAGAAGGAGATTATGGCGATGCCGGGAGTTGGCTTTGATGTAGTTCCAACCGACTGTATGGCCGCCTGGCTGCATCAACAGATGCCCGACGCTACTCACCTGGAGCTGGCTTTCCAGGGTGTGGGCAGCGGAGTGTCGCGCGGAACGGCAAAAACGATGGTTGAAAACCTGGGCGAGGGTGGAGCTGTACGGGAGAATGGTATCATCAAAAAGGTGCCGGCGGCTTATAAAACACGTGAGATCAAATCGGGAGATAAAGCGGTCAGGGTTGTCTCAATTCCCTGGGGTGATATCTCAACTGCACACTTTTCAACGGGAATTGACAATATTGTGGTCTACACAGCCATGCCCGAAAAGATGATTAAGAAAATGAAGTGGTTAAATCGGTTAAAACCCATATTTAAATCAAAATGGGTGAGAAACTGGCTGAAGAGAAAAATTGATTCCCGTCCGGAGGGCCCCAATTCAGAAAAGCGCATGAACGGAAGATCATTGATCTGGGGCGAAGTCAGAAATGAGAAGGGTGACTCATTGGAAGGATTCATCGAAACTAAAGAGGGCTATCAGCTTACAGCAGAGATGGCGTGGAATATTGTCCTGAAAGTAAGCAGTGGGAATTGGTCAGCCGGTTATCAAACACCATCAAAAACGTACGGAGCCGATTTAATACTGGAGATAGACGCTACGACTCGCAATCTTAAATGTTGAGTTCGATTGTTAAATGTTGATTATTGTGT
>Ga0207421_10004277_pt1 | contig 16531 bp, 13 predicted proteins | sample SodLakKL_010_SED_4_FD_187542 | JGI IMG/M metagenome (GOLD analysis project Ga0207421, IMG submission 187542) | Alkaline sediment microbial communities from Lake Tanatar, Kulunda Steppe, Russia - 8KL_010_SED (SPAdes) (version 2) | ecosystem: Environmental > Aquatic > Non-marine Saline and... | reverse complement strand
ATTTCAGGTACTTTCAACTTCATGATCGTATTCCAAGCTGAGCATAACCAATGTTGTGCTCTTATAAACCAGGTGAAATGCTGGGAAAACTTAATTCTGACTTTTTCACCAAATGGTGGAGGGTTGATCTATCACTTATAGATTATCTGAAGCCATAAAATTACAAAAAGAAATAGAAATTATAAATCTTATTAAAACACATGGACATCAAAAACTTGAGGGTGATTACCAAGGTAAAAATTCACTTTTGATAATTTTCTGTCCTAAACACGATATTATAGCTGAAACAACTTACACAAATTATAAACGGTCTCGAACAGGTTTACCTTGTTGCGGCAGACAACAAGTTTCAGACAAACTTACAAGTCGTGCTTTTAATCAAAATACTATTGAAAAAATGCGCGAAGCAGCCTTAAATAGACCATCTCGTGGTGGGAGCGAAGCTCGCCATTGGAGGAAAAAAAATTCATATATACAATGGCGCAAAGACGTTTTCCGTTCATGGAATAACAAATGTCCTATAACAGGAAATAAAAGTTCAGAAACTGAATTAGTCGCGCATCATTATTTTAATGCTTCTAATGGTGAAAAATTTGCTTGCAATACCAAAAACGGTATTCTCTTAGAAAAAAATCTCCATGTTTTATTCCATAATATGTATGGTTATCGTGATAATACTTTACAACAATTTCAAGATTTCTTATATTTATTAGTACAAAGTCAGTTTAAGTCGATCAGCAGCCAAGGGGAGAGTTTTTTATTAACTTCTAATAAAAAACTCTTTCAAGGTTCAGAGACTAGAGTCTTAGATTCTCAACGAATCAAAAGACTTCACGAGTTCCTGGGTGAGTTATGTACATCTCTTACAAAAGAATTATTCGAGGAAGAAATTATATAAAGAGCTTTCTTCCTCTAATAATTTTTACAAAATTTAAAGTAATCAAAATTTAAATTAAACTAACTCATATGATATAGTCCGACACTTCTAGGAAACTAGAAGAGTATAGGATAAAGAGCCTATATGTAACAGATCGAACATTTTAATGCACCCATTCCATAGTCCAAACTGTGGTCTAGTTAGCTTAAAGTATTAAAAAAAATAATGAACGAAGAAAAAAAAAAACACAATAAATCGTTTAAAGAAGAAAAACAACTTGAAATGGAAAAATTGGTCAAAGATCGTGGACATATCTTATTAGAAGGTGTCTACGTTAATAATACTTCACGTTTTATTGTTTTCTGTCCAATTCATCAGAGAAGACATGAAACTTCTCTTTTTAATTATAAAAGATCAAAAAAAGGTATAATTTGTTGTTCTAAACCTATTGTTATTCCACGAAATGCTCCTACTAATTCTCAAGATCCTATCTCTAATAATGCGTTATCCACTCACCAGCTAGAAAAACAAGCAAAAACAAACGAAAAGGCCATTCTTAATGGTCACATCATCGAAGAAGGATTTTATCAAACAAGATTTTCTCCTTTGAAAGTGTTTTGTACTAAACACCATAAAGTCCACGAAACTAATTATTACAATTATAATCGTAGTCAAGCTGGATTACCGTGTTGTAAAAATGTGCAACGTGACTCACGTGGAGGTCAGCCTCGCGATTGGAGACGTACTAGTAAAGCTAGAAATTGGAGAAATCAAGTAGTTAGGATCTGGGAGGGTAAATGCGCAATTACGGGAAAAAGTCTTGGAGAAACAAATCTTGTGTGTCACCATTTTTTTAATGCTCATAATGGGGACACGTTTTCTTTTTCATTACAGAATAGTATTCTTCTGCAAAAACATATTCATGAGGATTTTCATCGCAAATATGGGTATCGAAATAATACGTTAGATCAGTTTTTAGATTATCTCTCTTTTTTGAGAGATACAGCTGAATTTGAAAAAGCAAAAATACAATGTCTTTCTCTTTTCCTCGAAAAAAAAAAGAAAGACATTCTTCTCGATTTAGGTTTATGATACTGAAAAAACAAAATATCGTCATAAATCTTATTTTTAAATTCAATTGTTGATATTTCAATCGAGTGTTTTATACCTAATATACTTTATTCGAAAGATAGTTTCATTTTTTTGAAAAGAAAACTTTAAGCTTTTGCTACAAAAGCCTAGAATGAACTGGGTGAAATGCGAGAAGTCTAAGTTATCTGTTATAGCAGTATCTCACCAGGGCTACTTATAGAACAAAGATAATAAGGCAATTCGCAGCGAAGTCCTTAAGGGGCAAACTTTTATTTAGCTTTTTTCAGTTCCCTATTTTCCTCTACTCCCCCCCGCCCCCCGTTTTCTTTGAGAACGGGGCTGTGGATGGAGCCAAAAGGCAAAACGCTAGACTCTAGAAAACTCGCGGAAGAAAATTTACGCCGTAAATTTTCTATTTTCGTAGAAAACGCCGAGTTTTCTCCCGGCCCAAAGGGTTAGGCCCCAAAAGAGGCCGTCAAACTTTGTTTCCGGGAGAAAAGTTTGATTTAAGGAAACGTTCAGAGACTAGAGCTTGAGTCCCAACAATAATAGCTCAAACAGTGCCCAGGACCTTTTTGAAAAAAGGTTATGATATAGTCCGCTCCAAAGCAAACTTTGGATACAGCGATGTTTGGTGTTGCTGGTGTATTCGGTGGATCATTATTCTCTGCAATGCATGGTTCATTAGTAACTTCATCTTTAATCCGTGAAACAACTGAAAACGAATCAGCTAACGCTGGTTACAAATTCGGTCAAGAAGAAGAAACTTACAACATCGTAGCTGCTCATCAAAACGGTGACCTTGGTTAATCTAAAAGCCAATGGAAAAAACCGGGTGAAATGCGGGAACTCTAAAGTTAAAAGACTACGAGAATCCGCAGCGAAGCTGAGAAGGATAATCCAAAAAAGATAAAGAAAGATAAAGAAAGATAAAGAAAGATAAAGAAAGATAAAGAAAGATAAAGAAATTTTTTTCTTTTTTCGAGAAAAGAAAAAAAAAAAAAAATGATATTCTTATTTATAAGAAAATCTCAATCTTTTTAATAAATTAGAATATATATGACAAAAAAAAACACGTTGAATTTTTTAAATATAGATGGTTTTTGTATACAATCACGAGATGACTGTATTCAATACTTAAAACATAATCCTAATCTTTATAATGATTTTATTCTTCATCGAATAAAAAATTCAGTTACCTTTGAACAAAAACATCATATTTTTCCACGTCATGCAGGAGGACCCGACGCTGGTTGGAATTTGGTTGGTCTTTCTGCTAAAGATCATATTGAAGCACATCGTCTACGTTTAATTGTTTATAATGAACAAGGAGATAAATCAGCCATGGCTTTTTTTACGAATCCGGAAATGAATTCTTACGAAAGAATTCAAGAACGTATAAAAAATTCTCATGTTTTACAACAACGTAATAAAAATGGTTTCTATTCTTCAACAAAACAACGTGAAAATGGTATAAAAGGAGGCACGATTCAAACAGAAGCCAAAAGAGAAAAGTACGTACAAAAACAATGCGCAGGTGTCGCTGAAGCGTTATCAAAAACTATGTTTTGGAAGCACAAAACTTCGGTTGGGATTTTAGAAATTCCAGCGAATTCTATTGTACTTCTCGATGAAATCCGTACACTTTTTTTAACCAACTTTTCGTTAACAGATGAAGAAAAAACTAAACTTCAAAACGTCAAAAAAAAAAAATCAACCTTTACGTCAGCTTTAAGGAAAGTTTTGCTTCGACAAGTTGGGCGTCCTTCTTTATATGGCTTCTCCTTAATTTATGATGAATAAAAAGCTTTTTTCTTTATCTTTATCTTTATGTATTAGTATCTCAGAACGTTCAGAGACTAAAACTTGAGTTCCAACAATAATAGTTTATTAGTACCCGGAACCTTTTTAATTTAAAGGTTATGATATAGTCCACTCCAATTGGAAACTTTTGGGGTAAGTGGGTTACTTTGGTCGTTTAATCTTCCAATACGCATCTTTCAACAACTCTCGTTCATTACACTTCTTCTTAGCAGTGTGGCCAGTTGCTTGTATTTGGTTAACTTCTTTAGGGATTTCAACTATGGCATTCAACTTAAACGGTTTCGTTTAGCGACGGAGACCCAATGTTTATAAAAACATTTGCAAATCGGGTGAAATGCGAGAAGCCTAACGTCAATAAAAAGAGTAAAGAGTGGAACTAAAGTCTAAAGTCTCTATATTATAAAAATTTATAAAACTATAAAAATTTTTCACACTATGAATTATATAAATAATATAAATAACGTTCAAGAATTAATTAACTTCTTAAAAAAAGAAAACAATTCTTATTCTGAATTTATCCTTTCTAGATTAAATCGTAAGTTTACGAACTTAGATCAACAAAAGACCCAATTACATCATATTATTCCAATACACCAATCAGGACCAAATTTAAAATGGAATTTGGTTCAATTAACAATTGAGGAACACGCACAGGCTCATGAACTTCTTTTTGAAAATTACCAACACAGATATGATTTAGGAGCTAGCAAAATGATACGCGGTCAATTTAAAGAGGGCTGGAATGCTATCATGCAAGAATCTCTCGAAAAGAGAAGAAATAATAAAAGTGACCGTTTTAATAGTGAGGTTCAGCGCGAGTTAGGATCACGCCCTAAAAAGAAACGAGCTTGTTATGCTCGACATCCTTACATAAAAGCTGCCTTAATACGAGGATTTGATTTATACAATAAAGAATCAGGGAGTGTGGTAAAAATAGGCCCGTGTGAGTGTGACCAGATGGTTGATGTAATAGATAAGTTAATGTCACACCCTGACATGATTAATGAAAGGGAGGTTTGGCTGGCATATGAAAAAAAAGAAAAATATCCAGTTCTGACAGGCTTAACACGTATATTAACAGGTCATGTTGATACAAGAACTAGAAAGAGATTATACAGTTATAAAAATTGGTTTGTTTTAGGTATTAACATTATTATTGAATAAAAATTCTTCTGTACCGAGCACTATCTCGGTAGCACTTGTACAGAAGAATTTTTTGAACGGCTTACCTATTCATGAGAATAGGTAGAATTCAACTCTTTATCATGACTATGGTAATTCGCAGCCAAGTATCAAAATAGGGTATTAAACTTAAGGGGTTTAATATGTTTGATAAAGGTTCAGAGACTAAGAGGTGAGCTGCCCTACCAATACACCTCTCAACGAGCGCCCGACAGCTCTTTCTTATGAATTGATTCTTAAAGAGAATCGTGATTTATGATAGGAGTTGATTATATAGTCCAATGCCCCTTCAAAGAGGGGATAACATTGTCAACTTCAACCAATCAGTAGTTGATTCAAACGGTCGTGTATTAAACACATGGGCTGACATCATCAACCGTGCTAACTTAGGTATGGAAGTAATGCATGAGCGTAACGCTCATAACTTCCCATTAGACTTAGCTTCAGTTGAAGCTCCTTCAGTAAACGGTTAATTCGTTTTTTTAAGGGGTCTAAAACTCAGTTTTTGAGTTTAGGATAAAATTTAATCATACAGCCTGTTAAACCCAGGCTGTATGATAATTACAGTTTTTAATCATATCGAATAAAATCTAGCGTAGCGGTCAGTTTTATTCGACACTTCCGTGTTTTTCGAAGGAAAACGCGCTAGGCCTTCGGCCGTCGCATATTATACTCAACAAGAGTTGAAAGCTATATACGTTCTTTATTAGTCTTTATTTTATTAATATTTTTTGTTATCAATTAACGTAAGATTAAAACTCGTTATTTCCTACTAGGAAATAGGTTTCCGGGAGGAAACTGCCAAATACACTTTTAGATTTTTTATCAATAATTCATTTGAAAAACTCATTATGAGCCTGACTCTTGTATTACAGTTATTTTCATTACTTCTTGTTGTCTCAGCAGGGCCAATCGTTGTAATTTTATTATCTATTCGTGGTGGTAATCTTTAATGTCCAAAGCGCTGTCGGGCTTTGGACGATAGCAGCACCACTAATAAGTTAAAAAGCTTTAAATCCTCAGTTTCGAATAAGATAGAAGATTTTATTCGAAATCCGACGCTACTAGGCCGTAGGCCGTCGCCTACGGGCGTCGCGAAAGCCTAGAGCGGTTTTCTTATAAAAAGTTTAGGAAACTTCGGTTCCCTAGGCCTTCGCTAGCCCGTAGGCGACGGCCTACGGCCTAGTAGCGTCGCACGTCCTCACAAAAACGCTACGAGTTTTTGTTTCTTTTACGTACAAAAGAATATGTTATATTCTTTATGGAATGTTTTTTATAAATTGTTTATTATGCTCTTTCTCCTTTCTAAAAACGGAAAAACGGCCCATTGTCAGTTATAATGAACTGTGGGTTGCTAACTCAATGGTAGAGTACTCGGCTTTTAACCGATAAGTTCTGGGTTCGAGTCCCAGGTAACCCAAATGTTTAATCTTTGGAATCCTTTATTTAATAAAAATTTAATGTAGTCTGTCTTGGTCTTCACACAAAAAATAAATTGTTATTGCACGTATAGTAATTACTATACGTTTTTAGCTCTATCCGGAAAACTCTATTTCCGGGATAAAGAAAACAGCAATCTAGGCCTTTGCGACTCTCGTAGGCGACGGTTGAAGGCCTAGTAGCTTCGCACTTTTTCGTAGAAAAGGTTTAAGAAACTTCGTTTCCCTAGGCCTTCAACCGTCGCACGTCTTCACAAAAACTCTTCGAGTTTTTGTTTTATACGTAGGTGTTTATGGTATAATTAATATAATTTGTAGTTGTTTTGAAAAACAAGAAATCTAGGCCTTCGCTAGCCCTACGGGCTAGCGAAGGCCTAGACAAAAACTCTTATAGTTTTTGTTATAATCTTTATATAAAAAACTGATAAAAAATAACTTCCGCGTTTTAGTCTTTTGTCAAGTTCTTATAGGTTTAAAAACTGTATTCACTTATTTAAAATATGCCTTTTCTCCCGGAAACACTGTTTCCGGGAGAAAAAGAGCCCTCCTCCCCATTTTCAGAGAAAACGGGGAGGACAAAAACTCGAAGAGTTTTTGTTTTTGATTCAATTTTGATATAGGGACTTAGATTAAAAAATATATAAAGTTTGTTTATACAATTTATTTTATTAATAGAACTTAATAATTTTTTATCCCGGAAACGCAGTTTCCGCGACAAAAAAAACTTAGAGTTAGATCTCGAATAAAAATCAAAGACTTTATTCGGAATTGTCGAGGTTCGTACGAACCTAAACATAATATAATAGATAAATTGAAAACCTTTTGCATAATGTCAATTACGATTAAATGTTTATGATGAAAAATAAACTTAGCGGGTTTCAAAAAAGGACTACACCGCGATTTGAAACAATTAAAAAAACAAACCCTCTTTTTTTACCATTAAAGAAAAAAAGTATCTGTACACAATCTAGTACAAACGAATCTTTTTTACCTCAAATAGTTGATGCACAAAATATTTCTCCAATGTCAACGAAGAATGAAGTTTCTTCAAGTGTAGGTTCAACTCCATACAGTGGTGAATTTGAATGTGAAACAGGTAATTATCATACATTTTGTCCTATTAGTTGTGTATCTTGGCTTTATCAAAAAATTGAAGATAGTTTTTTTTTAGTTATTGGGACAAAAACGTGCGGATATTTTCTTCAAAATGCTTTAGGTGTTATGATTTTTGCAGAACCACGTTATGCTATGGCTGAGCTAGAAGAAAGTGATATTTCAGCTCAATTAAATGATTATAAAGAATTAAAAAGACTTTGTTTACAAATTAAACAGGACCGTAATCCAAGTGTTATTGTTTGGATTGGTACATGTACTACAGAAATTATCAAAATGGATTTGGAGGGGATGGCTCCTAGACTAGAAACTGAAATTGGTATTCCTATTGTTGTAGCTCGTGCAAATGGTCTTGACTATGCATTTACACAAGGTGAAGATACTGTTTTGGCTGCAATGGCCCAAAAATGTCCGGAACGTACTTCGCCCCCGCCACAATTGGAATCTTTTGCACAATCTCCTGTTACAAAAGGATTAGAATCGTATTCTAATACTTCAACAAACACTCAAATTGAAAAAGCGCCATCGGTAGCTATTTCAGACAACTTTGGCGAACAATCTTTAACGACAAAACTTGCTTCAACAAAAGAATCCGTTTTCGGAAAAAACGGCGAGTCTTTTCCCGGGAACTTCGTTCCCGGGAAAACAGGAAACTTGGGTTCCGGGACAAAAGAACTCGTTTTATTTGGATCATTACCAAGCACAATTGCAAACCAATTACAATTAGAATTAAAGCGTCAAGGGATTAACGTCTCTGGGTGGTTACCTTCAGCACGTTATGCAGACTTACCAGCTTTAGGTGAAAATGTATACGTTTGTGGTATTAATCCATTTTTAAGTCGTACAGCCACTGCATTAATGCGACGCCGTAAATGTAAATTAATTTCAGCGCCGTTTCCTATTGGTCCTGATGGTACACGCGCTTGGGTTGAAAAAATCTGTAATGTTTTTGGTATAAAACCAGAAGGTTTAGAAGAGCGTGAATCAATGATTTGGTCAAATTTAAAAGAATCAATTGAATTTATTAAAGGTAAGTCTGTTTTTTTTATGGGAGATAATCTTTTAGAAATCTCATTAGCACGCTTTCTAATTAGATGCGGTATGATAGTCTATGAGATAGGGATTCCGTACATGGATAAAAGATTTCAAGCAGGTGAACTAATGCTTTTAGAAGAAACTTGTAAACAAATGGGAGTACCATTCCCGCGTATTGTGGAGAAACCTGATAATTATTACCAAATCCAGCGTATTAAAGAGTTAAGACCAGATTTAGTTATTACAGGTATGGCTCATGCCAATCCATTAGAAGCACGAGGTATTACTACTAAGTGGTCAGTAGAGCTAACGTTCGCACAAATACACGGTTTTACAAATGCTAAAGATTTGTTAGATATCATTATTAAACCAATGCGTCGAAACAGAAACCTAGAGAAAAATAACATGTTAAGTAAAACGTTTATTAGTTCATAACCTTAATTTTAACGAGAATAATAATAAACATAAATAACTCAAATAATTCAAACAAAAAAGAAACGAACTCTATTATTCTACCCAACTCTTTAAATAAAGCACAAAAACTCTATCTTAAAATGTTAGAAGGCATTTATGAACCTAATGTGCCCTCATTTCTCCAAAAATTATTTCCGAAGGGAAAATGTATGATTCCTCTCGAAAAACCTGGCGTATATATTTGTTCTTTTCCCCCACAACTCTACACTTTATATTGGTTATTCTAAAAATAGAATTAAAGAAATCTATTATATAAAATCTCCAAGAGAAAATAGACCTCGTATTATTGAAGCTTTCGCAAAAAGGGGAGTGAATGTACAAGTTTACGCGTTACGTCAAGTAGAGGGTTGCGTCGTAAAAAGGGCACGTCTTAAAATCGAACGTTATTTTATTGGTAGAGCCGGACAAAATTTACTAAATGTTGCGGTCAATCCTATAGAATCCTACAACGCCATTGTTCACCACCCTTTAATTACTCCACCACACTTTACACATTATACTCGCCCTTGGACTCTTTATGACTCACATTATACAAATTTACAACCTAAAACATCTGGATCCTACATTTATATTCTTTTTAACAAAAAATCTCTTTCTCCCGGAAACGTTGTTTACGGGAGAAAGAGATTTTATATTGGACAAACCGGAAACGCATGGTTCTTTAAACGTATGAAAGGACATAGGTATTATATGGCGATGCGTGCTATTTTTAAGATGCAAGAAGAAAAATATTTGCACCCTTTCTGTATACGACGAAATGGCTAAAGATTTATTATATTCCAGTAATCAGTTTCTTTACTCAATAATCGAATATACAGACAAACTTCCACGTACTCAAGTCTTAGCACGTGAACGTGAATTAATAACAGAAGCGTATCTAAAATAGAACTGAAGATTTATTTGTAATAAATCTTCATCCAAAATTTTAAACTTATTAGCCGGTACGCATAAACTTGATTTTTCTGGACACACTCGTAAAATATGTCCGACGACCCTAGGCAATTTACGATATCCGTGTATTATTAATAATATTTGGTATGATTCAGTTACTCCTACAATAAAGTGTACTGGTCTAAGCTCTCGTCCTGGAGAAAAACATATAATCTTCACTCGTCTAAAATCGCCTCGTTTTCCAAACTATATTTATATTAAAGAACCACGTAATAAAGAAATACCTAGTATTCCTGAAATACAAGAAAAACTTAAACTCTTTAATCAAAAATTAAAGTCTTTAATAAACAATAACCGAATATCAACCTAATCTTATACAACTCTGTACGAATCTATTCAGGACTTTGCACGTGCAACGGACGAAGTCCTAGGGAAACGAAGTTTCCTAAAGCCCTTTTTTTTTAAAAAAAAAGATTCTGCGAAGCCCAACAGGGCTTCGCACAAGACTTTCTTATTTTTTCTGTCAATAAAACAACTTCGTTGTTTTATTGAGACTCCCGTTTTCGACGCTAGCCCTTCGGGCGTCGCGAAGGACTAGTTCGTAAAACGGGACTGTATCTTGCTTCCTCATTCTAAATGGTACGTTTTCATATAGAATAGGAATAAAATTTGTTTTTTCTGTTATTACGTTAGTCTGTTTTACTCTTAGAATAAAAAGTACACTTTTTTACATATCCGCGTTTTTCCTCGATTTTCGCGGACATAGAATAAAAACAAAATTTCTCTTTTTATTATTACGTTACGCTGTTTTCCTCTTAAAATAAAAAGGTATACTTTCTACATATCCGCGTTTTTCGAATATTTTCGCGAACATAGTAAACCATGAAAAAAAAAGAACTGTACCAACACTAATTTTGAATAAAACTTTAAATCTAAAAGGTTCTTTTTTGAGGGACAAATATATATTATTAAACAAATTTATACCTGTCAATAAAACAACTTCGTTGTTTTATTGAGACTCCCGTTTTACGAACTAGGCCTTCGCGACGCCCGAAGGGCTAGCGTCGAAAAAGGGACTGGCTTTCAAAAAAGAACCTTTATTTAAACTCAAAGAAAATACCTAATATTCCAGAGTTGAAGGAAAAAGCCAAGGCGTTTTTAGATTCAATATAATTTTTACTATTAGATTTTTAATTGTTTAAACAAAAGAAGTTAAATGGATACTAAAAATAATAAAAGCTTATGTTATTAAAGACTTAAACTTATATTATTTTTAGTATCCATTTAAATTAAAACAAATATTAAGTGTATTATAATCTGATAGTCGTAGCCTTTGCTAAAATATCGTTTTTATTACCTATAAGAATACTTTCTCGTAAAAAAGTTTAGGATAGCTTGTGTTGCGTCACGTTTTGCAAAATCTTATCACAAAAACTCTTCGCGTTTTTGTCTAGGCCTTCGCTAGCCCGTAGGGCGTCGCGTCGGAACGTGCGACGCCCTACGGGCTAGCGAAGGCCTAGGTTGTCCCTTTCATTTAGTCTTTTAGAACGAAATCGTTTTTCAAATCAAGAACCTAATACTGACATTGGAAGTCGAGTTACTTCTTTTATACATGAACGTCTTGAAGACTTAACTGGAACACAGTCTTCAGTTCAAACGGTGGACTCAAGTAGCATCTTTTCTCTACCTCCAGGCTTTTTAAACTTAGCAACAGACAATGTTAGGACAGGTGAAAAAATGCAAACGCATCAATGAATTATTGAAGAGCATCAATCCTCTTTTATCTGGATCAATTTAATTCAATTAATACTTTAGACGATTTTCCTTTCGTGTTTTCTTATTATGTCCGCGAAAATCTTCGAAAAACGCGGATATGAAAATAATATAAAGTTTTCCGTTTCTAGGTGGACTCTAGAGTACTTGGAAGTTCTATTCATAAAGTATTACTGCAGCACATAAGAAAAACGCATTGAATGTCTATTGTCTATAACAGCATGGAATTCTATAGCTATTCTAAGAAAATTTGGCACGGTCGAGATGAAACTTTCTGTAAAAAAGAACCTCTTAAGTCAATTAGGCAAAAAGTGGTCAGCTTTAATACTTTGGTTAGTGGGAGCAACCCAGATGAAATAGTGGGAGCAACCCAGATGAAATAGTGAACACAACTGTGAATTTGTTATTCACAGCGGAGTTTAACCTTTCACAGGGGACTTTGTTTAAAACTTCTCGTTTTATTGCGTCGACAGTTTTTTCGATGCAAAAACTCGCAGTTTTCTACGAAAACTGCGAGTTTTTCTCCCGGAAACTGTGTTTCCGGGAGAAAAAAAAAATTCAAGATCCTGCCCTGAGATCCACTTGGATTGCTTTGGATCAAGCATCTGGTTCAAAAATAGTACTATCTACTTATCCAGTAGTTGTGCTATCTCCGTGTTTCTCGAGAGGGGGCTTATACAAGAAGCTTCTAGTGTGGCGTTTAAGGAGCTGGTGTCTAATGCTTCTTCTAAAGAACTATTTTAGTGAAAAGGTATTAAAAAGACCAAATTTCCCCTCTTTAAAACAATTAGCCTTAAATTCTTTAAAAGAGCTCGCGCTCAGCGATTTTACTACTGATACCCCATTTGTAAAGAACCAATCAAAGAATCTTCTATCAAAACTCAGTATGTCGAATAAAATAGAAGATTTTATTAGAGATCTGACGGCCTTTGGCCGTCGGATTTTCGCGGATATGCCCTCGTTTTACTTTAATTTGTTTAATTATACTGAAACATTTAAATTGTTTTTTATCTCTGTTGAAGAATATTTTGGTGACTTAGACCTATATGATATTTTGGTTTTTGAAAATAGAATTGAAAATTATTGTAAAAATATGGTTAATTTTGAGTCTAATTTAGAACTATATCAAAAACTCTAACATATTTTCCTTCTTAATTTACTTTGGAAAAAGGAAAAGGTTTCTCAATTCATTAACCAAAAAACCTCGGGTGTTTATGTATTATTTAATAAAGAAAGTCTAATTCCGTATATTGTCGACGGTTCCGCCCACCATATAGAGAAAAGATTTTTTGAGCACTATAGGGCATTAATTGATAGCTCAAATTTTAACTTCGGTTTATTAAGCGGAGTTTCAGATAACGAGATTGAGAGTATTTATTTTGTTGTTCTTTATTACGGTAATGAATATTTAAATTTAGAGTTGAGTAGAAAACAAGAGGTTGAGTTAATGAATCATTGGCAGGCCCTATTTACAATGTTAAGAGTGTTAAAAAGCGTAAAAGATTAAATTAGATTTTTATTCTGGCGTTCGTACAGATACACGATTTTACAAATGCTAAAGACCTGTTGAACATCATTATTAAACCAATGCGTCGAAATCAAAATTGAGAAAAAAATAACATGTTAAGTAGAACAGAACGTTTATACATTCCTAATGTATAAAACGAAGGAGAACTATAATAAATAAAAAGAATACAAATACATCCGCAAAGTTCAATTTATCCCTACTTAAACTAACAATAAACAATTCTTCAAAACACTCTCAAAATATTTTACAAGGAGTTGTAGAAGAAACTCGAAGTGTTTTTGTTTTCTTAAACCTTTAAATTATTTACCCTAAAATTTGTTTGAACAATTCGTAGAGTTTGCGTGGTTAATGTGAATTACCCCAAAAATAAAAAAGAATAGGCAGCCTATTCTATACTGCCTATTCTTTTGAAATATAGTCTTTTGTAGCATTTTGCTAAATGCTACAAAAGAGATGTTATTTTCCCAATAGCTAAAAATTATCCGTTCATTGATGGAGCTTCAACAGAAGCTAAGTCTAGAGGGAATTTATGAGCGTTACGCTAATTTTTATTGACAGGAGAAAACCACGAATTAATCTTGTAAAAATTTCATTTTTTATATAAACTTATATGTAACAATTGTTTTTCTTTATAAATCTTTTTATTAAATATAAATTCTTAACTTTTGTCCCGGAAACTTTGTTTCCGGGAGAAAACTCGCCGTTTTCGTAGAAAACGGCGACTTTTGGCTTTAAGAACTCCATTTATCTGTATAAAAAAAATTACTTTCTCACAAAATTTGAGTTTTTGTCTAGGCCTTCGCTACTAGCCCGTAGGCGTCGCCTACGGGCGTCGCGTCAGAACGTGCGACGCGACGCCCGTCGACCTAGGCCTAGATTGTTGTGGTTCGAAGACGCACAGAGCTTTATGTCAAGATTTGGCGCACAATAATAATGGAGAGATGGCTGAGTGGTCTAAAGCGGCTGATTGCTAATCCGTTGTACAATTTTTTGTACCGAGGGTTCGAATCCCTCTCTCTCCGACTAATAAAAAAATGGAAAATTCAGTCCCGTTTTACGTACTAGGCCTTCGCGACGCCCGAAGGGCTAGCGTCTAAAACGAGAGTCTCAATAAAACAACTTCGTTGTTGTTTTATTGACAGCCAACAAAAGTCGCCGTTTTCTACGAAAACGGCGAGCTTTGTCCTGGAAACTTTGTTTCCGGGACAAAAGAAAAACTCGAAGAGTTTCCAGGACAAAAAAAAAGAATAAAAAAAAGAACGGAAACAAAGTTTCTTAAATCTTCGGGGAAATGGTTCTTGTCTTTTCATGCGAAGTCCGACACTCGTGTTTTGTTTTACGTAAACTTTGTACTTACATAAATATAGCTAATTTAACTTAAATATTCTCCATTATTTTTTTATAAGATGACGTATTACTAAATATAGGATTAGACATTTTTAATTTATCAACATTAAAAATAGACGAGAGACTTTTAAAAGCCATTGATAATGCTTCTCGTGGATGTAAACTTCCGTTTGTCCAAATTTCTAAAACAATAATTTGTTTTGAACCAGTATTTACACACGTTTCTAAATTAGCAAAGTTTTTAGGTAATGCTGAAGAAACCGTCAGTTTAGGATAAGAAGAAGAAATACCAATACCTTTATAGTGGCTATAGCCTTCAGACGTACATAAATTCATTAAAGTGGAAGATGGTATATTAGAACCTTCTATTAAAGAATCTAAAAGTTTTTTTGTTGGAGAGTTTTCAATGACTGCTTTTTTTGAAAAGGAAGATTCTCTTCTCGTAGAGGATAGAAAAGGGTAATTGGTTTCCAAAAAGACCGATGAATCTAAAAATGAAGTTAAATCTTCAATTCCTTTGACTTTGTCGTTGTAAGATTCTACAATATAATTTTCGTAGCCTTCAATAATGTAATTAACTTTAGTTACTGGATTAAACACAGCATCTATATTTAGTTGTGTGAAGCCCGACAGGGCTTCACACGACAGGGCTTCACTAGGATTTCTTTTCCCATTTTTCCAAAACTCGCCGTTTTCAGAGAAACCGGCGAGTTTTCTCCCGGAAACTTTATTTCCGGGAGAAAAATTATCAAGACTTTTTTTTTCTCCCAGTTGACTTAATGACTGTGATTCAGTTGAACCATCTTTTTTTTTTGAAACCTCTAAAATTTGTTTTAATTGTTTTAATAAGTGTTCACGCTTTTCTGTTATTTTCCAAAAATGAGAGTTATCTTCTAATTGTTCAAATCCTGAAATTTCTTGTTTAGAATCCAATTTAAAGTTATCATTTCGTTGAGTTTTAGTGAAATTGACCTCATCCATCAATTTATTTTCTTTTTGCGAGTCACGCCCTCGTGGCGCAATATAATAATTTTTTCCTTCCATAATCACAAATTTAAGATTTAAAAAACCATCTTCTGCTAATGTTGCAATATATTGATTTGGATCCACACATTGAATAAAAGGAGGTAAACGAAGATCTTTAGCACGAATAACACCAGGACCCTTTACTTTTAAATAACCTATTAAGGGTTTAAAAAAAGTAGAACCTACTTGATCATAGACTGAAGATAATCCTTTTTTTTTATAACCATAAGAGCCTTTAAATGGGTTTCTTGATTTTTTTAAAACAATGTCTTTAAAATTTAAAAGAATGTCTAAAACTGAATCTCGTACGCCAGATAATGTCGAATATTCATGATGTACATTTTCAATTTTTACTGAGATAATTGCCAATCCTGTACAATCTGATAATAAAGATCGTCTTAATGCATTGGCTACTGTTATACTCTGTCCAGAGTCAAAAGATCCTAAATAAAAACATCCATAAAAACTTCTATTTTTTTCAATTCTACATTCTTTAGCTGAAATAAACATCTCGAATTTTTTATTTTTACTCTATTAATATTACTTTTCATACTTTGTGATAGGGTTTCGCACGGGGCAACAACTCTAAAAGTTGTTGCCTATCCAATAGATTGATTTATTGAAAAAAGGTTCTGTTACAAACTTATTTGGTTCAATTGTAGATAACGTATTTGTATTAAGTTTTTGTCCCGTATTAGTTGTCTTTATAAACAATAAAATGTACCTTTATTAAAAAGGTAAACTGACTATAAAAAACAATTTATAATATTAATAAGTAGTAATACAAGTCTCGTGTTCTTTATAGAGGTAGGTTCAATAAAAAAAGGTTAAATACAAAAAATCAGTTCGAATAAAAACTTTTTTATAACAAAAACGCGAAGGGTTTTTGTGAGGACGTGCGACGCGACGCCCTTAGGCGACGCCCGTAGG
>Ga0207421_10004275_pt1 | contig 16534 bp, 7 predicted proteins | sample SodLakKL_010_SED_4_FD_187542 | JGI IMG/M metagenome (GOLD analysis project Ga0207421, IMG submission 187542) | Alkaline sediment microbial communities from Lake Tanatar, Kulunda Steppe, Russia - 8KL_010_SED (SPAdes) (version 2) | ecosystem: Environmental > Aquatic > Non-marine Saline and... | reverse complement strand
GCGGGCACTTCGCAACTCCATGGTTGTGTCGAGTTGTGTCTGGGTAAAGGAAGTTTCGAGCTGCTCCAACTCTGTTTCCCTGTCAAGAATACGATTACTGATATCGGTACGGTCAAGGGTTGCCACCCAGTCCCCTTTACTGACCACCGTTCCTTCCGGCACCATATCAGCGATCTGGGCATTATTTACCCGAACTTGTCGCAAACGGCTCGGCCCGAGAATATCTGTCGAATTTTTGGCCTCCAGCTCACCGCTGGTAAACACGCTCACATCAAAGTCTCCGCGCTCCACAGGCACACAAATCATCTCCGGGGCAGCGCCCTCATCCCGCAGGAAATACCACAAAGAGGCCACCAAAACAACCCCGATGCCAATCAGAATAAACTTTTTCTTCTTCATAATGATAACCGGATATAAAACAAATAAGGAGAAAGCCACTGTTAAACAGTGCGTAAAGTTAAATGTTCATACAATACGATTATGACAAATCAAAAAAAATGCCATAAATTTTCCACCACAAAAACCAACCACCAACTAACCAACAACTGCTCAGCCTCGTCCTATGGCCATGGGCTACCGCCACCTCCCTCATCCCATGAGAACCAACAACCAAGGCGCGAAGCGCCGTTAACCAACAACCACCCACGCAGGGCAATGATCCGAATGCTTTACCTCCGGCATGATGCCGGCATCCTGCAGGTCAGGCACCAGTTCCTCGCCCACCATATTATAATCAATGCGCCAGCCCAGGTTTCGCTTCCGGGCATTGGCGCGAAAGCTCCACCAGGTATATTGATGCGGTTCCCCGTTAAAATGACGGAAAGAGTCTGCAAAACCCTGATCCAGGAAGCGGGTCACCCAGGCACGCTCTTCAGGCAGAAAACCGGAGGTATTGGCATGCCTTACCGGGTCATGAATGTCAATATCTTTATGACAGATGTTATAATCACCCGAAATGATCAAGCCCGGCCGCCGCTGCTTTAACTCACCTGCATAAGCGGCAAAATCCTCCAGCCAATCCATTTTGTAGTTGTGCCTTACTTCATTGGCACTTCCATTGGGGTGATATACACTCAGAACCGTGCGATCCCTGAAATCAGCCCGGATCACGCGCCCCTCACGGTCATATTTTTCCATGCCCATTCCATATTCCACATGGTCGGGTTTCTGCCGTGAGAGGATACCCACCCCACTGTACCCGCGCCGTTCGGCAGAAAACCAGTAACAGTGATACCCCAGGCTTTCAAGCGGCAACTGGGGAATCTGCTCCGGCTGTGCCTTGGTTTCCTGAATACATACAACATCTGGTTTCTCCTGTTCAAGCCATTCTGCCAGCCCCTTCGACATGGCAGCCCGGATTCCGTTTACGTTGTAAGAAAGAATATACATAAACTATTGGTCTTTTGTCTTTCTGATGATAGGGTCAGGTTATGTTACGTCGGCCTGTCACCCGGCAATATGCCCGGACAGGTTGCGCCGGCCTGTCACCCATTAATCTGCCCGGCCTCCCGGTTCGGTATCTGCCTCCTGACAGGTTTCCCGGCCGCCCCTTGTACACTCCTGGCTACCAGCAAATTAATCGCAGAAGTAAGCCATGCAAAACCCCGCAAGACACAGCTATCCATCTCATTTGGACGAATTAAAATGCCGAAGGTTTAATATAAGGGCCGTTTTTTATCAAACCGGAGCACCCGCCCTGGGCGCGCCAAAGATATAAGATTTTTATCTTTGTACTGAGCCGTGGCTGTTTTGAAGCCATTGCCACTGGGTATGAAAGTTCCCATTGGTTATGCCATTGCCTATAGTTACGCCATTGCCTATGGTTACGATTGCCCGGTCCTTTGGGGCAGGAGGCGTTTTTCGTCAAAAATGTTATTGATGAAAAGCCCCATGCGCCCAATACAAACAACCAAAACGAACCACATCCCATGAAAAACCAAAAACCAACCAATCAACAACAGCCCGATGGGGAGTCATCCCTCAGCCAGCCACCAAGCCGGCAAACCTTAAAAGTGGCAGAATCCGACACCGCCCTGAACCATGGCTCAGGCACCCTAAAAGTACTGGCCACACCAGCCATGGTGGCGCTGATGGAAAAAGCCGCCTGGAAGGGTGCGGAACCCCTGCTGAAAGAAGGACAAACCACCGTTGGTACAGCCATCGACATCAAACACGTAAAAGCAACACCACTGGGTGATACCGTAGAAGCAAAAGCCGAACTGGTCAGCTCAGAAGGACGCAAGCTGATTTTCAACATCGAAGCCTTTGACAGCAAGGGAAAAATCGGGTTTGGCACCCATACGAGATATGTGGTGGATGAGAAGTCTTTCCTTGAGTCAATAAAGTAATTAACCGGAGCTATTATCCTCAGGATCTCCGGATTCCCCAGACTCTTCGGATTCCTCCGGCTCCTCTTCTCCCCGGCGGATTCTTTCAGCCTGTCTGCGGGCCTCTTCAGTCAGCCGGCTGGCACGATTATCCGCTTCGGACTCAAGCTGCTCTGCCCTGCGATCTGCCTCCCTGACCAGGGCCTCACCCGTACGTCTGGCTGCTGCACGGGCGATCGGACCACTGGCCTCTTCCAGTAGTTTTTCTGCCTGATTGCGTGCCTCCTCGCGAACCCTGTCCGCACCCCGTTCAGCCTCCCGGCGGATGCGTGCAGCACGATCTTCAGCTTCCTCAATAACCTGCTGAGCTCGTGCTTCAAGCCTTTCGCTGACTTCTTCACGGGCATCATCCACACGATCACGCACCTCTTCCTCCACCCTTTCACGGGCATCATCAACCTCCTGCCTGATCAGTCGTTCGGCTTCATCCCGCATGCGATCACGAACATCGTCAATCATTCCGGGCAAACCCACAGAAACCTCAGGGCTGGTGATCATCCCCCCGATTTTCACATCCAGCTGCACCCTATCGCCAGGGCGCACATCAAGTCCCCGGTCATGAGCCCGGCTTACCAGATCATCCAATGCCTGATTCGCCCTCGATCCAAATTGTTCCCTGGGTATATCAAATCGCAACACATAATCAATACGTTGGTCAAACCACGTAGCACCACTCACCACAGCCTGCGACTGACCAAAAGAAAACTCAAACGGTTCAGTCTCCACTTTCCCGTCAGAAAACGCAAACTGCACAAACAGATCACGCAAAGACAGCTCCCTGAACATATCCATATGCACCCGATCAGCCAGGGCCACAAGTGCCGGAATGTTATTCACTTCCATGGAAGTCGACCGGAGATTTCCGCTTCCGGAAAGCGTCTCAAGTTTCGGCTGGAGTGACTCATCCAGACGGGCATCAATTGACAACTGCCCTGAAACCATTCCGGAGGCATATTCACCGACAGGGGCCAGCAACCGGACAGTATTGAACGTATTGAAAGCCTCACGAAAATCAAAAGAAGAAAAGTCAAGACCGAAAGAAACCTCGGGATCAGCCTCCACGGTCCGGTATGAGCCGTTCAGAGCCAGTTCACCCCCAAGAAAATCCATCCGCAACTGATCCAGAAGGGCAGTCTGATCCACCACCTGAACATCCCCGTGCACATTGGCCAAATCCATGCTTCCAAACTGCAGACGGTCTACCCTTGAGCTGAGGCTGAAGCTGACATTTTCCGGCACCCTGATCACGGTGAGTTCCATGGGCTCATCATCAGGAACAGTCTCCGGCATATCTTCCAACAGCTGGTTCAGATTCAGATGCGATGAGTGCACATCAAAACTGCCAGACAACATTTGTCCTTCCATCAAATAATGGAGCATATTGTCAATGTGTCCACTGGCACTCAGGTCGCTGTCGCCCATCCTTGCGCGAAAATCCGTCAGGTTAAACTGACTGGGGCTGAACCCGGCCTCCAGACGCTCCATCTCAAACGGATGGGTCAGCCATCCTGCAACAGCCCTGACACCATCAGCCTGCAATCCGCCGGAAGCATGAAACGCATCATATTCACCCCTTTCCAGTGCTGAAAGATATCCGCGGGCCTCCATATTGCTTTCCAGCCTGCCACCTAACTCCATTCCTTCCTCCAACGGGAAAAACCCGCCCAGTTCACCGAGGTTCAGCCGGCCGTGCAACGCCATATCCACCCAGGGATCACTTTCCGGAGTGCGCATCGCAAAACGAGCCTCCAGAGGATTATCTCCCAGCTCCATACGTATAACAGGCACGTTCACCTCCACCCCATCCATTGTTGATCCGGTATTGGCAATATTTGCATCAACCTTCACATTGCTCACGGCCGACGGCAGGTCAGGATAACGAAACATCCCATCATCCACCTCCAGCGTCAAACCAAAACCGGGTATCTGCTCCCCTTTCAGCAAGCCATTTACATGCCCGTTCAGTGCAAGCGTGCCGGAAGATTCAAGCTGATCAAAATCCCCGGTATACATCGCAGGTACCAGCGACAAAAAGGATGCAAAATCGGATCGGGCAGCAGCAAACGAGAAATCCATGGAGGTACCGCCTCCTTCAGGCAGCCCGATCGTCCCGTCAAACTCAAGCGGCAGCTCATTCAGCCAAAACTCATTGTCACGGAAAGTGAACAACCAGTCACGCATATCCATATCCATTTCCGCTGTAAGGCGCACATTAATATCATTGAGGATGGGAAAGCGGTCGTACCGGAGGTTGAGTGATTCGATGCCCGCATCCTGCGTTCGCAGCGTGGTCACATCCATGGTCAGGTCACCGCGGAAAACCCCCGAAAGCCCAATAACATCAATATAGGTTAAAAACACATCGTCATGATAAGATACCCGGGCATCATCAAGCTGCACGCTGCGAAGGGCCAGCCGGAAGTCAGCTGGTTCGGCCGGCTCTTCACGTTCAGTTTCAGGAGAAGGCACAATGTCCCAGTTGGCGCTGCGATCCTCCAGAAAACGCAGCCGCAGATCCGGCCGATCCAGCCTGATCCGTTTAATCTCATAACCATCGCCCCATAAACTTCGCAAATCAACCGTTACGGAAGTCCTGTGAATTGCAGCCAGGGTATCCCCTTCAAAGGGCGCTTCATTGATTACCGTCAGTTCATCAATCATCAGCGACACATCAGGAAAGCTGCGCAACATAGACAACTGAAGGCGGCGGAAGTCCACCTCTGCATCCAGTTGTTCATTGAGTTCGTGCTTCACCCTGTCCAGGATAACCCCCCTAAATGCGTATGGGAGTATAATCATCAGCATCAACAAAATAACCAACACACTGAGGGTGATCCTGAAAACCTTTTTTATCATCTTGGTATGATTTATGATGTATGCCTAAAGAATTTGTTTAATGTAAAGTTACGAAATATAAATACACAAGCCTGATGCCCGGGCGGGAGCAATGAACTGCCTGTGCAGAAAAAACATTTCGTAAATTTGTATAAAGACTACCTATTTACCAACAAACCGAATCTGTTCTATGAAGACCAAACATATACGCTTTCTGACCGTTGTTTTACTGGGCCTGGCCACAACCCTGATCACGGATCTTGCCCATGCCCAGATAACCACCGAACCGGCGCTTCCCACTGCCAGCAGGCCCGTCACGATCACTTTTGACGCCACCCAGGGAGGCGGAGGCCTTGAAGGATTTACCGGGGATGTCTATACCCATACCGGTGTAACGCTTAAAGACGGAAGTGAATGGCAATATGTGATCGGCGACTGGGGCGACAACAATGAGCAGCCCCAACTCACCCGCATTGCAGAGGATCTGTATGAACTGGAAATTACCCCCAGCATCAATGAATTTTATGGAATAGATGAAGGGGATGTGGTTGTCGGGATGGATTTCGTATTCCGGGCCCCGACAGGCAATCCGCAAACCGAAGACCTGCATGTGGAAGTGGCAGAAGAAGGACTTTCAGTCTCACTGAGGTCGCCTGCCGGCCTTCAGCCGGTCTTTGAACTGCATGATGAGGTTCCGGTGGAGGCCTCAGCCAATGAAGCCGACTCCATGGCATTGTTCATCAACGAAACGCATATTACTTCCACAACCGAAGACAACCTTTCACACATTTGGGATGCAGATAATCCCGGCAGTCAGACAATTGAGGTGATCGCCTACGGTGCCGATGACGAAACTGCATCCGCAACCACCCATATTTTCGTTCGCGATGAAGTACCTGTAGCCGAGCTTCCCGATGGTGTTAAACCAGGCATCAACTACCACGATGATCATTCCGCCACTCTGGTACTGCATGATCCCCCGGCACTGAAAGAATACGTGTTCCTGATCGGAGACATGAACGACTGGGAGGTAACCGACACACATTTTATGAACCGCACACCAGATGGCACGCATTACTGGATCACACTCGAAGACCTTGAAGCGGATAAAGAATATGGTTACCAGTATTACATCGACGGAGAACTGCGGCTCGCTGACCCTTACACCCATAAGGTACTCGACCCCTGGAACGACCAGTACATCACAGATTCCACCTATCCGGACCTGAAGGCCTATCCGGAACGGAAGACCGAAGGGCTTGTAAGCATCATGCATCCCGGCAGGCCGGCATACCAGTGGCAGACATCAGGATTTACCCCTCCTGCAGTTGAAGATATGGTAATTTATGAACTGCTGATTCGTGATTTTACCGATGCCGGAACCATCAGGGCGGTGCAGGATTCCCTTGACTACCTGCAGAACCTGGGGGTCAATGTGATCGAGCTCATGCCCATTAACCAGTTCGAGGGAAATATTTCCTGGGGATACAACCCGGCCCTGTATTTTGCCACCGACAAAGCCTATGGCACCAGGCAGGCCTACAAAGAATTCATTGACGAATGCCATGAGCGGGGAATCGCCGTGGTGCTTGACATTGTACTGAACCACAGTTTTAACCTTTCTCCCATGGTGCAAATGTATTTTGATGAGGATGCAGGAGACTGGGGAGCCCCCATGCCGGAAAACCCGTGGTACCTGACCGACTGCCCACATGAACCATGGTGCTGGGGCAATACCTTTGACCAGGAAAGCGAATACGCCAGGGAATTTTTCCGGCGCGTTGTTCAGTACTGGCTGGACGAATTCCGTGTTGACGGATTCCGCTTCGATTTCACCAAAGGGTTTACCAACGAACAAACCGGGGGGCAGGGCTGGAACTACGACCAGGCCCGTATCGACAACCTCAAGCGGATTGCTGACCAGGTTTGGGAAGTGAACCCCGATGCTTATGTCATCCTTGAACACTTTACCGCCAACGATGAGGAGCGGGAACTGGCCGAATACGGGATGCTGATCTGGGGAAATCTTTCCCATGCCTACCAGGAAGCTTCCATGGGATGGCTCGACGACAGCAATTTTGAATGGGTATCTTACCAGCAGAGGGGATGGGATGACCCCCACCTGATCGGATACATGGAAAGCCACGACGAAGAAAGGATGATGTTCAAAAACATCACTTACGGAAACAACCACCAGGAGGATTACAACATACGCGACCTGACCAACGCACTGCAGCGTGCCGAGCTGGCTGCCGTGTTTTATTTCCCGATTCCAGGCCCGAAAATGATATGGCAATTCGGTGAGCTGGGTTACGATTATTCCATCAATCATTGCCAGGACGGAAGCATTGATGACGGCTGCCGCACCGATCCCAAACCGGTACGTTGGGATTATTACGATGACTATCGCCGGAAAAACCTCTATGACATATATGCCGCAATGGCCAACCTGAAAACTTCTGAAGAAGTATTCCGCACCGACGATTACGACCTTCAGCTGGAGGGAGCCATGAAGCGCATCCACCTGAATCATGAAAGCAACAATGTGACAATTCTGGGTAATTTTGGCATTGAACAGGATGAGATTGACCCGAACTTCCAGGAAACAGGTACCTGGTACGAATTTTTCTCACGCGAGGAGATCAGTGTAGACGATGTGAATGCCAGCCTGACCCTGGAACCGGGGGAATACCGGATGTACTCCACCGAACCGTTTGAGGATCATGGCATACCACTGGACACGGATCAGCCGGCACCGCCCTCGGCAGAGGAACAGGTAAAAATCTACCCCAACCCCGTACAAAGCACACTGAATATTGAAGCTCCTGAAAATATTGAAGAAGTACAGGTAATGGACATGGTGGGGCGCACCGTAATGCAACGTTCGGCCGGCGACAGGCAAATAACCCTGGATCTTGGAGACTTACACACCGGTATCTATTTTATCCGGGTTCGCACTGCCAATGAAGTCATTACTGAAAGAATACAGGTTGTACGCTAAACTTCCTTAATTATGAAAAAAGTCCTTTTTGCCCTGACAATTTTTGCCATGGGATTGGTTTCCTGTGTGCCGGCCAGCAGGTTCAACGACCTGGAAGCCCGCTATGAAAGTCTTGACAGCCAACATACTGCAACAGAAGAACGCCTTGAGGATTGTCTGGATGACAATGAACGGATGCAGGACGAACTGGCAGGACTGCGGCGACGTAATGAACGCCTGGAACAGGACACCACCTACCTTGGGGAGAACCTCAGAAGGTTGCGCAAACAGCATGAAGAGTTTGTGGAGCAGACTGAAACCCTGGTAGAAGGGCAAACCGCCGAAACCCGGCAGGTAATGGCACGGCTGCAGGAAACACAGCGTGACCTTCAGCGAAGGGAAGATGAGCTGAACCAGGCCATGAGCGAGATGGCTGAAAAGGAACAACGAGTGAACGAACTTGAGGAAATCCTGCAGCGGCAGGATTCCATCGTGGAAGAGCTCCGCCACACCGTTTCCAGTGCCCTTCTGGGCTTTCGTGACGAGGGACTATCCGTGGACATCCGCAACGGCAAAGTGTATGTATCACTGGAGGAAAACCTGCTTTTTGCCACCGGCAGCACCCAGGTTGACCGGCAAGGTGAACAGGCCCTGCGTGAACTTGCCGCCGTACTGGAAAAAAACCCCGAAATCAATATCATGATCGAAGGCCACACCGATGACGTACCGGTCAGATCGGGTGCCTCCTTCAAAGACAACTGGGACCTGAGTGTGCTGCGTGCCACAGCCATAGTCCGCATCCTGCAGAAGCACGGTGACATTGATCCGCAACGCTTTATCGCAGCCGGTCGCGGTGAATACCTCCCGGTAGATCCGGACGACAGCCCCGAAGCCCGCAGAAAGAACCGCCGCACAGAGATCATCCTCACACCGCAGCTTGATGAACTGTTCCGGATCATCGAACAGCATTAAACACCTGCTTTCCTTCTGCAGGGCTTGCCATATCACTGCCGGGCAGAACTTACATTTACCCGCATAAGCGGTGACGGTTCATTGTCCCGGTCAACGGTAACCTGCCCGGTCAACGGTAACCTGTTGGAGTATCACCTGGATTAATTGCGCCAAAAGCATTGTACATTCGTTTAATTGTCATATCTTTACGTTAAACGAAAAGCAATTCATCATGGCACACCTCAACCTCACCCTCGACAACCTGGAAGAACTGATCCCCGATTCACTCAGTCAGGATCAGAAAGCAAAAGTAAAAACCCTCTTCTATAAAGAGCTCGCCGTTAGGGCCCACCGGTTTTACAACGGCAAGATGCAAACATTGCCGAAAGCCCCGGTAATGGGGTTTAACTGGTTCAATGCCTGGTACACCCCCGGGGTATCCAAAATATCAACCACCATCCGCGACGACAACGACACTTCCTATGAGTTGTCGGGTCGTGGCAATCTGGTAGCCGTGGTAAGCGACTCCACCCGGGTGCTGGGCGACGGCGACTGCACCCCTCCTGGTGGGATGGGTGTGATGGAAGGGAAGGCTTTTTTGATGAAATACCTTGGAGGCGTTGACGCCATCGCCCTCTGTGTGGACAGCCGCGGATCCGACGGAAAAAACGATCCGGAAAAGATCATCGACTTTGTAAAAATGGCACAGCATAGTTTTGGTGCAATCAACCTGGAAGACATTGCCCAGCCGAACTGCTACAGGGTGCTGGACGTGCTTCGCGAAGAGTGCAGTATCCCTGTGTGGCACGATGATGCCCAGGGCACAGCCTGCGTTACCCTTGCCGGCCTTTTCAACGCCCTGAAGCTGGTTGACAAAAAACTGGAGGATGTAAAAATTGTGTATTATGGTGCCGGAGCATCCAATGCCACCATTGCACGCATCGTGAACACCGCAGGAGGCGACCCGGCCAGGTCAATCTTGTTCGACTCAAAGGGAGCCCTGCACACGGGCAGGAAAGACATTGAGGAAGACAAACGCTTTTACCGCAAATGGGAGCTCTGCCAGGTAACCAACCCCGGCAAGGTGGAAACCATGGAAGAAGCCATGCAGGATGCAGATGTACTCATTGCACTTTCCAGACCGGGTCCTGATGTGGTCAAAAAAGAGTGGATCGAAAAAATGGCCGATAAATCCATCGTTTTTGTTTGCGCCAACCCGGTTCCCGAGATCTATCCTTACGCTGCCAAAGAAGCAGGGGCACACATTGTGGCTACCGGACGTGGTGACTTTCCCAACCAGGTGAACAACTCGATTGGCTTCCCGGGCATCCTGAAGGGAGCCCTCATGGTTCGTGCCAGCAAGATCACCGACAACATGGCCATTGCTGCTGCAGAAGCCATTGCCCGCTTCTCCGAAAAAAGAGGCATCCACACCGAAGACATCATCGCCAAAATGAGTGAATCGGAAGTGTTTCCTTTCGAGGCCGCCGATGTGGCCATGCAGGCGATCAAAGACGGAGTGGCCCGTAAGGAAATGACCTGGCAGGAAGCCTACGACCTGGCCCAAAAAGACATCGGGCAGGCCCGGGACACCACCCAATCTCTGATTGACAACGGTTTCATCCAGAAGCCACCTCAGGAAATGCTGAATGAAGCCATGGAAGCAGCCATCAAACAGGTGACCGGGTAGCGGTATTCAGATTCCGGAAAAAGCAACAGATTTCTTTCAGGTCCGTTTCAATTGTATGGGAAAAAGTCAAATCATTTATTACTTTTGCCCAACAAACTGACGGAAAGCTTTCCATGTAAAGCAAAAGGGCGGTTTACTGTCAGGATTTTGGGCAGTTCCGCGGTTGTTTGCCCTGCCAACCGGTGAAAGGGTCATGAAACGGCCCCGCGGCTATTTGCAGGCTGAACCGGCGGAAGGGCCGTGAACCAGTTCCGCGGCTGTTTGCAGGCTGAACCGGCAGGCAACATCAACGAAACAAGTACCTGATAACGATAACATGATATCTTTCATCCAGGGAACCATCGAAGAGAAAAATCCGGCCTTTGTGGTGTTGAATTGCCAGGGAGTCGGATACCTGGTTCACATCAGCCTGTACACTTTCAATGCCCTGCCGGAGTCGGGAGAAGTGCGCATACACACCCTTCAGGTGATCCGCGAAGATGCCCATATGCTTTACGGTTTTGCAGACAAACAGGAAAGGGAGTTGTTCAGTCATCTAATTTCTGTCAGCGGAGTTGGACCCAATACAGCCAGGATGATTCTTTCGTCCATGACCCCCGCAGATATCCGGGAAGCCATTGTCAGCAACAATGTCAATGCACTACAGTCGCTTAAAGGGATTGGTGCCAAATCGGCCCAGCGGATCATCGTTGACCTCAAAGACAGGCTGGAGAAAGAGGGCATGCTCAAGCCAGAAAATTTAAGCTTTACAGACAATACAATTCAGCAGGAAGCGTTATCTGCATTAGTAATGTTGGGGTTCACAAAAGGTGCAGCCCAAAAAGCCATTGCAGCCATCCTTAAAAAACACACAGACACGGCCATAAGTGCAGAATTTCTTGTGAAGGAGGCGTTAAAAAGTTTCTGATCCGATTTTTAAACGATTGTGCCGGTGCGATTAAGGCGAATTTTTCTTTGTTACCCTGTTTTCTGCATCATCAGTATTTTTGCCCTGCTACCGGTACATGCCACCGCCGGTCAGGATGTGGCAAACCCGGACACCCTACGGACACCCGTTCAGACCACGGGTTTCCCAATGGAAAGCGCTGTATTTCTTGACCTGGAGCGTTTTCCCGTTTCCGGCCTTTCACTGACCAACCCAAAACCCGTTACCACCCATTTTGAGTACGATCCGGCCACGGGTTACTACGTCAAAACCCGTCGCGTGGGCGACATGGTGATCGGCCGCCCCCACTTTCTGACTTTTGACGAATACATGGATTACGACCTGAACCGCGGACTTCAGCGTTACTGGCGTGAACGATCCGCCCCCCAGGATTTTGAGAGGCGTGACGGGCTGATCCCTGAAATTCACGTGGGCGGAGAATTTTTTGACAGGATATTCGGGGGAAGCACCATCGACATCCGCCCGTCCGGGTCTGCTGAACTGGTTTTTGGTGTGATGTCGAATTACCGTGAAGACCCTGCCCTCGACGAGCAGCGACGTCGTACCACCAATTTTGACTTTCAGCAGAAAATTCAGCTCGCCCTTGAAGCAGAGATTGGCACCAAGATCAATCTGGGAGCCAATTACAACACCGAGTCTGCGTTTGATTTTGAAAACAAGATGAAGTTGGAGTACAGGGGAACGGAAGATGAGATCGTCCAGCTGGTGGAAGCCGGAGATGTAACCCTTCCCCTGCCGGGGTCACTGATCCGCGGAACACAGGGGCTTTTCGGGTTCAAAACCCAGCTGCGCTTCGGGAACACACGCGTTACCAGTGTTTTTTCACAGCAAAAGACACAGTCATCCAGCATTGAAGTTTCGGGGGGGGCGCAACGGAAAGATTTCAAGATCAGGGCAGATGAGTACGAGGAGAACCGCCATTTTTTTCTGGCCCAGTATTTTCGTGACAACTACGACGAATCCCTGTCCACACTTCCCACCATCAGTTCCAATATTGAGATTACCCGGATTGAGGTATGGGTAACAAATGTGGGGGCAGCCACCGACGACAACCGCAACATCGTGGCCTTTGCCGATCTGGGGGAAAACGATCCCCATCATTCATCGGTCGACAGCCGGAACCGGCCCGCTCCAGACAATCAGAGCAACACCCTTTATGAGTCCATGGAAGATTCTCCCATCCGGAATATCAGTCAGGTAAACAGTCACCTTCAGGGACAGGGATTTACCTCAGGCAGGGATTATGAGAACGTGGAGAATGCCCGGCGGCTCAGAAGCAACGAATACACTTTCAACCCCAAGCTGGGATTCATATCACTGAATCGCACCATTAACCCCGACCAGGTTTTGGCTGTGGCTTTCCAGTACACCCTGATCGGCGACACCACCACCTACCAGGTGGGTGAATTCTCCAATCAGGTGAGTGCCCCCGACGGCTTGATCGTCAAGATGCTCAAAAGCACCTCTGTCAATACCCGCATTCCCATGTGGGATTTGATGATGAAAAACGTGTACAGCCTTGGCTCCCAACAGATCAGCAGTGACCAGTTCCGCCTTAACATCCTCTATGAAAGCGAGGAGCAGGGTGTTCCCATGGGCTACCTTGATGAAGGACCGGTAGACGGCCAGCCGCTGATCCGGGTCATGGGACTGGATCGCCTCAATACTCAACTTGACCCGGTGCCTGACGGTGTTTTTGACTTTATTGACAATGCCCCAACCCGCGGGGGTACCATCGATTCAGAAAACGGGCGTATTTATTTCCCCGTAGTGGAACCCTTTGGAGAACATTTGCGCAAGAAGCTGGAAGATGAAAACCTGGGCGACAAATATGCGTTTGATTCTCTTTATACCACAACAAAATACCGTGCCAGACAGGTTCCGGAAAAAAACCGATGGTTGCTGGAAGGCAGCTTCCAGTCGGAGTCCGGGGCCGAGATATCCCTTAACGCCATGAACATCCCCCAGGGATCGGTGGTGGTTACCGCCGGGGGCGTGCCGCTGGAGGAAGGAGTTGACTTCTCGGTAGATTACTCATTGGGGAGGGTAAGAATCCTGAACGAAGGGGTGTTAAACTCGGGAACGCCAATCCGGATTTCCCTTGAAAGCTCTGACCTTTTTGACCTTCAGACCAAAACCATGATGGGTACCCACGTGGATCACCGCATCAGCGACAACTTTACTGTCGGAGGCACCGTCATGCGCCTTTCTGAGCGGCCGCTGACCCAAAAAGCCAGTTTCGGAGACGAGCCCATTGCCAACACCATTTGGGGGCTGAACACCACTTACTCGCTTGAAACAATGCAGATAACCCGGCTGCTCGACCGCCTTCCGTTCTACAGCACCGACACCCCGTCCCGCATCACATTCAACGGAGAGTTCGCCCACCTCATCCCGGGTCACTCACGCCATATCGGGGGGGCGGGAACCTCTTACATTGATGATTTTGAAGGCAGCAAATCAGCCATTGACCTGAAAAACGTTCAGCGCTGGCACATCGCCAGCACCCCCCAGCACCAGACCAGCCCCGGAATGTTCCCGGAAGGTGCACCAGGCACCGATCTGGCTTTCCGCTATAATGTGGCCAGTCTCGCCTGGTACGTGATAGACCCTTTGTTCACCAGAAACAACAACCTCACCCCATCCCACATTCGCAACGACCCGGATCAGCGTTCCAACCACTTTGTCCGCGAGGTGCTGGAAACCGAAATCTGGCCGAATAAAGAGAGCCCCACAGGCATTCCCTCTCCCATCCCGGTTCTTAACATGGCTTATTATCCACAGGAGAGAGGACCCTACAATTATGATGCAGCCCCATCGACATACAGCAGCGGCATGGAGCAGGATGGAACACTGGCCGATCCGGAAACACGTTGGGGCGGAATCATGCGCGGACTTCCCACAACCGACTTTGAAGCCGCAAACGTAGAATACGTGGAGTTTTGGATGATGGATCCATTTGTGTATGATGAGGATCACAGCGGAGGTGACCTTTACATTAATTTGGGCGATGTATCAGAGGATGTGCTTCGGGACGGACGGAAAAGTTTTGAAAACGGACTGCCGGTTGATGAAACGGTAACAAACGTAGACACCACAATGTGGGGACGGGTTCCCACTGTCCAGGACATGACAAACGCCTTTGACAACAACCCCGAATCCAGGGAGTTTCAGGATGTGGGGCTGGACGGACTCCGAACCGAAGATGAGCGAACCTTTTTCAATGAAAATTTCCTGCAGGTGCTCGCCGATATGTATGGGACCAACTCTGAAGCTTACCAGCAGGCATGGGAAGACCCGTCAGCCGATAACTATCAGTATTACAGGGGGTCCGATCTTGATGCAGAAGAGGTAAGCATACTGGACCGGTACAAGAGATATAACGGCCTTGAAGGGAATAGCCCGACAGCTGAGCAATCACCGGAGCCTTACCCCACTTCGGCCACCAACCGGCCAAACACCGAAGATATCAACCAGGACGGAACCCTCAATGAGTCGGAGCGGTACTTTCAGTATCGCATCAGTTTACGACCGGAAGACATGCAACCCGGAGAAAACTATATCACTGACGTCATGGAAGCCACCGTTCGGCTGGCAAACAACGAAGTGGAAACAGTACGTTGGTATCAGTTCAAGGTGCCTTTGCGTGACCCCGATCGCCAGGTAATCGGAGAAATCGAGGATTTCACTTCCATCCGCTTTATGCGCATGTTCTTCAAGGATTTTGAAGAACCCATTGTTTGCCGGTTTGCCACGCTTGAACTGATCAGGGGAGACTGGCGCACCTATGACAGGGAACTGACCGAACCAGGCGAATACGTGCCGGGCAACAACGAAGAAACCAGCTTTGAAGTTTTTACGGTAAACATCGAAGAAAATGGTCAGCGGTTCCCAATCCCCTACGTATTGCCACCAGGGATTGAAAGAGAACAGGATCTGGGCACCACCACCATGCATCAGCGCAATGAGCAGTCGCTTGCTATGCGGGTGTCTGAGCTGGAAGACGGCGATGCGAGGGCCGTATACAAAACAACCAACCTGGATGTCAGACAATACCACCGTCTTAAAATGTTTGCCCACGCCGAGGCTTTGACAGAAAACGCAGACCTCCGTGATGACGATCTGACCGTATTCATTCGACTGGGATCCGACTTTACCAGCAACTATTATGAATACGAGGTACCACTCAAGCTTACCCCCTGGCATCCCAGAACCTTTAATCCGGAAGTGATATGGCCGGAGGAGAACAATTTCGACATCGAGTTTGAAAAACTCACCGACATGAAACTGGAACGGAATGAGCTCTCCCGTGAATCAGAATCAGGGGTCTCAGTTACCCGCCCATTCCGCCAGCAAGACGGAGACAATACCATGACCATTATAGGGAACCCGACCCTTTCCAATATCCAGGTGATCATGATCGGGATCCGGAACCCCAGAAGAACTCAACGAACGGAAGACAACGATGGCCTGCCAAAATCGGCCGAAGTATGGGTAAACGAGCTACGGCTGTATGATTTCAACAACGAAGGAGGATGGGCAGCCAATGCCCGGGTAGACGCCAGCCTGGCTGATCTGGGCAACCTGACCCTTGCAGGGTATATGAGTACTGCAGGATTTGGAGGCATCGAAGAAAGAGTTGGCGAACGGCAACAGGAAGAGATCATCAATTACGATATCGCCACCAACCTGGAACTTGGCCGCTTATTCCCGGACGATCTGGGTCTGCGAATTCCCATGCACTT
>Ga0207421_10004274_pt1 | contig 16534 bp, 15 predicted proteins | sample SodLakKL_010_SED_4_FD_187542 | JGI IMG/M metagenome (GOLD analysis project Ga0207421, IMG submission 187542) | Alkaline sediment microbial communities from Lake Tanatar, Kulunda Steppe, Russia - 8KL_010_SED (SPAdes) (version 2) | ecosystem: Environmental > Aquatic > Non-marine Saline and... | reverse complement strand
GTTGCATCTGCCTGAATAATTTCATCTGCCAGGCCAAGATTTTTGATTCTTGAGATAGCTTCATAACCATAATCTAAAGCTATGACATTGCCAGTAACCCCGGCCCTTTTTCTGGCTTCATGGAGACAGAGCATACCTGATTTACCGCCGGCTCCGATTATTAATACGTTATCTCCAGAATTCACAAGCCTGGCTGTTTGAGCGGCTGCTCCGGCAACATCAAGGACTGCCAGGGCTAATGTCTCTGACATATCTTCTGGAAGTTTTGCATAAATACCACTTTCAAAAAGAATTGCCTGGCCTTCAATATCTACCTGATCAACTGCTGAGCGAACTTCTTTAATTCTTTCAATTTTTAATGGAGTTAATGAAAGAGAGACCAGTGTTGCAATCTTATCGCCAACTTTAAGATCTCTATCTTCAAGTTTTGGCCCAATTTCAGCCACTCTGCCTATTAACATTCCGCCAGAACCGGTGACAGGGTTATGATGTTTGCCGCGATTATTAACTATCTCCAGCATCTTACTTTTAATATTCTCGATACCACCGTCTGCTTCCTCCTTGATTTGTGTAAAACTTGCAGAATCTATATTTAAAGTATCGACATCAATTAATATTTCATTATCGTATATTTTCATTGTATTATCAATTTTTTCTGCTGGCTGTGGAAGTGCACCAACAGGTTTGATAACACGATGGATTCCGAATTTATTGCCTTTATCCATTATTGACCCTCCAAATACTAATATTTCTACCTTACCAATTTAACAAAACCAATTATTTAATCTTTAAGATTTCTCTGGCCTCAGCAGGTGTTGCCACTTTTCTGCCAACTTCTTCAGCCATTCTAACTATTCTTGCCACTAATTCAGCATTGCTTTCTGCCAGCCTGCCTTTACTGTAATATATATTATCTTCAAAGCCGACTCTGATATGGCCGCCCATTACAAGGGCATGGCAGGCCAGAGTAAGTTCATGGCGACCAATTCCTGCCACTGTCCAAGTTGCCTCTTCTGGTAGATGCTCAACCATAAATAGGAGATTTTTAATGGAAGCAGGCATGGCTCCTGGCACTCCAAGTACCAGGTCAAAATGGAGATGGCCAGAAAGAAGACCTTCTCTTTTTAATTGTAGAGCATTATAGATATGGCCTGGCTCAAAACATTCCAGTTCAGGCAAAATATTTAAGTCTTTCATTTCTTTAGCGAAATTCCTCATTAAAGGTAGATCATTTACAAAGATTTCATCACCAAAATTAGTTGTCCCGCAATCTAATGTAGCCATTTCAGGCTCTAAATAGACTGGTTGAATTCTTTCCTTCCAGTTCATACCGGCTGCCCCACCTGTTGATGGCTGAATTATAGCTGTAACACCCCTGGCTTCAATTGCTTCAATTACTTTAGCAAACCGTTCTTTGCTCTGAGTTGGCTGGCCGGTTTCGTCTCGAACATGGAGATGAATTATTGCAGCTCCAGCCTCTTCAGCCTTTTTAGCCTCATTTGCTATTTCTGCTGGAGTTATCGGTAAATTTGGATTGTCTTCCTTGGTTACTTCTGCGCCACAGATTGCAGCTGTTATAATTAAATTATCCATGGATTACACTTCCCGCTGTCTTTCTTTAGGAACAACACAGGTTCCCTCGGCCTTACAGACAAGTACTGGTTCATCAAGGACCTGGGCAGCTGATTCGAATTCTGCATCTTCAGCCGGGGCGATAACTTTATAGGCTTCAAATTCCATTTTTCTTGAAGAATTACCGACCTTGACAATTTTACCTTTGGCTTCAATATAATCTCCGGCATAGACTGGGGCTGTAAATTCAACATTGTCATAGGAGACAAATAGCCCTTCATCTCCATCATTTCTTATTAATAGTTCAGTTGCAACATCGCCAAAGAGCTCTAACATCTTGGCACCATCAACTAAATTGCCTGCATAATGGGCATCGGCATTACTCATTCTAAGACGGATTTTAGCTGTTATCATTATTAATTCTCCTCCTTATTAATCTCACGGTTTAATTCTTCTGCTAAAAACGAGGCTACTTCCGGCGGGAGAGTTCCAATTCCAAACCCGGCGTCAAATCCTAATTCAAGGGCTAGTTCATGGCTAATCCTCGGACCGCCAACTACAATTGTAAATTTATCTCTTAATCTCTCTGCTTCCAGGAGTTCTACAAGTTCAGTTAGATTTTTAACATGAATATCTTTCTGAGTTACTACCTGAGATATTAACATTGCATCAGCATCAAATTCCAGAGCCTTATGAATTAATTCTTCATTAGGCACCTGACTGCCAAGATTAAGGGTCTTAAACATAGGATAACGCTCAAGCCCATATTCTCCTGAATAACCTTTCATATTCATGATTGCATCAAGGCCAACAGTATGGGCATCAGAACCGGTACATGCTCCAACAACTCTTAAAGGTCGGCCTATATTTTCTTCTATATATTCATTTATTTCATAATAATCCATTACTGAACTTGTTGCCCTGGCAACTCTAATTTTAGTATAATCGATTGTTTTATCTGTCTGGCCATAGACAATATAAAATGAGAAATCTTCCCCAAGGTCTTTAGTATGAACCACTTCTACCTCTTTTAAATTGAGCTGAGATGCCATCTTTCTAGCCGCTTCTTTACCCTCTGGACCTGCTGGTACAGGCAGAGTAAAGCTTAACTGAATTTTACCGTCATTCATTGTATCTCCATATGGTTTAATTGCTGTTAAATCTCTACTCACTGGCAACCAACTCCTTTCTAAATATTTCTGCAAAGGGGTTGTAATAATCTGATGCTTTCTTGATTACACCATCTTTGCCTTTGCCGCCATTTCTTGGCCTTTCAATCCCGGCAAAGAGACCTGATTCCAGGGCTGAGATTAAGCCCTTTTCAGCTATCTCTTCAAGCATCTCTACAGTTTCATCGAGAACCTTATCTGCCCGCCCCTGAATTTTACCATCTGGTTTAAACTGGATCTCCCCGCCAAGATTACGGGCATTATTAAAGATATATTTTGCATTTTCAAGGCTGAGAGCCCGGTCCTGCATGAAAGGAGTATGGATTGCCTCTGTTAACATTCCTAAAAGTTGGATACCCTGGCCGGTTATAATTGAGGTTAAATTGAACATACCATCCTGGAGATGGCCTTTAAAAATGTCTCCAGTCATATATTTTGTTGGCGGCATATATTTTAATGGAGCCTCAGGGAATAACTGCCTCACCAGCTGGGCCTGGGCAATTTCAAGCAAAAACCCGTCTTTAACTGTTGGGTCTATCTCAAAGGCATGGCCAAGCCCCATTAATTCAGGAGGTAATTGACTTCTGCTGGCCAGTTCTTCATTGATAAACTGTGAAGCAACAACAGTATGAGCTTCAGATAAAGCATCGGCAGTTGTGAGATAATTATCTTCTCCTGTATTTATAATAATACCTGCATAGGCATTTATCAACCTGGAAAAATATTGGTCAACAAAGGTTCTCTTCATATTGATATCTCTGAAAAGAATTCCATACATAGCATCATTAAGCATCATATCCAGCCGTTCAATTGCTCCCATAGCTGCTATCTCTGGCATGCAAAGACCTGAGCAGTAATTAACAAGCTGGATATAACGGCCTTCTTCCTGGCCAACTTCATCAAGGGCCTCTCGCATAATTTTAAAATTTTCCTGGGTTGCATATGTACCACCAAAACCTTCAGTAGTTGGTCCATAGGGAACATAATCTAAAAGACTCTGAGCTGTACTCCTTATAACTGCAACAATATCAGCACCCTGTCTGGCTGCTGCTCTGGCCTGCTGTACATCTTCATAAATATTACCTGTTGCTACAATGACATATAACCAGGGCTTAGGACCTGGTGGATATTCCTGCTGTAATTCATCTCTCTTTTCTCTGATGGCTTTAATCTTTTTAGCTCTATTACTGGCCAGCTCTCTCATATAGGACTTTACTTTATTTGAATTAAGATTAGAGTTATTGATCAATTTAATGATATCAAGTTTATTTTCTGCTATTGCCTCTGACAAATCTTCTACAGTCAACTGGCTTGAAAGTAATGCCTGGCCAAGCCTGACTGCAGCTCCTGCTTCTAATAAATCAGCTTTATTGAGTTGATCAACAATTAAATTAGGTACTGGTATCTCTTCAGAATTTACACCATCGACTCCATATAACCTTAATATAGTCCGCTCAACTGAGGTTGTTGTTAAACCTTCTATGTAATTATCGACGCTATCGGCTATCTTAACTGAAGCCGAGCGGCAGCGTTTTACTTTATTCTGATCTAAATCTAATTTTGCCATACTGAATAACCTCCAATATTAAATTAATTACTGTGGTAATCTGCTGCTTTTACATCATAAACAGGAATTTCAGGAAATAAGTCTTTTAGTTCTTTTCTTAATTTATCTGAATCCAGATCTCTACCTTCTGGATTATGTGGATTAACTGTAATTGCAGCTAGATTAATTTCTTTTATTACTTCAATATTGACCTGGTTACGTTTAAGAGTTGTTAGATATCTGTTTTGCAAAAAAACTCGCGTTCCATCCTGAATTATAATTTTAAAATTTTTAAGTTTATTGTCTAATAGTTTTCTTCCTAGACTATCTGTTAAAGCCCCTGATAAAATCAATGTTTTAGATGTCGGCTGATCTAATGATATTTTATTCAACTTTCTATCTAATTCTCTAGAAATTCCTAGAGAGCTATCAGACTTTAATTCTATAACTTTTTTGATTTCAAAATTATTATCCCTGGATAAACCTTTAAATTCTATCAGCCAGCCTCCAGGTATTTTTTTGTTATTTAGATTATCGTTAATTAAATTTTGATAAATATCTCTTTCTTTTTCTGACTGGACTTGAGGAAGAAGAAGTTTTTTAACTGCTAAAGAAGTTTTAGCAATTACCCCTTCAATATCAGGGGCCAGAACTGCTCCTGTTGCCAGAATTGTCTTATCTGATAGACCTGGGAGAGATGAACTTTTTCTATCTAAAGCTCCATCAACAATTAAATATTCAATTTTGTTTGCCAGAAAGTTTTTGATTTTTTCCAGATTACTGATTCTATTAACGCCAGCCAATTCGACTTCTTTATTAAAATAACTGGTATTCTTATAGATATTAACTCTGCCTAATGTTGTTGAAATATCAGTTGTTTTATAAACCTGAAATTCAGACTCTAAATCTGCTTTAACATTTTCAGCTGTTACAAAAAAAGTCTCTGAAGGTATAGAGATTTTCGGTTTTTCTTTATTTGTAACTGCGTCTACCTCTTCACCATCTCTACCAAAAGAAATCAGGCCAAGTTGATAGCCTTCATGGGCTAATTCTGATACAAGTTGGTTAAAAGCTGTTGTCTTACCAGCATTTTTTGCCAGCCCGATTAACGAAATTACCTTTATTCCACCTGCTTTATTTTTTAATAAGATTTCATCTATTAATTTTCTGGGCATTACTTCACCTCATTATAAATTTAATAAGAAAGGTACCAGGATTGGAACTAAGGTCGAAAGAATTACTCCATTAATAAAGGCTGGAATAACTATTGCCTCACCGCCTGACTCCCTTAATAAAGGCAGGGTTACATCCATTGTTGTCGCCCCTCCTGGTCCAATTGCTGGAATGCCTCCTAAAAATCTTGATATTAATGGAATTGAGATTAAAGCAAGGAGCTCTCTAATAATATTTGTTAGGAAAGCTAAAGAACCTAATTCAACACTATGTAAATCTGTAAGCATTACTGCTGATAGGCTATACCAGCCGAAGCCTGCTCCAACTGCTGCTGTTTCATTGGCGGCAAGTCCGATTAAAGTTCCAGAAATAACAGCACCTAAAATACTACCTAACGCAACAAACAAAGGAATAACTATTAATCTGATGCCAAGAGCTTTAATCTGGTTAAATATTAACCTGTTCTGGCCAATATCTATACCAACTCCTAAAAGCAATACTGCCAGGGCAGCTACAGTAAGATTTTCTAGTGCTGGCAAAATAGATTGAGGCAGAAATAACCAGCCGATAAATAAACCTGCTATTACTATGGCCATTATCTGCCCGGTTAATTTTAAGGCTCCACCATTTTCTGCTGCAACCATCTCTTCATAACCATTAACTGAACCGTCTTTGTGGTCCAGAGCAGCTTTTAAGTAAAAGGAAAATAAATATAGAAAGATTACACTTCCTGCAATAGCACCAACAGCAATGACAAAGGCCTGAAAACCAATCTGGCCAAGATCTGCTATTACTTCTTCATCGGCACCTATTCTGGTACCCATGATAAAGATTAAAATCATTAACCCAAAAAATATTACTAAATCAGAGACTCTACTAACTTTTTTATCCTGATGTCGCCAGAAGCCAAATAAAAAACCAGCAACTAAAAATGCCACAATCAACCAAAGATTCATATAAATCCTCCTCTAGTCTCTTCTGCTATTATAAACATGCAAATCCTGTACCAACTTTAGTTAATTATCTAAACTTTTATATTATATTTTTTAAGTTTATACTGGAGAGATTGTCTTGATAAATCTAACTCCTCAGCAGCCTTAGTTATATTATTATTAGTAAACTCTAAAGCCTCTTTAATTAGCTCAATCTCTACCTTTTCAAGATACCTGGGGAGAGATGGAAGTTCTTTGACTGAAGGAAGCTGCCCCAGTTTATTTAATTCATTACTTTCTGAAAAACTATCCTGATTCAGTTTATTTTGTAGATAGTCGGGCAACATTTCCAAATTAATACATGAACCATCCTGGCAGAGGTTAAAGCCGCATTCTATCATATGTTTTAGCTCTCTTACATTACCTGGCCAGTGATAGGATTTCATCTTTTTTAGAAGTTGATCACTTATTCCATTTAGACTCTGTCCAAATTTTTGATTAAATTTAGATATAAAATAATCTGCCAAAACTGGAATATCTTCTTTTCTCTCCCTCAGAGGCGGGAGGGAAAAGGAAACAACACTTATCCTAAAAAATAGATCCTGACGCAGAGTCCCATCAGCAAAGGCCTGATCTGGACTTTGATTCATCGTTGAGATAATTCTAATATCAACATCTATCTCTTTTTGTCCCCCAACTCTTCTAACTTTACCTTCCTGGAGAACTCTTAATAATTTTGCCTGGAGATCATAATCCAGAGAGTTAATCTCATCCAGAAGAATTGTTCCCCCCTCAGCCTGTTCAAATAAGCCAGGTTTAGAATGGGCCCCGGTAAAACTACCTTTTTCTGTTCCAAATAAAAGACTTTCTAGAAGATTTCTAGGCAGGGCTGCACAGTTCTGAGCTATAAATGGCTTATCTACCCTGGGACTTGCGTTATGAATCCCCTGAGCAAATAGTTCTTTGCCAGTCCCTGTTTCTCCAATTATTAAAACTGAAGAATTATTTTGAGCAGCTCTGATCCCTGATTTTATTAGGTTCTTAAAGTTTTCTTCTTCACCAATCAGATCTTTAAAAGTATAGGTCGTATTATTATTTTTAACTTTACTAGCTTTTATTTTTTTATTATTATAAAATTTATTCCTTAAATCTGAAACATTTTCGACTATTTCCTGGAGATAGGTAATATCTCTGGAAATCTCCATGGCGGCCTTACTGCCATCTGCAAGAACTAAGGGAAAGGTTTTATTGATTGTTGTTATCTGCTGACCTTTCTTATTAACAAATGTCTGCTGTTCATTATTATATGTTTTTCTATTATTTAATGTCTGCATTAAGGTGCTGCTTTCATATGTCAATGAAGGGAAGGCTTCAAATATATTTTTATCAAGAACCTCTTCTGGCTTAAGCCCATCAAGTTCTGAGGCTCTCTGATTATATAAAATAGTTCTTCCTCGCTGGTCAACTATATGCATCCCTTCATCTAAGGAATTAACAATCTGCTGCCAGATTTCACTATTCAATAATTTTTCTCCAGCATCGGTCATTATAATATCATCAAGCTTAACCATCAAATTTTTCCTCCTATTTATAAAGTGAAAATATGCTCTCTAATATTAATATTCAACTTAAGATTACTAATACCTGCATTTTGGCGCAAAATATTTTTCTAAAAGCAAAATATTTTTCAGCATTATCAATCTCTAGCTAATATGATATTATTGTAGTGAGGAGGAAATATAATGAAAGATAGATTGTTTTATAACTGTAATTTAAGAAAAGCATATAATGACTGGTTGAAAGATGCTGCTTTTTTAGTTAAGAACGGACGAATAGTGGCTACAGGAGATAAAAATTCATTATTAGCTGAATGGGGTGACTTGCCTAAAGTAAATCTTAAAGGCAAAACTGTCACAGCAGGTTTTAATGATTCCCATCTTCATTTTTATCAATTAGGCAAAGACATCCAGGCTTTGGATCTTTCAGGAGTTAAAACTTTAAATGAACTAAAAGCTGTTATTTCTGAATGGTTAGATAATAAAAGCATTGATAATAAGGAATTATTAAGGGCTACAGGGTTGCATGATCAAAATTTACCTGAGGGCAGACTGCCAGACCGCGACATGCTTGATAGCTTATTAGGTGACCGCCCATTAGTTATAACCAGAGCCTGTTATCATGCTGCCGCTTTAAATACTAAAGCATTAAAACTGGCTGGTATTAATAAAGAAACAGAAGCTCCTGAAAGTGGCCGAATTGGAAGATATAAAGATGGCCGACCAGATGGCCGGCTATATGATAATGCTATGAATTTATTAGAAAATAATCTTCCAAAACCTGATATAACAAGCATTACTAATACTATGGCGTCAGCAAGTAATAAGCTGCTTGCTGAAGGAATTACCTCAGTTGGAGTTGACGATCTTAATGCTATAAATAGTCCTGATTTAATCTTAGCTGCTTATAACAAATTAATTCAGGAAGATAATAAGTTTCCAAGATTATGGATACAGCAAAGGGTAAACTCAATTAAAGAGATCCAATGGTTACAAGATAATTCCTGCCAGACTGGTAGCGGTGATTACTGGAAACTCCATGGCCCATTAAAAATTATGCTAGACGGATCCCTTGGTGCTAAGACTGCAGCTTTAAGCATTCCTTATGCTGGCAGTAAATCTAATTATGGTGATTTATTATTATCTGAGGATAAACTCGTTAAGCTATTGAATACTGCTGCTAAATATAATTTTACAGTTGCTATTCATGTCATCGGTGATAAAGCCCTGGATACTGCTTTAAATGCCATGGAAAGGGCTAAAAAAAATGGTTTCAAATTGAACGAATCTTTACTAATCCACTGTCAGATAACTAGGAAAGAACAGTTGTCAAGGCTTGGTAATTTAAATATGAACCTGGCTATCCAGCCTGCTTTTGTTGCCACAGACTGGAGATTTGTTGAAGATTATGTAGGTAGTACTCTATCCAAAAATTCATATGCCTGGAAGAGCTTAATTGATAAGGGTGCCTGCCTGGCCGGCAGTTCTGATGCACCAATAGAACCGACCAATCCACTCTGGGGAATCCAGACTGCTGTAACCAGACAGGATAAGGATAATAAGCCTGCTGCTGGCTGGAAGCCAGAGGAAAAATTAGAGCTAGATCTGGCCTGGGATTTATTTACCAGAGCTGGCGCTGTTTTAAGCGGTGAAGGCCATTATAAAGGCAATTTAAAACCTGGTCAGCTAGCAGATTTTATAGTGCTTTCAGAAAATCCTTATAATATTGCAGCAGAAAACATCTCAGATATAGAAGTTGAAGCTACTTATCAACATGGCCGGAAAGTTTATTAAGCTTCAGAATCTATATAGTTTCTGTAAAGATAATTACTTGTCATAGCCGCAAGCATTGCGCCGTAGCCAAGTTCAAAAGTAATTAAATCGCCAACTTCAAATTCTTTTTCTGCATCTGTTACATCAAGTAAGAGATGGTCACTGCTGGCCCCGATTACTTCTATGCCATCAATAGTTGGTTGAATTCCGTCTGGTCTGACATCCTGACGGCCAACTTCCAGGATTGCTCTGAGCCTGGTGCCTTTATCTTCAAACTCTGGTTTCTGCCCAAAGGCATCATGGCCTAACTCCCCTGTAGGTACAGTGGGTTTATATTTTAATTCAATTACTGGAGCTGTCAGGGTAATATTCTGTCTATTAAAACCGATTAAATCTCTCTGATGGGTTACATCTGTTCCCTGAATGATGCCTTCGCCAATTCTAAAATGATTAATTCCTTTGGGAAGTTCATTTCTCTCCAATAAAATCGAAGTCGCTGTATTTCCACCTGAGATAACTGGCAGCTTACAGTTTAATGTAGTTTCAAGTCGATCTCTTAAATCTACAAGCACCTTTGTATTTATTGGGGTTGGCAGGACTCCGCCATAGCAGCCTACATTTGTTCCTATTCCTAAAACCTCTATACCATTCAGGTCCAGGGCTTCTACCAGAAAATCAGGCAGGTCACCCTGCATTACACCTTCTCTGAGATCTCCGACATCAACCATAATTATAACTTTATGTTTTTTATTTTTTGATTTAGCTGCTTCTGATAAAGCCTTAAGAGTCTTTAGTTCTGTATTTAGGCTGATATCAGCATATTCAATAACTTCTTCGGATTCCCCAGGATGTGGTAATCTCAACAGAAGCATTTCAGCCTTAAAACCGGCTTCTTTAAATTTCTTTAGGTTTTGAATTCTTGAATCTGCTAGCTGGTCTATACCCCCTTCTAAAAAAGCTCTGGCAACTTTTAGATCACCGGCTGCACCTTTTGCAACTCCGGCAAGTTTAACTCCATTAGCAGCACATTTTTCTTTCATTTGTCTGGCATTTTCTCTTATCTTATCTAGATGAATATTAGTACAGGGATATTTAGTCATTATTTATACCTCCAGTTTATTATTGCTTTCCTATCTATTATAACAATAAACTATATTAAATTACCAGTCCAGGTTTTAGCAGAATCAAAAATCAACTGGCATAGAAATTGCATTTAATTAATGTGAAAATACTAAATTAAAAACTAATCCTATTTAGGGGGAAATTTTTATGCAGGAATATAAAAAGATTGATCTATGGAAAGATGTTGAAGATTCTGACTGGAAAGACTGGCACTGGCAGCTAAAAAATAGGATCAAAGATGTTGATCATTTGAGTAAGGTTATAGATTTGACAGACCAGGAAAAAGAAGAGATAAATCAAGCTCTGGGAAAACTAAGAATGGCTATAACTCCTTACTATGCAAGTTTAATTAATAATGATGACCCAGACTGCCCGATCAAAAAACAGGCTGTTCCAGTCTCTGAGGAGTTAAATCTTGGCAGAGCAGATATGGAAGATCCGCTCCATGAAGATGTTGACTCTCCAGTTCCAGGACTTACCCATCGCTATCCAGATAGAGTACTGCTACTTGTTACGGATCAGTGTTCCATGTACTGCCGTCACTGTACCAGAAGAAGATTTGCCGGTTCAACTGATGAATCTCTACCTTTAGGTAAGATTGAAAAGGCTATCGATTATATTAGAGAGACTCCCAGAGTTAGAGATGTTTTAATTTCAGGGGGAGATGCCCTTTTAATCTCTAATGAAAAATTAGAAAAGATAATTAAAAAGTTAAGGGAGATTGATCATGTTGAGATTATTAGAATTGGAACAAGAACCCCGGTTGTCATGCCTCAGAGAATCACTCCTGAGCTTGTAAATATGCTAAAAAAATATCATCCTATTTATTTAAATACCCATTTTAATCACCCTGATGAGATTACACCTGAGACTGAGAGAGCAGCTCAACTGCTTGCTGATGCCGGTATTCCAGTTGGCAATCAATCTGTTCTCTTGAAAGGAATTAATGATAGTCCAAAAATTATGCGAAAATTAGTCCATGGCTTACTGAAAATAAGAATTAAACCGTATTATATCTATCAATGTGATCTTTCTCGAGGGATTGAACATTTTAGAACCAGAGTTGATAGAGGCATCAGTATAATCGAGTCATTAAGACAGCATACGACTGGCATGGCTGTTCCAACCTATGTTGTTGACGCCCCTGGCGGTGGAGGTAAGATACCTGTTAATCCCCAGTATATTATCTCTAGATCGCCTGGAAAAGTTGTCCTCCGTAATTTTGAAGGAAAAATATTTGCCTATACTGAACCAGGTTATGAAGCTAATGAAGATAATATCCCAGAATATACTGGAGGCGTTAGTTTGCTAGCAGAAAATGATAAATATCGTTTAGATACTGAAAAAGATAATGTAAAATAATTAATTTATTGAGGGGCTTTACCTGATTGTTGACATTATAAGGCTATGCCTATACAATTAGATTAATCGATAGGAGGTTATAGCTGATGTTAAAATTACTTGCAATCAAGGGAAGTCCCCGTTCTAATAGTAATAGTAGTTTTATGCTAGATAGAGTTGTTGATGGCTGTAAAGAAAAGGCTGAAGCTGAGAATATAGAAATATCTGAAAAGATCATAAAACCTTTTACCATGGATATTAAAACCTGTACTGCCTGTTTTCACTGCGATAAGACTGCTGAATGTGTATTTAATGATGATATGGCAGAATTATTAAAGGATTTTGATGCTGCTGATATTGTCTTATTATCCTCTCCAATTTACTTTAATGGGATGCCTTCTCATATTAAAAAGATGATTGATCGCTGCCAGCCTATCTGGGCCAGTAAATATGTCTTAGAAGAACCGATAATAGATAGAAATAAAAAGAGGAGATCGGTCTTAATTGGAGCGGCTGGGGCTCCTGGTTATGAAGATCAATTCATCGCTTTAGAAAAAGTAACTTCCTTATTTTTTAGGGCTATAAATGCTAAAAAATTCACTCAATTCTTGTATCCTAATACTGATGATAATTTAATCTCTGAAGATAAAGAATCTTTACAAAAGTTAAATCAGATTGGCAGGGATCTTGTATCTGAATTTATTGATTAATAATTCATAAGCTGGATTTAGTTAGACAGTAAGATATTATGATTTCAAGGATCGTAAAAGTTATAAAAATTGAATTAGAATATATTATTCTCTAAAAATAATGACTTTAACACCTGGCCAGAAAATCCCTGTGGAGCTATATAAAGTTTTACAGGGATTCTGGCTTTTGCTATTTATGTTTATTATTTTATAAGAATAATTGGAGTCTGAAAATTAAACTCCTTTACCAAAGTTACAATCTGGATAAACGCAGGTATCACAGGATAAACAGAGTCCTCCATGGCCATAGGCTGCAATATCTTCTCTAGTTAGCTTCTCATTTATTGCAATTCTTGGCAGCATTAGATCAAATACTGTTGTCTTTGAGAACATAACACAACCAGGCAAACCCACTAAAGGAATATCATTCTGATATCCTAACATAAACATTGCTCCTGGTAGTACTGGCGCACCATAGGTTATTATCTCATCAGCTGTTTTACTGATTGCTGCCGGAGTTAAATCATCTGGGTCTACTGACATACCTCCGGTACAGACTACTATATCTACTCCTGAGGCGATTGCCTTTTCTATTGCCTCTGAAATTAAGCCTTTATCATCAGTCACCAGTCTTTTATGGACTGTCCTGATATTATAATTAGAGAGTTTTTCTTCAACAATTGGTGTAAATTTATCTTTTATTCGCCCATTATAGACTTCGCTACCTGTTGTGATGATAGCTGCTTTCTTGCTTTCATATGGGATAACATTAATTATTTTTTGATTTTTAATTTCTGCCTCAACTGCTTCAAGCTCTTCTTCGGCAATTAATAGCGGTATAATCCTGGTGCCAGCTAAATAATCACCCTCCTTAACCGGTGTATAGTTATGTCTGGCTGCCATCATCAACTTATCTTTAATATTTATTTTAAATAAAAGTTCTTTGTCAATTTTTAGCAGGCCTTCTTTTGCTGCATAGAGATTAATTTTGCCCTCTGATGGCTCTGACCTCTTAACATTCTTGCCCTGGCCTAAATCTGCCAGTCTGGCTGCTGCTTCATTTTCATGGAGATAGCCTGGTTTTTTTTCCCAGATATAGATATGTCTCTTACCTAAATCAAGGAGATGAGGGATATCTTCTTCTTTGATAATATCTCCTTTTTTAAAAGCAGGTCCTTTATCTTCTCCTGGCTTAATCTCGGTAATATCATGGGCTAAAACATGTCCTACTGCATCTTCAACTGCTAATTTTTCCAATTTAGTGCACTCCTTCGTTATTAAAATTATATGGTTCTAAGAATATATCGACATTACCGCCACAGATTCCACCGGTTTCAGCTGAAGTATCATTATCCATTTTGAAATGAATCTTTTCAGGCTCTTCTTGATTAGTTTTTAGTATCTCTATTGCTTTTTCAATTACTTCGGCTTCAGCAGGACCTCCTCCAATTGTTCCGACAATTGTTCTATCAGGCCAGACCAGCATTTGAGCTCCCTCTTCTCTAGGTGAAGATCCATGGGATTTAATGACTGTAGCCAAAACTACTGAAAGTTTTTCTTTTTCTGCTTCAACTAATTTATTGACTATATCTAATTCCATTAGTTAGACCGCCTCCTCTTGATCATTGCAGCCATAATTGAAACTGCTATTTCAGCCGGTGTTTCGCTATTAATCTCTACTCCAATTGGAGCATCTACCTCCTCAAGTCTATTTAGATCAATATTTTCAGATTTTAAGTCTTCAAATAATAATTTGACCTTCCGCTTACTTCCTATCATGCCAAGGTATTTCCAGTCATCGGAAATAACTGATTTTAAGACATCATAATCATGTTTATGACCTCTAGTTACAATAACAATATAATCAGCTGGTTGCGGTTGGTAGCTTTCAAGAAAGTCAGCAAAACTCTGACAGTGATGTTTCTCTGCTTCAGGAAATTTTTCTGGATTATTGAAATCAGCTCTATCATCAATAACCTCTACAACAAAATCATTCATTGCTGCAATTTTTGCTAATGGCTGGGCAACATGGCCTGCACCAAAGATCAGCAGACGGTCAAGCTGCTGAAGGTTTTCTAAATATGCTTTGATCTCTCCATTTTGAGAGCTGAATTTTTCTAATGTTGGTTGGTTAATATTTTTGTAATCATTAAATATATTTCTGAAATAATCAATATCAATTTCGTTTTTATTATTTATGCTGGTAATCCAGTTGTCTTCAGTTATTACAAGGCGATCAGCTTTTTCAAAGGGAGAAAATTTTCCTGAAAAATTTCCTTCAATAAAAGTAGCAATAAGTCCTTTATCGCCGGTATTTATTAAGTTTTTTAACTCATTCCAAAAAGACTTACTCATGATTTATAAATCTCCTTTCGAATTTTCTATATTATACCAATAAAAGATTGCTTCTAATACTCCTCCTGCAATTGCCAGGGCTTTATCTGAAATATAATAACAGTAATCTTTTTCAGACCTTGGATCGACATCAGCCAGCTTTGTACCTGCTTTAACTTTAATACCTGGCTTTAAAAGGCCTCTTACGACGCCTGCTATCTCTGTTTTTAAGTATTTATTGTTTACTCTACCGATTACATCTCCTGGATTAAGCTGCTGGCCTATCTGGCAGTCTGATTGGAAAATTCCAGCTTCAGGAGCATGGATAACCCTTTCATCTGTATAGCCATTGACATTGCCTGGACTACCTGTATTTTCTGCTGTGGAGCCTTGATAGATAACCCGGCCTAAATGGTGGCCGCGGTTTGTTTCTACAGCAAGATTACAGTTTTTATTAACTGTAAAACCAGGACCTATTCCAATGACCAGGCTGGCCTCATCTATTGACTGGTCGGTTCTTTCTTTTAACATTCTGCCGTCAATAATTATATCAGGCTGAAAACTGGTTAATATATTAGTTTCATTAGTTGTGGTGACTGGAACTTCTCTTTTCTGCCAGCATTGCTTTACCTCTTCAAAATTTCTTGCTCTTTTACCGGTAACCCCTTCAATTTCCAGTGTATCCTGATAAACTGCACTGGCAAAGGAGACAGTCCTTCTGATTGCTGTTGGTTCTGGCTTTTCAACGACTAACAGCTTAAAACCTGCCCTATTTAATCTATAGCCTATTCCAGAGGCCAGGTCTCCACCGCCTTTTAGCAAAACTTTAATATCTTTTAAATTTGTTATATCCACTATTAAGATACTCCTCTCTATCAATATGATAGATAACATCTGGCTGTTTACGGTAATTTACTGCGGTTATTGATCTTAAATTATTCAATGTAAGATATTCTTTAAATAGATATTCAACCAGAGACTGCGAAAAACCTAAAATACCGCTGTTGGTTTGGGTTAAGGTAAATCTTATCTGCCTGGCACTTTTAAATCTATTATAACCCCAATATCGTGGGCTAAAAAGCATTCTATAGCTAGAAAGAGATAGCTTTTTGCTGATATCCTGTTTTTTGTTGTTATTCATAAATAATTCTGCTCGATGCATGATTCTTTTATCTATATTTTTATTATATGCCCTAGTGAATGAGCTTAATCCCTGAAGCAGAAATAAATTATCTATGGCTTCTGGTAGAACAGGTTCATGGTCTGCCGGGACTTTTATCGGTCGATTGGCTGCCCCATCAGCCTCTATTAGATAATAAAAATCCGG
>Ga0207421_10004273_pt1 | contig 16536 bp, 19 predicted proteins | sample SodLakKL_010_SED_4_FD_187542 | JGI IMG/M metagenome (GOLD analysis project Ga0207421, IMG submission 187542) | Alkaline sediment microbial communities from Lake Tanatar, Kulunda Steppe, Russia - 8KL_010_SED (SPAdes) (version 2) | ecosystem: Environmental > Aquatic > Non-marine Saline and... | reverse complement strand
AGAAAAGCTACTCCTGCATCATTACTCTTGAAAGTTTTGAACTTTAGGTTTTTTATATTGTAATTTCGATCAGGATCGACCTGAATAAAATTATTATTGGCCCCATCTTCTGTTTTCTTAATAAAAGTCTTTTTTGGGATATCATTCGAGATCACATAATGTGTTTCATCGGCATAGGTGGAGAATTTAGTCACGTCTAATGAGAAATGGTCTCCGTGGGCGTGAGATATGAAGATATACAATTCCGAACCTTGCACAATTGATTTTATCTTCTCGTCTAAAGAACTGTCTATGCCTCTGTTCGGATAATCGAACAGCAGGACCTTTTCATCCTCTTGAAGGGTAAAACAGCTGTGATACCAATAAGTTATTCGAACTTTCATAGATAGATCACCTACACACTAATTTTTGTCATTGAAATGGATACCTGCTTCTTTAAATTTTTTCTTCAATCCTTTTACTCTATTTTTATCAAATCCAGCTTGTTCAAGTTCTTCAAAATAATCCTTGAAAAAATTTTTATTCTCATCCATCAACAATCGGCCTAAATCTTTCCAATAAAGTTTTGAAATTTTTTCTGGAGTTTCTTTGATAAAACTTTCGAAAAGATCTGGATAGCATTTTTTGTTAACGCTGTCCTTGTATCTCTTGTTGAGAAGATCATTGTATTTAACAAGATACTTTCTGATAGAATCCGCTGTTTTATTGTATCGAGTAAGGCGGTAATCATCTAAAAGTTTAGGACATATTATGACATATCTGAAGTCCCAATCTTGATAAGGACTTTTTTGATATTCCGTAATTAGATGAGCGGCTTCTAAACCCTTCATCATCTGATTGATCCGAGAGTAATTTTGAGATTTTGTAGAAACATCACTCTTGAATTTCGATTCGAAAAAAATAAAACTTTTTGCCTTTGGAAGGATCATTACTGCATCGTATTGGATCCACTTCCCGCTTCTAGAGATATCTAGAAAAGAGATGTTATCTCTACTGTTTCTATTGCCTAGATGGAGCGCCTTGTTGAAAAGTTCTAGTTCGAATAAAAGAATATTCTTCTTCAGATCAAAGTTGCTAAGGTCTAAAATATCAGAAATTCTAGAAGAGTCCCAGACCGAATTTTCTTTCATGGTTCCAGACAACTCACCATCGCATTCAACCAATTTTTCAAAAAATGATAGATTCCATCTAGAATTCTTATCCCTCGCAGGTTCGATACCGATCGAAGGCTGACTCCATCCATCTATATTCCCTAAAAGAAAAAGGGTAAGTGATGTCTCAGAATTCGAATTGAAAATACTGTTAGGATGTGTATGGTCTCTTAAAAGCGAGTCCTTTCTTCTCTCGGTAATCCCATAATATCGGAACCAATCTTTCTCTACATTTGACATGTTTAGGAGTTTACTGATCTTTTTCAGATTGTCCATCTATTTATCGATTAGTACTCTATCTAATAAAGATAACAAGGAGAGGTGGGTGAAAGTGACTCTACTTTCACTTCACCCTCTTCTCAATATTTAAGTACCAGTTCTCGGATTAAGAAACGATGCTGAACGACCTCTACGAAGCGATAGAAGAACTTTCTGACTTGCCGAGTGAATGGGGCAAACCATATTTCAGTCAGGATCAGTACTACGAACCCGTTGAATTGTCAGCTGAAAACCTTCATGACTTTAAAGCGAGAAAAACTGGTAAAAAGATATGCTGTGTCGATGGAGGGAATAATAAGATATTCGAATCTCCCACTGATAGTGTTCATCTTATCAGGATATATTTCAATATCTTCGAAGGAGAAAAGAGGGTCGAAAATATCGAGCCGACAAATGCGTTTTTGATCTCTAGATTCGATGGAGAAAGGGTAGAAGGGGAGCTCAAAGTGATCAGTGGTTCTATCCCGATCAGCGAGTCAAATTTTGTCTTAGAAAAGAGCGAGATGGAAGAGAAAAGTCCCGTTAGTGCGGGACATACCGTTAGAAAGTATCTAGAATGGCAAGCTGTTGAGTACGCGGTTGAGGAATATCTTGGGAAAGGAGACGTCTTGGTAAGAGATGGTGTTTTACAAACAACTGTTGAAAGTGAGAGAGAATACGCCGAAAGTGCCTATGAGGCTGTGGAAAAAAATGACGTCGTTTTAGTCGGCGTAGCAAAGACAAGTTCACTAATGACCACTAAGAACTACCCTCTTATCGCAGCAGTACAAGCAATAGCGAGAGAAAGTGACAAAGATATGTGGTATTATCACCCTATCGCTATAAATGATCATCCAGATCATAAAGGAGAGATGTATATAGTCAAATATCATCCGTCTTCGACATACGCCTTCCGAACGGAGTTCTATAGAGAAATTGAAGTGGATAAAGATGAAGTACTAGCGGAACTTGCTTTTCAGGCTAAGGATCCGATCTTTTTAGGGTACCCTTATGGTCTAGTAGATGCTGACAAAAGAGCTAGAGTCACTGACGAGGAGATAGACTATCTAAAGAATATGTGTGATAACGTGATGGAGGCACCGTTCAGAGATAAGATTAATGCATGTAACGCTCATGACAGGTTGAGCAATATCTAAGGTTGATAACATGTCTATTGGCCAGATAATAGGAGGAGAATACGGCGAGGTCCTTATAAGACAGAAGAGCGGCCGTACCATCGAGATAGGAGATCTTCTATCAATCGATGATATGATAATGCAAGTCCTAGATTTACAGTATGGCTCGCTTTTAGAGCAGGAAGACATCGAGAGGATAAGCGGGATGTCTCTTGAGGGTTACGAAGAGACCAATATAATGGAGGAAGAGATCAGGAACTATATTTATGCGAAGGCAAAGCCTATTGTAAAGGTTAAAGAAGGTGAACCTAAAAAGCCCAAAACTTTGCCACCATTTTTCGGAAACCTCGAAAGAGTCGAAGAAAAAGATTTCGAATTTTTAGAAACACCAGACAACAGTCTTTATCTTGGAAAAGTTAGAAGTGGAAGTAAGGTACTCGAGGTACCGATACATATCAATGGGAAAGAGGCTCTTTCTCACCACATGTTGATTCCCGCGACTACAGGGAGGGGGAAGAGCAACTTGGTCAAGGTTATGCTGTGGAAATTGATACCTAAAGAATATGCGGGTATCCTTGTAATAGATCCCCATGACGAATACTATGGGAGGAATGAGCTCGGTGCTAAAGATCACCCTGAAGCTGGGAAAAAGGTAGATTATTATTCGACCGATCCTCCTGCAGGAGGTTACCATCTCAGAATAAACATCTCTGTTTTAAGACCATGGAACCTTCAAGGTATTATAGAACTTTCTGAGGCACAGAAGCAAGCTTTGTACGTATACTACAACCACCATGGCAAAGATTGGTTGGAAGAGATCCTTACCGCTCAACCGGACGAAAGTCAGCGCTACGGGATACAAGAGACTACTTTAGATGCGTTAAAACGGAAACTGAAATTGACCTTTGATCTCGGTGTAGAAAATGGAGAGGTAAGACCTCGCGGCAATGTATTCGTTAATGATGGGGCTGAGAGCCTAATAAATGATATTGTCAAAGGTATCGAGGACGGTAAGAAGATTATCTTGGATACAAGTTCTCTGCCCGAAGACAAAGAGCTTCTGATCGCAGGAATCATTACTGACAAAATCTTCAAGAACTATAGGAATTATAAGGAGAACGACGAGCTTGGAGATAAACCATCGGTAGGAATAGTCATTGAAGAAGCGCCGAGAGTACTTGGAGATCGTGCTGGAAGAAACGTTTTCCACAGGATCGCTAGAGAAGGTAGAAAATTCCGAGTTGGTTTAATAGCGATCACGCAGTTATCGAGTATGATTCCGAGAGAGATACTTGCGAATATGAACACAAAGATAATCCTAGGTAATGAGATGAAAAGTGAAAGGGACGCTATAATCGGCAGCGCCGCTCAGGATTTGTCTAAAGATAGTAAAAATATAGCAAGTTTAGATAAGGGTGAAGCGATAGTGAGCAGCATATTTACAAAGTTCGCTATACCGATCAAAATAGACCTTTTCGAGAATTTGGTTGAGAAGGAAAAGGGCGAGGAGAAAAAGCTCGAGTTTTTCGGTTGAAAGTACAAATTGTCTTTCCAAACCCTAGAAATACAACAGCCTTATATGCTATTAGATGCATATACTATTTTGATGGAGATACTCGAGAAGCTAAAGGAGATCATAAGAGGATTATTCAAAAATCCTAAGCCTCAAGAGTTCAAAGAACTCACATATATCGAGAAGCGGAGTACTTGTCCTGAATGTATCGGTACTATGGACAAGATAGACGATGTAGAGAACAAAGCATCTAGTAGAGAGAGTAGGATCTCCAGAAGAAAAGATATTTGAGGTTAGGTTTATAGATTTTCTAAATCTATTTTTTCTCCCTCTATGAAGACCTTTTCTACCCTCGATTTGATCTCTAATGGATCGCCATCCAAAACTACTATGTCTGCGTCTTTTCCTTCTTCGAGTGATCCTACACGGTGATCTATACCGCAGATTTCAGCCGGATTTATGGTGATAGCTCTTAAAGCCTCTTCTTCACTCATTCCTTCTTTAACTGAATAGGCTGCCATAAGGTTCAAGTATTTTGTAGGTATCACAGGAGAATCTGTCATCAGCGCCACTTTTACTCCTTTATCGGCAAGGATCGCTGGAGTTTCAAAGGTTCTAGCCACGTTTTCCCTCTTCGATTTGGAAGAAAGACAAGGACCTACTACTGTGGGAACATCTTTTTCTGCTAGGTAATCGACTATCTCGTGCCCCTCAGTAGCATGTTCCAATACAAGGTCAAAATCGAATTCCTCTGCAATCCTTATCGCCGAGATCATATCATCGGCCCTGTGGGCGTGGATCCTCGCTACGAGTTCCTTTTTCAAAACCGGTTCAAGAGCTTCAAGTTCGAAATCATTATTTTCAGAATCATCATCTTCCATATGATTCTTCACTTCTGAGAAAGTCTTCCTTAATAACCCAGCAGTTCCGATACGGGTGGAAGGTAACTTGTCCTGTTCTTTATAAACTCGCTTGGGATTTTCACCGAAGGCCATCTTCATCCCTGTAGGTTCTTTCAACACTAACTCATCGACGATTTTAGATCCTGCGGTCTTTAACGCTACTGCTTGACCACCTATCGGATTGGCGGAGCCAGGGGTCACGTTTACAGTTGTGATTCCTGCCTTAACCGCTTCTTTAAGACCGATATCGTCTGGATTGATCCCGTCTAAAGCTCTTAGATGCGGTGTGATCGGATCATACATCTCGTTAGTATCGTTACCCTGCCAGCCTTCACCCTCTTCATGTATTCCGGTATGACAATGGGCTTCTATCAGACCAGGTATGATAGTTTTACCCTCTACATCGATGATTTCAGCCTCACTAGGGATATCTATATCCCTTCCTATGTCCACTATCTTACCGTCTTCGATCAATATAGAACCTTTAAAAGCTCCATTTGTGATGGTATTTATATCTCCGTCTACCAACGCTTTCATGATATCGACCCTGTTTTTATCTAAAAGTTATTAAAGCTTATCCATATTTTTCAAGATCGTTAAAGATACAAGAAAAAATTTTTAATTGTTTTGAGGATAGTGAATTTGTTTACCAACCAGTTCTCTGTGCAGTCTCGCTTTCTTCTACTCCTAATCCAGGTATTCGAACTTTTTTCTCGAATCTATCTATGATATCAGTAATCACTACGGTCGCGATAAGGTAAATGATAGCGATGATGAGGAATACTTCCATATATCGGGCTGTTTCAGTGGCTATCAATCTTCCAACTCTAGTTAACTCGGGAACTAAAATGATATATGCTAGGGAAGTGTACTTCAATAGATAAATGACTTCATTGGACCAGGCAGGTATAGCCATTCTAAGACTTTGAGGAAGTATTATATTCAGGATTGCTTGACCTGTACTCATACCTAAAGTTCTTCCGGCCATCATCTGACCAGACTCAACAGACTGTAGTGCTCCTCTAAAATATTCTGCTTGATAAGCCGAACTATTGATAGAAAAACCAAGTACAGCCGCCCAAAAAGCCGAAGGCCAAGGTCCAGGGATAGCGAAATAGATAATAAATATCTGGACAAGCATGGGCGTTCCTCGGATGGCCTCTATATAACCTATGCATATGCCTTTGACGATCTTGTTTCCGTAAGTCCTCCCTAATGATAGTAATATCCCAACACCAAATCCGATAAATAATGATAGCCCTGTCAATATTAGGGTTAAGGAGAACCCCCTCATGAGTTCAGGTATAATTTCAACAAAGAAATCTACTGGGCTCATTTATCACTCACCCGAATCACCATATAGAGTTGCTATCTTGCTCAAGAATTGTTTAGTTCTTTCCTTATCAGGATTTTCAAAAAATTTCTTTGGAGATCCTTTTTCAACTACTACCCCACCTTCCAGAAATATAATCTCGTTAGCTACACTACTTGCGAACCCCATTTCATGAGTGACCACTAGCATACTGATTTTACCTGCTAAGCTTTTCATCACTTCCAAAACTTCTCCGATGAGTTCGGGATCTAGAGCTGAAGTGGGCTCATCGAACAGCATTACCTTAGGATCCATAGCCAATGCTCTAGCTATACCGACTCTTTGTTTCTGGCCACCCGAAAGTTCGGCTGGATACTGATTTGCTTTGTCTTCGAGCCCTACCCTTTTCAATTCATTCATAGCTCTCTCTTTTGCTTTTTCCTTTTCCATACCTTTGACTTTTTCTAAGCCGATGCTTACGTTCCTTAGAGATGTAAGATGGTTGAAAAGATTAAAATGTTGAAATACGAATCCTAGGTCTTGTCTGTATTTGTTGATATCTCTCGATTTATCAGTTATCTCAACCCCGTCCAACCAAACTTCTCCTTTATCAGGAGGCGTTAATTGATTTATACATCTTAATAATGTACTCTTCCCAGTACCGCTAGGACCTATCAATACCTTTGTTTCTCCTTTCTCTAAATCTAGGGAAACTCCTTTCAAGACTTCTAAATCTCCGAATGATTTATGTATGTTTTTAACTTCTAACATCGTCATTTATTATCACATCCCGTTATCATCTTTCTACCTCTACTTCGTAACCTTTCATTCTATATTTTTCTTCGACTAAACTGAGTGATTTATTAGTAGTGAAAACGATAATGAAGTATATCGCAGCTACGACAAGAAAGATCTCTAGAGCGATATCAGAATGTAACACAACCAACTGATCTCCTCTTCTCATCAGTTCAGTAACTCCGATAGCTAAAGCTATAGAAGTATCTTTTAAGACAATTGTAAACTCGTTCGACCATCCAGGGATAGATAGTCTTAAGACCTGAGGCAAAACGATGTGTCGTATTCCTTTCATTCTAGACATCCCTATGGATTTAGCGGCTTGTATCTGGCCTTGAGGTATAGAATTGATCGCACCTCTAAAAATCTGTGCCTGATATGCAGCACTTCTGAGGGCCAACCCCAAAATAGCTGCATTGAATCTATCTATTCGAAATCCAAACTCAGGTGGAACTAACCATAATATCAGAAATATAACCAATAAAGGAATTCCTCTCAGTACTTTTTCGTAAATGTAAACAAAATAAGAAAGGGGAAAGATGTTGTAGGCTCGTAGGAAGCCCATAATAACTCCTACGACCGTCGCTGCACCAAGACTGATTGCTGTTAGAATCAGGGTTGTTTGGAGTCCGTCCCAAAGTAGAGGGAGGAGATTGATTATTCTTTCCATAAAGATTCACAACTTGTATAAATCAAAGTCTCACTCAGTCTTGATTTTTCTCAGTCTAATCTCTCTATCGAATATTACCTTTAGTAGTCTCCCGCGATCCTTATTCAAAGTACTCCTCTACTATCTCATCATATGTACTGTCATCTTGCACGTTTTCTATACCTTCGTTAAGATCTTCTCTTAACTCGTCATCTCCTTCCTGCACAGCGAAAGCGTACTCCTCGCCGGTTTCATGTACGAATGCTATTTCAACTGGTTGAGCAGCTTCGAAGGTCTCCGCAACAGGTTTATCTATCACGACCGCATCTATCCTTTCATCTCTTAAGTCAGAAACTGCTCTATCGTATCTATCGTATCTTTCGTGATCGTCCGCGTCTATTATGCCCGTATCGACAAGTTCACTTTCTACGACACCTTCTCCTGTAGTACCTGATTGAGAACCAACTATCATTCCTTCCATGTCTTCAAAACTGTTCACATCGTCTTCTTCTCCCTCTCTTACCAGAATCGATTGATCGGCTTCATAATAGGGGTCAGTGAAATCCACTCTTTCCTGCCTTTCCTCGGTGATGGTTAAAGCGGCTGCAACGACATCGAGTTCTCCAGCTTCCAGAGAGGGGATCAAAGTGTCGAAGTCCTGGTCAACTACTTCTACTTCATCGTATCCTTGGTCTTCTAGAACTGCTTTGATTAGATCGATATCGAATCCAATTATTTCTCCTGTCTCTTCATCAATGTATTCAAAAGGCGGGAAATCGGCTGAGGTTCCTACGGTGATTACTTCTTCGTCGTCTAATTCTATACATCCCGTTAAAGTTACGGCCCCTACGAGCATTACTATCGCTAGTAGAGATACTATTTTTTTGTTTTTGTTCATATGTTATTCTACCTCACAATCAGTATTATATCAAATTCTATTAAAGTTTTTGGTCCTTTATATCTATTGTATTTGGTAATTAAATATCCATTTAAATTAAAATTATAATAAATCAGTTCGCTTATTTATAAATTTGTTGTAAAATATAACGGTAGAAGTCGCAGTGATCAAGGTCAGGATTGTGAATCCTGGAGTTTCTTCTTCCGTAACTATCCTTACTTCTATTGAGACTTCCGTGGGTATCGGGTTAGGATTTTCTATGGAGAGCCAAAACAGCCCTCTCGGGAGTTCGATCGAAAAGTTTTTTTCTTTGATGTCTCTCACTTCAGTCAAGTTTTCGTATTCCTTACCATCGTCATAATCAGAAAATTCTTCTTCTTCGAAAATAACAACGTTCACACTGTTATTAGCGGTGATATTTATCTCAAGAGTATCCCCATGGCTCTGGATTTGATATGCTTCATATTCTTCGGCCCCTATATCTAATACATCGTCTATTAATGGGTCCGATGCATAACTAATAGGGATGATTAAAGAAAAGGCAAGGAAGAGAATTATGACCTTCAATCTGATGTTTTTAATTTTTGAATTTTTCATTTGCGTAAAAAAACATTTGGGATATGGATAATAAAGTTTTCTAAGATTACAAACTTTTGGACTTTGTATACCAATCTAACATAAAATATTTCGTACTAAATCGATCTCCTCCAAGGAGGGCAGTGGGCCCGGCCGGATTTGAACCGACGACCGTCTGGTTATGAGCCAGATGCTCCACCAACCTAAGCTACGGGCCCTATTCTGAAGGACAATTTCTCTTAATCACTAATCGTATTTATCCGTTGCTATACTTATCATTAAACGCTGTTTTTTGTTTTTCCTATATAAAGTTTTCTTTTATACCGACGTAGGAATTTTTGAGGATTTTCGTTGTTTGTTTGGGGATCTAAGTTCATAGAGGAGAAATAACCGATGTTTATATTAAATTTTTTCCCACTCCAAAGACAGTATATGCAGAATGAAGACCCCTATCGATTAGAAAAAAATACTCTTTCACCCTACCCTCTCCGGCGGATTTTTCCTCATCGAGCGACCTCATATAATAATCTGGATAAGACCATGAGATTAATATAAAAATAGAGGGAAAGAATAACCTTTGTTTCAAGTGTAACCGCTGTAACCGATTACAGAGTATTGAAAGGAAAATTTACAAGCATGGTAAATATCTCTATAAGTTGTTAAAAAGAGTTACAGCGGTTACATTTCTTTAGTATTGTATAATCGGAAAAATAATATAAAATAAAAGAAAAGATTTTTCCTTCCAGTCCCCTCAACTGAAAGGTGCAAATTTTCATCAGTTAGATGTTATCATGATCGTGAATCTTCTAATATTCTAACTCTTTCTTCTAGGTTTTTTATTCTATCCTCAATTATATCTAAAAACTCATTAAATTCTTCTAGCTTATACTCTATCTTTTCGTCATGCATGTCTCCCACCTCAAAATAGTTTTTTACTTATTTAGAACTGTTATCCCTCGTTCTTCTTGAAACAGCACCCCGTCATCTATGAGCTGATCTAAAGCTGATCGGATTTCCTCTCTGGAATAATCCAAATCCTTAGTTAATTCGTCGATGAATTGACTATCACTAGAGTCTTTCTCATGAGCTTGGATGATCTCTTCTAGGATCGAGCCTTTAGTATCGAAGTCTTCAAGGTCCTTTTCTTGATTTTCTCTCGTGTCAATCGTGTCACGCCCTTCGGACAATACTTTATTTATTTTCCCGAGATTTCCTGTGAATTTCCTTAGGGTTTTAACTAAATCGGTTGACACGATTGACACGAGCTCTTTTAGTATCTCCTCATCATCAATAGTAATACCTTCGTAACAGAAGAAGCGATCTCCTCTCTGTCCTTTTCTCGATTGTGGATAGCCTTTACTGTCGAGCTTCTTAGTAAATTGACCTAATTGCTCATGGCTCAATTGGTTCTCCTTGCAAAATTTAAGATAAGCGTTATACAAAATTTTCTTTGGAATTACAGTGTCTTCGTCTTCTATGCACCATGAATCAATAAAATTAGCTATGGGGTCTGATTCTTTCTCCCACAACTCAGATTTCTCATTAACCGATCTCTCACCCGTGAATCTATGGTTTTCAAGGACTCTATCCAAACCATCGAGAGCGAAATTCAACAATCCTGACAGTTCTTTTTTGCTAATAATAGATTCCGGCAAACTTGGATCTTTTCGTTTATGATCGTCTAGTTCTAATTCTTGCGGGTCTGAAGTGAAAGTATATGGAAAGTCAATTATAACCCATCTCCGATAAAAGGAGCGGGTCTTATCATTGGTCTGTGGCAAATCGTTCGAAGCAAACCAAGGCGTGGCAAAATTGATGAACTTAAAGGCTTTCTGATATTTCTCCTCGGCTCGAATTTTATCTTCCCCACATACTTCTTTAAATTTATGTGAATTTTTAATTTTACCGTCCGATGTCTCGCCTGAAAAATTGGCTATTTTACCGAATAAATCACTCGAAGCGAAACGGTTTTTCGTCAGCTCTAACAGTTTGACGCTAGAAGTGTTCTCCTCTCCTAAGAATTTCTCAAATAGACGAAAGAGCGTGGATCTACCATTCGCTCCGTTTCCGAGCCCCATAAAAGCCTTATTTAATGGATTCTCCTTTATTAAAGTATAACCTAACAATTCTTGCACTTTCCTAAAATCTTTTTCGTCTTTCACTATTTCTCTGATAAACTGTTTTATCTTCGGACAATTAGCTTCTGGGTCATAACGAATTGGTAATTTGATAGTGTGGATCTCTCCGGGTGAATGATCCTTTAATTCCCTAGATTCTAGGTCTAAAATACCGTTTTCGGTCACTATCTTCCTTTTCTCTCTGTCGAACTCCTCAGGCGGTGTGTAAGTTGCTGTCTTGACATAATCGACTACCTCACGCTTTCTATTTTTCCTAGATTCTTTTCCTAGTCGTTTCTGAGCTTCCTGCTCGATAAACGAATCACCTGTTTTCTGGTAAACTCCATCTCGATAGACGTAAATCTGATTTGTCTTCTCAATTGTAGCAAAATTGTGATCTTCTAAAATATCATTTGCTAGGTCCATTGGGATAAACTCTTTTCTCCCCTCCAGATCAAAATATTTAAAGGGAGGATCATGACATTCCAAGAGCGTTTTGTTCGATGACTTACCGCACCCCTTACATTCATAGGGAGGTGCCTTTTCTCTCTCTAAATCGAACTCATGACCGCAGGAACGACACTCCCATGTGGTCACGTCTTTCTGATCGTTATTATCCGTTCTCGTAGATCCTTCTTGATTCTGGTCACTTATCCCCCTAAGGTCCTCATACATCTGCATAAACGTGTCTTTCTGTTCCTCTGGAAGGCTCTCACGGAGCTCTTTTACGTCTTCAACTTTCACCATTGTTTCCCTCCCTCGCTAGATCGATGGCTCGTTTAGTAGCCGGTGTGTCTTTCTCTTCTATGATCCTAAAATATATCTTCACACCCTCTTTATTTTCCTCACTCACTCGTTTGATCTTTTCAATCTCTAAATCCTCGACGTACTTAAGTAGCCTTGCGATTTCAAAAACGAATCTAATTTTATCACCGTAGCCGGATAAAATGGCTCGATTATCTTTTTTGATTCCGGAAAGGATCTTACTTGCATAAGACCCAAAAGGGTTTTTTAAAAAGTCATTTCCCACGTCAATCGGTGGGATTAAATCTTCGTCTTCCATATCTCCCATGATATCACGCTTGAAACGTTTTTTGATTTTTGAAAGTGAGTTAAAAGGGGTCCACGCCTCTCAGAAGAAGAGGAAAAGAAAAGGCGTGGAGCCCTTGTTTATTGTGATAATTGAATAATCACCAACGCATGTTTGTGATCTCACCCTCATCCGAAGTTATCCGATATTTGCAATTCGGATTACCGCACTCTGCGATCCAACCACCGTCATTAGTTGGATTTGGCTCAATCTTCGAGATTCTATCTTCACCACTTTCATACCGCATACAATCTCGGCAAAACTTCGGTAGCGTCAGTTTAACCGTTTCGCCATCGAGTAGCTGGATTCTCCATTTTTTCTTTTCTTTTGGATCTATCTTATCACTCATTGCCATCACCCACCGTCGTGAATTCGATTACAGTATCCTTTTGCCTCGGGTTCAAATCGCTATTATCTTCGTCGGCATATATAAAATGAATATCACCGGCAAATAGCCCGTGCTCTTCATTCTCACCGTCTTTTAGATCCTCTATTTCCCGCCTTAGTTTATTTACTGACAATTTGAGCACCCCTGATTTTTCTTGATCTCTTCCACTTCTTGCTTGAGCTCTTCGATCTCTGCATCTTTCAGGACCTTCCGATGGCAGTTGATCAACCGTGCTAGGGCTTTCATCCAATCTATCCTCACCCGCTCGTTTGTAGCATCGTAGACTCTTCCGCTGTCAATCTTACGCCTTGCCTCTTGGATCGCCTCCTCTAGCCATTTCGCTACCGCCTTTCTGGATGTCGGCTCTATGGGCTTAGCGTCGGCTTCAACGGTCATCAACACCACCCTTACTGTGGTCGTTGGTTTCGGCTTCGTCGCTGTCTATGTGCCTTCGTAATGCTGTGTTCAGCTCTTCGGTTATCGTATTATTTTCGTCGATCGCCTTTTTCTTGAACTCCTTCCAAACAGCCCGATCCACTCTAAGACCGGTGTATTTATATTTATCTTCTGTCATATATTTATCACCTTATGCATGAGTCCGGCAAAAACGCCGGTCCTCTAATCTCATTAATGTTTTTAGTTTTCTCTTTTATATACTTTCCTAAAATAAGGATATTGTTGCCTCACACGTTTAAATACTACCTCTGTTAGATGTATAATATACCTGCGAAAATTTCAAATACTTGATGATATATGTGGCAAGAAAAATAGAAATAGAAAAAAAGTTTTTATTCTCTCTCTTTTATTTTTTCGATAATATCGGGATGATTTATTTCATCCCACAAGACTTTCAATTTATCTTTAGAAACACCTTGTTCTATTAAATTTTCCATTGTTTTATATGTCTTAAGATCTTGATCTATTTCCTTAGATAAATTGGGCTGGATCTCTTTCCATTCCTTATAGACGCATAATGACTTTGAGGCCTCTTTGTATTTCTCACCGAGTTGTTGCTCAGTATAGCGGTTGTAGGCTCTATCCAGCTCGGACTCATGGCCTAAGAGCATTTCAACTATTTCTTTTTCCAGGCTTAGTCTGGTTCTAAAATACTTCCGTAGAGTATGGAGATGGTAATACCGCCGTCCGGTTTTCCTATCCTTGTCATCAAGCCCGGCCTTTTTCAAGGCTCTATTCCATCGCTTCCTCACGTTACCAGTTAATGTATTCCATACTCTATCAGTTTCATACGTTCGGTTTTCCTTTTTCTTTTCTCTCAAATGCGGAGCGGTCTGCTTCTCACGGCCTTTACGGATTTCAAGCCATTCTTCGATTTCCTCTTTTGCCTCTTCTGTCAAAAAAACGGTCCTTGCACGGCCGTTTTTCGTATATCTTCTATCGAGGCGGACACGTGGAGGATCTTCGTCGAGCATCAAATCATCTACTCTTACTTGAATAGCTTCGCCAACTCTCGCTCCTGAACTGATCATAAATAGCACGATAGACCGGCCAAAACTATCAAGATGGCTTACCACTCTTCTTAATTCTTTTTTCGTTAATAGCTTATCTCTGGAGGCTGTTTGGCCTTTGGGTATTAGGCCACGCCTCTTCATTTTTTTCCACTCGCTTTCATCGATCTCTAAATCGTGCTCTTCTCTAAAGTATTCTCTCACGGCCGTGATATAGGTGTTCAAAGTTTTAGCGGTCAAGTTTTCGTTCATATCATTTAGAAAGCTCTTAATATCCGTCAAATAATCTTCTTTCCCTTCGAGGTCTTCAATATACTTCTCTAAAAATTCATCGATCTCTTTTCGTTTTATACCTCTCGGTGATTGATCTGTTTTGAAAGCCACGAAACGCTGAATACCGTATCTATATGTTTCCTTCGTCTTTTTTGATCGAAAATTTTCAACCCATTGAGTAAACATATTTTCATCAAAAGATAGGTTTATCCTACTATATATAATTTTCGTAAAAATCGGTCTTTAAGAGGTTGTATAGGAGTTACTAATCGTATTTAAGATTGATGATTTTTCTACTACTCTTAAGGTCCTACAGCCTATATCGAAGAGAAATAAAGAATTAGAGAAGAAAATATTGATCTACTTTCAATATGAGTCAGCCTCCAACCAAAAAGGAGGATACTCTTCTAGAAGAAATAATTATGCTCCGAAGGCGGTGAAGAGAAATTGGACGACCTAAAGAGTTGATTTGAAGTCTTTGTTGGACAAATAAAGATTTCAGCGTAACAAAATCTAACTCTCTCACTTCTTAAAGAGAGACGGGGAAAGCCTCAATTTAGTACTTGGTAGTGAACTAATGATTCCTTCTAATATATATGTATTTAAGAAATCAAATGAGTTGATAATTCATATGTGATCTATAGAGCCAAAAAGGATTTCTACTTAGCTCCTTCTCCTATCATACCATCTATTCCATTCTCAGGTGATCTGATCAACTGGATTCCATATTTTGATATTCTTCCACCCATACTACCCATTACCAACAGAAGAACAAGTGGAAAGAAATAAAGCATGACCTCAACTAGATTGTCTATGCCTCCACCACCAGTCTCTACTAAATCCGAAAAAGGCTGTATCCATTTTTCGGGATTTAAAAGGAAAATTATTGCTAGAGAAAATGATACCAAAAGCAATATAAGTCCTATCACCAAAACAATATATCCGAATATTTGGTTGTTATTTTTCATAATTATCCCTAGCTTAAATTATTCTAATTTCGCATTTACTCAAACTATATTATCTTTCGTATTTACATATTGCGAATTAATATTTACATGTTGCGGAGGTAGAACCGAAAAATCTTGAAAGAATTATCTTTTAAACTCGTTCGTAGATTGATTTTTGTTATCATAATATTGAAATTCTATGGAGGATTTTTTTCTAAATACTTAATTTCCTAAGGACGTTAATTTGAAATTACATATCTTACAATAAATACTAATTTGAGGATTCTAATCGAATAGATTATCTATTGCTAAAATTCCTTCAAATACCTCTATTAAATTTCTTTCACACGAATTAGCTAAGAGGGAAAAATAAAAATACTCAAGCCGCTTAGTTAAATTTGCAATGCTCAGCTATGGAATATTACTGATATCTATCGGGATTATACTTGCACTAATAGAGATTGTTGATCCGGGTATGTTCATCGCTCCAAGTGTTCTTATTTTGCTAGGAATAATAGCTATCGTTTTTGGTCAAGATCATATTTTTTCTTTTTGGTCTCTTTTGGCTATTTCTCTACTTATCTTTCCTTTATTGCTAGTTTCAAGAAAATATCATGATTTGAAATCCTCTCCTTCTACCCCTACTACTACAACGACCACTTTAAAGGGACAAAGGGGTTATGTTATAAAGGAGATCGAGCCCGGGAACATATCAGGGAAAGTAAAACAGGGAAGTGGAAGTAAGATATGGAGCGCTACAGCAGATGAGAAGATAGAGGAGGGAGCCAAGGTTAAGATAACCGAAGCAAAAGGCGTGCATGTAGTTGTAGAAAAGGTAGAATAAGTTTCAAATGAAGGTGAAAAAAAATGTTAGATATGTTAGCCCTACAGATAGATGGTACGACAGCGTGGATAATAGGCCTAGTGATCATAATAATCATCTTTGCAGTGGTCGCAGGTAGAACAGCATTCCACATTATCCAGCCTTACGAACAGGGTATATGGATAGTGCTAGGAAACTTTAGAAGAACTTTGGAGCCCGGAGTCAACATCGTACCGCCGTTC
>Ga0207421_10004271_pt1 | contig 16543 bp, 18 predicted proteins | sample SodLakKL_010_SED_4_FD_187542 | JGI IMG/M metagenome (GOLD analysis project Ga0207421, IMG submission 187542) | Alkaline sediment microbial communities from Lake Tanatar, Kulunda Steppe, Russia - 8KL_010_SED (SPAdes) (version 2) | ecosystem: Environmental > Aquatic > Non-marine Saline and... | reverse complement strand
CATGGACAGCGGCACGATGATGAACCCGACATTGGTGAATATCATGAACACGCCACCCACCAGCGCCGCCCCCAGCCAGCCGGCAACCGTGCCGGACCATGTTTTCTTGGGGCTGATCTTGGGCCAGAATTTCGGGCCGCCTAGGGATTTACCCGCGAAATAGCCGAAAATATCGGTGACGATCACGACCACCATCAGCCAAAGAATCCATGTGAACCCGTAATCATTGCGGAAATGCACCAGACCCCAGCCCGCAATCTGGATACCAAAGGCAAAGATGAAAAAGGTTTTAACCTCGGTGCGCAACTGCGTGGCACCTAGCAGCGGTGCGATAAGGAACAACAGCAAGGCCCAGCTGCTATCATAGGTCAATTGCCCCGACATCACCGATGCAACCAGTGCCGCCAGCAACATGCCCTTTGTCGCCTCGGTCGGGCGGATCATCATCCACAATTCCCAGACCATAACGGCAGATACGAACACCACCAGCATCTGGAACCAGACACCACCCAGAATGACACCGACCGCCCCGATCGCCGTCATCGCCGCACCAGAGGCGATGCGGATCGTCAGATCATCCCATTTTGCTGCCGGGTCCGCCATGGTCAGGCAAGGACTGCGCCAAAGCGGCGTTCGCGCTGGCCGAATTTTGCAAGCACCCGACCGAATTCCGCTTCTGTGAAATCAGGCCAAAGCGTGTCTACAAATTCATATTCCGCATAGGCCGATTGCCACAGCAGGAAATTGGAAATCCGCGCCTCGCCACTGGTGCGGATCACCAGATCGGGGTCGGGCAGAACGTGGGTGTCAAGGAACCGTGCCAGCGTTTCGGCATCGACATCCTTGTGGGTCAGACGGCCCATCTCGATCTCGTAGGCAAGGCGCTTGGCAGCGCGGGTCACTTCGTCACGGCCACCGTAATTCAGCGCGATGGTCAGGTGAATCAGGTCATTATCCGCCGTGAGCAGTTCCAGCTCGTCCATCAGCGTGACCAGCTTGTCGTCCAGCCGGATCCGGTCACCGATGAAACGCACGCGCACACCGTTTTCCAGCAACGCACGCGCCTCGCGCACGATATAGCGGCGGAACATCATCATCAGACCAGCGACTTCGGTCTGGGTGCGCTTCCAGTTTTCGGTAGAAAAGGCGAATAGTGTCAGATACTTGACATCATTTCCGGGACAGGCGGACAAAATTTCGCGCACGCGCCGCATTCCGGCATGGTGGCCAAACAGACGCGGGCGCCCGCGCTGTTGCGCCCAGCGTCCATTGCCGTCCATGATGATCGCCACATGGTTTGGCCCGCGTTTTTCGTCACTTTCCTGGCGCATAACGGCCCCTTTGTTGCAGGCGATCAGACCTGCATGATTTCCGCTTGTTTGATTTCAAGCGTTTCATCGACGGATTTGATATGCGCGTCAGTCATTTCCTGCACCGTGGTTTCCCAGAATTTCTGGTCATCCTCGGACAGGCCGTCAGCCTTGGCTTTCTTGATCTGGTCCATCCCGTCACGGCGCAGGTTGCGGATCGAGACACGGGCGCTTTCGGCGTAATTGCCGGCGACCTTGGTCAGCTCGCGGCGGCGTTCTTCGTTCAGTTCGGGGATCGGCAGCATGATAATCGTGCCATTGAGTTGAGGATTGATCCCCAAGCCGCTGTCACGGATCGCTTTTTCGACCTTGCCGACAAGACCCTTATCCCAGACATTGATCGTCACCATCCGCGGTTCGGGCACGTTGACGGTGCCAACCTGATTGATCGGCGTCGGCGATCCATAGGCATCGACCATGATCGGTTCCAGCATCGAACCAGAGGCGCGACCGGTGCGCAAAGACGCAAGTTCAACGCGCAGATTGGCGATAGCACCATCCATACGGCGGGCCAGATCATCGGTATCAAGTTCAAAATCGTCAGACATGTTTGTTCTTCCTTCGCAGTCTCGCCGCGTTAACTTTCTCTAGGGCATAGCTGCCCGGTTGTATAGCAGAGCCTTAGTCGCGCACGGTGGTATAGGTACCCTCGCCCGCCAGAATGCCCTTGAAACCGCCCGGTTCATCAAGCGAGAACACGATGATCGGCAGGTCATTGTCGCGGGCAAGCGCAATTGCGCTGGCATCCATCACGCCCAGATGTTTTTGCAGCACCTCGTCATAGCTGACCACGTCATAGCGCACCGCATCGGCGTGTTTGACCGGGTCTTTGTCGTAGACGCCGTCGACTTTGGTGCCTTTGAAAATCGCTTCGCAATTCATTTCATTGGCGCGCAGGGTCGCCGCCGTGTCGGTGGTGAAATATGGATTGCCGGTGCCCGCTGCAAAGATGCAGACCCGCTTTTTTTCCAAGTGCCGCACAGCGCGGCGCCGGATGTAGGGTTCGGCCACTTCGTTCATGGTGATCGCGGAAATCACACGGGTATGGATGCCCAGTTCTTCCAGCGCCGATTGCATCGCCAGCGCGTTCATTACAGTGGCAATCATGCCCATGTAATCGGCAGTGGTCCGTTCCATCCCTTGGGCAGAGCCTTGCAGCCCGCGAAAGATATTGCCGCCACCGATGACCATGCAAATCTCGACGCCCATATCGTGGACTGATTTGACCTCGCGGGCGATGCGTTGCACGGTCGGTGGGTGCAGGCCAAAGGCGGTGTCGCCCATCAGCGCCTCGCCGGATATTTTAAGCATGACCCGTTTATAGGTGGTTTTGGCTGTCTTGGTCATGGTGTTCCCCTGTGGCGCTGGTTTGCGCGCAAAATGTCGCAAAACGGGGTCAGGTTCAATGGCGCTTGTCGCGTGCGGGCGGTAAGAACGCATCATGATCGATATTCGCCCCGATACCCCCGTTCTGATCGCCGGACCGACTGCGTCGGGCAAATCGGCGCTGGCGCTGGAAATTGCAACGCGGCAAGGCGGGGTGATCGTCAACGCTGATGCCTTGCAGGTTTTCGCAGGCTGGCAGGTGCTGACAGCGCGTCCGCCCGCAGATGATCTGGCCCGCGCGCCCCATGTGCTTTACGGGCATGTCGCGTTTGACGCGCCTTATTCGGCAGGGCATTGGCTACGTGATGTGACGCCCTATCTGCACGGGCCAGAGCGCCCGATCATTGTGGGCGGCACAGGGCTGAACTTTCATGCACTGACCAAAGGACTTGCCGATATTCCCGCAACGCCGGACGCCGTGCGTGCCAAGGCTGACCTGATCCCCCTGCCCGATCTGATCGGCGCATTGGACCCTGCGACCTGTGCCAGGCTTGATTTGCAAAACCGCATGCGTGTCCAGCGCGCTTGGGAGGTGCAGCAAGCCACCGGACGCAGCCTTGCTGACTGGCAAGACAACACGCCACAGCCGTTGTTGCCGCTGGCAGGTAGTGTCGCAATCACGCTGGATGCGCCCAAAGACTGGCTGGATGCACGCATCGCCCGCCGCTTTGACGTGATGCTGGAACTGGGTGCGCTGGACGAAGCCCGCGCCATGCTGCCGCATTGGAACCCCGCCCACCAATCATCCAAGGCCATTGGCGCCCCCGAACTGATCGCCTACCTGCAAGGGCAGATGACCTTGGATCAGGCGCGCGAGGCCGCGATTATCGCGTCGCGCCAATATGCCAAGCGCCAGCGCACATGGTTCAGGTCCAAACACAAAGACTGGCACCAGCTGCGCGCGGATGCAGGTGATCTTGGCGCAACACTCTGCCTGCGGGCGGATTAAGTGTTGCGCGTATGGCGGTTTCACCGCAGAATCACCCCAAAATAACGCAGAAAGCCGCTTTCGTGACCCAGCCTCAAGCATCTGTTCTGGCGCTCGCCTCGCTGTCGCATCCCGGCCCCGCCATGCGCTGGCGCAACGAGGCAATGCGCAGCCATGCCACAGGCCGCCTGATCCAGATCACCAAAGGCCAAGGCCGCGTCACCGTAGCAGGACTAACCAGCGGTTATGGCCCCAACAACCTGATCTATCTGCCACCACAAACCATGTACGGGATTGAAATCGGGCCGTCTGTCTTTGGTCATATCCTGACCCTGCCCGACACCAAAGGCTGGCCCGACGCGCCCGTGCATCTGCGCCTGACCGATGTCTGGCTGCAAAAAGAGGCGACGCATTTCCTAGACCAGATCGAAAAAGAACTTTTGCCCGCAGGCGATCCTGCCGCCGCCCATTTGTGGCTGGGGTTACTGGCCATCTTTATTGCCAGACAGGACCGTGCGCAGGCCGTGACCCCCAATGACAGCCGCCGCGACAGTGCAGCAGCCAAGCTGGTCGCACGTTACACCCAACTGATCGCCCGCAATTTTGCGCAAGACCGCAGCGTTGCCGATTTTGCCGCCGATCTGGGCGTGACGCCCACCCATCTGGCCCGCTGTTGCCGCCAGATTACCGGCCGCTCGGCGCTGGCCCTGCTACAAGACCGCATCCATTTCGAGGCCTGTACCCTGCTGCGCGATACCAAGGCCCCGATCAGGCAGATCGCCGATCAGCTGGGGTTTCGGTCAGCCGGCTATTTCACGCGCAGTTTTCAGGAAAAAGCAGGGCAGACACCGTCCGATTTCCGGCGTGCCAGCCCGCAGGCGAAATAACCGGGCTTGGTTGACCTTGGTGGCAAAAACAGCGCTAGTAGGGGCGTCAGCCATCAGGCGTGACACGCGATAATGCAGCTTAACCCGCAGGACGCCCGATATGACCAGACCTTGCCTTTCCCGCCACCCGATTGCAGCGCAATATCTGCGCGATGCACAGGCGGGCAAGCTGGACAGGCGCAGCTTTCTGGCGCGGATCACCGCACTTGGGGTGACGGCGCCGCTGGCCTATGCCGCCCTTGGCCTTGCCGCGCCAGCACGTGCTGCGGCAGAACCTGTGCAGGGTGGCACAATGCGCATCCAGATGGATGTCCGCCCTTTGGGCGATCCGCGCCTGTTTGACTGGCCGCAAACAGCCTTTATCACCGCAGGCTGGCTGGAATATCTGGTCGAATACAACAATGACGGCAGTTTCACGCCGATGCTGCTGGAAAGCTGGGATGTGAACGACACAGCCGATGTCTATACATTGCACGTCCGTCAGGGTGTCAATTGGAACGACGGCACCGCCTTTACCGCCGAAGATGTGGCGCGCAATATTACCGGCTGGTGCGATACCACGCTTGCGGGGAATTCCATGGCCGCCCGCTTTGCCGTGCTGATCGACCCTGCGACCGGACAGGCCTATGACGGCGCGATCACGGTCGAAGATGAACACACCGTCAGATTAACACTGCCCGCTTCTGATATCACGCTGATCGCCAGCATGGCCGATTATCCTGCCGCCATCACGCCCGAAGGTTTCGACCCTGATACGATGCTGGAAAACCCTGTCGGCACAGGGCCTTACCTGCCGCAAGACGTGGAACCCGGCGTGCGTGCCGTGCTGGTGCGCAATGAAGATCACGATTGGTGGGGCTATCAGGCGGACAAGGGCGCCTATCTTGACCAGATCGACTATCTTGATTTCGGGGCTGATCCGGCGGTCTGGCTGGCCGCTGCTGCGGATGGCGCGTTTGACGCCACCTATGAAACCGTCGGCGAATTTGTCGATGTGTTCAACAGTATCGGGTGGGAGGAATCGCAGGCGGCATCCTCTGCCACCATCGTGATCCGCGCCAATCAACAGGCCGAGGTGGACGGCATCCGCCCCTATGCCGACAAACGCTTGCGTCAGGCGCTGGCGATGGCGGTAGATAACGCGATCTGCCTTGAACTGGGCTATGCCGATCAAGGCGAAGTCGCGCGCAACCAGCATGTTGGGCCGATGCATCCCGCTTGGGCCGATGTCGCCGCCCTGCCCCATGATCCCGCCCGCGCGCTGGAATTGCTGCAAGAAACCGGACTGGCAGATTTCGAGATGGAACTGGTGTCGGTCGATGACGACTGGCGGCGCAACACCACCGATGCCGTCGCCGCCCAATTGCGCGATGCGGGGTTTAACGTGCGCCGCACGCTGGTGCCGCCATCGGCGTTTATGGCCAACTGGACGCAATACCCGTTTTCATCGACAGACTGGAACCACCGGCCAATCGACACGCAAACACTGGCGCTGGCCTACCGGTCAGGGGGGGCATGGAACGAAACCGGCTTTGCCAATGCAGATTTTGATGACCTGCTGGCGCAGGCAAACGGTATCCCCGACGCCGATGCCCGCCGTGAAGTGATGGCGCAATTGCAGGAAATCATGACCGAAGAAGCCGTGATCATCCAACCCTATTGGCGCCGGATCTACCGGCATGCCCAGCCCGGTTTTACCGGTTGGGAGGTCAATATCGGGTATCTGCCGCAAATCTATAAATTTGCCCGCGTCGCGGATTAGGCATCACTGCCCCCAGACCGCTACGACATAGCCTTGGGTTTCAACAAAAGGCGGCACGCCGCCATGGCGCGCCACCGCCGCTGGCCCCGCGTTATACGCCGCCAGCGCCAGCCGCCATGTGCCGAACGCATCATATTGCATCCGCAGATATCGTGCGCCGCCGTCCAGATTGGCCTGCGGATCATGCGGATCAACCCCCAGATCACGCGCAGTGGCTGGCATCAGCTGCGCCAGCCCGATTGCGCCCTTGTGTGACACGGCCTGCGGGTTCCAGCCGCTTTCCTGCTGGATCAGGCGCAGGAATAGATCCTCTGGCACGCCGTGTCGCTGCGCTGCAGCCCGCGCGAGTGGTAGATAATCGCCCTTATAGCGCCCCTGATACACGACTGCTGCGGGCGGCACGCTGACGCGCGGCGGCTGCAGGTTGACGGAACTGGAATATTGCTGTGCTGCGCGTCCTTCCAGCACCCTGATCTGGCTTTCAAACATCGCCGAACGCGCGGCGGCGGATGCCGGATCCTGTGTGGCACCCATTGTGCCTGCCATACAAAAAACACCGCCCAGAAACGATCGCAAAATATGCATCACATAATCCAATACTTAAATGCCGTCACATTACCGCTTTTTTGGGTTTCAACCAAGCCCCAGATATTGTGACAGGCTTTACAAGGTGTCCTTAACCTTGTTGTGGCATCCCGTGTCTGTCACAAAAGCCGCAACAGAATCGAAGGAGAATCCCATGGCCGGATCAGTGAACAAAGTCATCCTTATCGGCAATCTGGGCGCCGACCCCGAAGTGCGCAGCTTTCAGAACGGCGGCAAGGTCGCGAACCTGCGCATCGCCACGTCCGAGACGTGGAAAGACAAGAACACCGGCGAACGCCGCGAAAAGACCGAATGGCACACCGTCGCCATCTTTTCCGAAGGTCTGGTGCGCGTGGCCGAACAATATCTGAAAAAAGGGTCAAAGGTTTACATCGAAGGTAAATTGCAGACCCGCAAATGGCAGGACCAGTCCGGTGCCGACCGCTATTCCACCGAAGTCGTCCTGCAAGGATTGGGCAGCACGCTGACCATGCTTGACGGGCGCAGCGATGGCGGCGGCGGTGGTGGCGATAGTTACGGTGGCGGCGGCTATGTCGGCGGTGGCAGCAGCGGCGGTGGCGGTCGCAGCCAGAATGATGGCGGCTATGGCGGCGGCGCACCTTCGGGCGGCAGCGACATGGACGATGAAATCCCGTTCTGATCCATGCTGGCGCTTAGCCCTGAGACACACCTTTTTCTTTTGAACGCAGGCCTGCTTGGGGTGGCCTATTTCGGGGTCTACCCCGGCCTGCGGGTGAAAACTCTGGGCCGGATCGCGACGATTGACGCCGCCGTGACAGCGATGGCGGTCAGTCTGGCCGGCGCGTGGTACTGGGGATCAGATGTGGCGTTCAACCTGCTGATATTTCAGACAAACTGGCTGATCTTTACACTTGTCACGCTGTTTGTTCTGGAAATCCCGCTGGTGGTCTGGTTCCTGCGCAAATACGGGTCGGACTGGCGCGACGACGATTCCTGAACCGGCCCGCTGCGCGGGCGCGGGCGCGCCGCGCGGGGATATTTATACTCTGACGATGATCAGCCTTGTGGTGCGTTCAAGGCGTCGCGCAACAGCGTCAGCACCGTATCGCGCGGCACGTCCGACGTGATGAACGCATCGCCAATCCCGCGCGCCAGAATAAAGCGCAGCTGCCCATCCTGCACCTTTTTGTCCTGCCCCATCAGGTCCAGCAACGCCGCTGCATCCGGCAGATCGCCTGCGATATCGCGGATATCGACCTTCATGCCCATGTCGCGCAAATGCGCGCGCACGCGGCTTGGGTCTTCTTGCGAACACAGGCCAAGCCGTGCGGAGAGTTCAAACGCCAGCGCGCAGCCGATGGCGACGCCTTCGCCATGCAGCAGCCGGTCGGAATAGCCCGTGGCCTGTTCCAGCGCATGACAAAACGTGTGCCCAAGGTTCAACAGCGCCCGGTCGCCCTGTTCGGTTTCATCGCGCTGGACGATATCGGCCTTCATTTCACAAGACCGCGTGACCGCGCGCACCCGTGCTGCCATATCGCCTGCCGCCATGTCGGGCGCTGCCGTTTCCAACCAGTCAAAAAAAGCCGCATCCCCCAGCAGGCCGTATTTCACCACCTCGCCATAGCCCGCCAGAAAATCGCGCCGCGGCAAAGTACCCAGCAGATCGGTATCGGCCAACACAAGTGCCGGCTGGTGAAACGCCCCGACAAGGTTTTTGCCATGCGGTGAATTGATCCCTGTCTTGCCCCCGACAGAGCTGTCTACCTGCGCCAGCAGGCTGGTCGGCATCTGCACGAAACGCACGCCGCGCCGCAGGATCGCCGCAGCAAAGCCTGCCAGATCGCCGATCACACCGCCGCCAAAGGCGATGACCAGATCGCGCCGTTCGACCTTTTGGGCCAGCAGCCATTCGACCACGTGTTCAAGCTGTGCCCAGCTTTTCGTGGCCTCGCCCGCAGGCAGGGTCAGGGCGGCGGATGTCAGCCCTGCCTCTGACAATGACGCTTGCAAGGCGGGCAGATGCAGGGCTGCCACGTTTTCGTCGGTCACGATGCAGATGTGCCTCCGCCCGCCCAAGCCCGCCAGATGCGTGCCTGCCTGCGTAATCAGGCCCGGCCCGATATGGATGTCATAAGCACGGCCCGGCAGATCAACATGGACTTTGGCGGTCATTTAAAGCGTCTCCAGAATATCGGGGCGGGTGGCCAGCAGGCGCAGCGCGCTTTGTGTCGTCTGTTCGATCGAGGCGTGAAAACCGATGGGCAAGCGCAGCCCTGCCTGCGCATAAAATTCACGCCGTTCCGCCAGCAGGCGCGCCAACGTACCCTTGGGGTCGGGGGTGCGCAGCAGGGGCCGGGTGTCTTTATGCCGGACCCGTTCCCACAATATTTCCAGATCCGCATCCAGCCAGACCGCAATCGCATCGCGCGCAATCATGTCGCGGTTTTCTGCGGCTAAAAACGCACCACCGCCGGTGGAAATGATCCCCGGTGGACCCGCCAGCAGACGGCGCAGCACCTCGGTTTCGCGGCGGCGAAAGAAGGCTTCGCCGTCGCGGGCAAAGATTTCCGCAATGCTAAGCGCTGCTGCCTCTTCGATCGCGCTGTCGCTGTCCACGAACGGCACATCCAGCGCAGCCGAAAGCGCGCGGCCAATGGCGGTTTTGCCTGACCCCATCATGCCCACAAGGACCACTTTGCGCTTCAGCTTATATGCTGCCGCACGCGCCATGCCGCATCCTTTGCCAATTCATCGGCTATCACACGCCGAAGTTAATTATTTGCGCATGAATGCCGTGATATTCCCCGAAAGACCATATATAAACGCAGCATAAGTGGCATCAGACCACACAACAGGGCACAGCAGATCGGGGCAGGCAATGTGGCGGTTTATCAAAGTCGTTTTCTTTTTACTTATCCTGATCGGGATCGGGCTGGTCGGCTATGCCTATGTGGGTCCGGTTCTTTTTCCCGCTGATTTTGCAGCCCCCGCACAAGAGGTGAACCGCCCTGTCACGTTTGACACGAACTAAAGGGCTGGCCGCGTTTGTGGTGCTGGCTGCGGGCCCTGCGATTGCGCAGGACCCTTTGTCATCTATCGATTGGCTGTCGCAAGAGGCTGTGACAGTCCCGTCAATCGACGAATCCCCTGCCGTCAGCGATGCCACCGCCCCTGAAATCAACGTCACCCCGCTGGACCGGCAATCCAAGGATCCTGTCGGGCTGTTGCCGCCTGACGTAACCGGGCTGGCGCGCAATATCTGGTCTTCAAGCCGCGAAGAAACACTGGTTGATCTGATCCAGCTTGACCGGCGCGAATCGCTGCCAGCGATCCGTGAATTTGTCAAAGTCCTGATGCTGGCAGAGGCTGATCCGCCGCTGGGTGCCGGTGCCGAAGGGGCGCTGTTTCTTGCGCGGGTGGATAAGCTGGTGGAACTGGGTGCGGTCGAACAGGCCAAATCGCTGATCGAATTGGCCACACCTGACACAGCACCGGTGTTCCAGCGCTGGTTTGACGTGTCGTTGCTGATGGGCACCGAAGATGCGGCCTGCCGTGTGATGAATGACACACCTGCGCTGGCACCCAATTACATCGCGCGTGTGTTTTGTCAGGCGCGCGCAGGCGAATGGGCGCTGGCGGTGCTGTCGCTGAACACGCACCGCGTGCTGGGCGATATCAGCCCTGCTGAAAATGATATCCTGTCGCGTTTTCTGGACCCTGAATTGTTCGAAGGCGAACCGCCCTTGACCGCGCCGCGCGACGTGACACCGCTGTTGTTCCGCCTGCACGAAGCCTTTGGCGAACCGCTGGTCACGTCGGGTCTGCCTTTGGCTTTTGCCCATGCCGACCTGCGCGGCAACAACGCATGGCGCGCGCAGCTTGATGCCGCCGAACGGCTGGCGCGGCAGGATGCGGTATCTGAAAACGTCCTGCAAAAGTTCTATACCGCGCGCACGCCTGCTGCCTCTGGCGGGATTTGGGACAGGGCGGCGGCGATCATCCGGCTGGACAACGCCGTCACCGAAGGCGACGCGACAGCCGTCAGCCGCCACCTGCCCGCAGCATGGGACGCGATGAAACAGGCCCGCACAGAGGTGCCTTTTGCCAAGCTTTACAGTGCCGCATTGCAAGACATGGACCTGACCGGCGAAGCCCGAGAAATTGCCTTTCGTGTCGGCCTGCTATCGCCTGACTACCGCAGCGTCGCGGATCAGCTGGATGACGAAGACGGGTTCGACCCCTTCCTGATCGCCATCGCCAAAGGCCGCCCGCAGGATGTGCCGGTCACTGCGCCGCGTGCTTTGGCCGTGCAATCCGCGTTTTCCAACGCCACCGCCCCTGTGGATCTGCAATATCTGGTCGCCAACGGCAAAACCGGCGAAGCGATGCTGCGCGCCGTGATCCTGTTCAACGAAGGTTTCGCCGGTGATGCACGGTCCCTGACCGACGCTTTGGCCTTGTTCCGGCTTGTCGGGCTGGAAGACATCGCGCGGCGTGCGTCCTTGCAACTGATGATACTGGACAGGGCAACGTGACCGGACCCGACCTGATGGCACGCTGGGTGCAGACGTTCCTGCAGGCGCAGGCCGCCGAACTGGACGCTGCGACCAACACACAACTAGCCTATGCGCGCGACCTGCAAGGGTTTGCGCAATGGCTGGCCGACCGTGGCCTGCATTTCATGCAGGTAACGCAGGACCAGATCGAAAGCTACCTGATCGATTGCGAGGCCGAGGGCCTTGCCAAATCCACCCGCGCCCGCCGCCTATCCGCGATCAAACAATTGTTCCGTTTCGCCTTTGACGAAGGCTGGCGCAGCGACAATCCTGCGATGCAGATCAAGGGACCGGGGCGCGCGCAACGCCTGCCCAAAACGCTTGATCTGGCACAGGTGGACCGTTTGCTTGACGCTGCACGCGCCAGCCCGCGCGACGCCTTGCGCAATACCTGCCTGATGGAACTGCTTTACGCCACGGGGATGCGGGTCAGCGAATTGGTCAGCCTACCGCTTTCGGCGGCACGCGGCGATCCACGCATGTTGCTGGTGCGCGGCAAAGGCGGCAAGGAACGGCTGGTGCCTTTGTCCCCACCTGCCCGCGCCGCAATGGCAGCCTATCTGACCGCACGCGACGCTGCCGAAGAAGACGCGCGCAAGGCCGGCAAGCCTGCGTCGAAATTCCTGTTCCCGTCGCATGGCAAATCAGGGCATCTGACGCGGCACCGCTTTTTTGCGCTGATCAAGGAATTTGCGGTCGCGGCAGGCATATCACCTGCCAGCGTCACACCGCATGTGCTCCGCCATGCCTTTGCCACCCATCTTCTGGCAGGTGGTGCTGATCTGCGGTCGATCCAGACGATGCTGGGCCATGCCGATATCGCCACGACCGAGATTTACACCCATGTCCTTGACCAGCGCCTAAGCGACCTTGTTTTGCAACATCATCCACTGTCCAAGGCAAGCAAGGCTTGAACCGGCCGCAAGCGCAGGCAATATAGGCCTAAATCACCCAAAGGCATCAAATGGACCCCGCAACATTCGACACGGCATTCTGGGCAACAGCGGGGGGCATCGTTGTCCTGCTGTTCCTGTCGGCTTTCTTTTCCGGTTCTGAAACCGCATTGACAGCCGCTTCGCGGGGGAAACTACGCTCTGCCGCGGATAAAGGATCGGCAGGCGCGGAACGGGCGCTGAAAGTCACCGAAGACAATGAACGGCTGATCGGGTCGGTCCTGTTGGGCAATAACGTGGTCAATATTCTGGCCACATCGCTTGCCACCGCTATTCTGACCAAAGTGTTCGGACAAAACGGCGTCGCTGCCGCCACGCTGATTATGACCCTTCTGGTGCTGATCTTTGCCGAGGTGCTGCCGAAAACCTACGCCATCACCAATCCTGAAAAGGTCGCATCCACCGTCGCCCGTCCGATCGGTCTGATCGTTCTGGTGTTTTCACCCATCGTCACGGCAGTGCGTTTTCTGGTGCGCGGGGTGCTGTATATGTTCGGTGTACGCACCGACCCTGACAGCAATATCCTCGCCGTGCGCGAAGAAATCGCAGGTGCCTTGCAACTGGGCCATTCCGAAGGCTGGGTCGAAAAAGAAGACCGCGACCGAATTCTGGGTGCGCTGGACCTGAACGAACGCACCGTAGAAGAGGTGATGTTGCACCGTTCCGGCATTGAAATGGTCGATGCCAACCTGCCTGCGCAGGACATTCTGGCACAAATCCTGCAAAGCCAGCACACACGCCTGCCGCTGTACCGTGACAACCCTGAAAACATCATCGGCGTGATCCATGCCAAAGACCTGCTGCGCGCGATGCATAAATTGCTGGGCGGCGGCATCGTGGACGGGCAAGGGCTGGCCGCCTTTGACGTGATGAAAGTCGCGATGCCCCCCTATTTCGTGCCTGAAACCACGACTCTGGGTGACCAGATGCGCAATTTCCTCAAGCGCAAAACGCATTTTGCCTTGGTGGTGGATGAATATGGCGGTCTAGAAGGGCTGATCACGCTCGAAGACATCCTTGAAGAAATCGTCGGCGAAATCGCCGATGAATTCGACGAACCCGAAGAAGACCAGATCGCGCCCACCGCAGACGGCGCCTATATCGTGGACGGCGGCATCACGATCCGCGACCTGAACCGCGCGCATGATTGGCAATTGCCCGATGACGAAGCCAACACCGTCGCCGGTCTGGTGATCCACGAAGCCCAGATGATCCCCGTCGTGGGGCAGGTATTTTCCTTCCACGGCTTCCGGTTCGAGGTGCTGGCAAAAGAAGAAAACCGTATCGCCACACTGAAAATCCGCCAGCTATAGCCGCGACCTGCACCGCGACATCGCGGGCCATTGGCAATGGGCGCAGCACGCCCCATATCAGACCCATGATGAAGTTTTTACCGATCCTCATAGCGCTGGTATACGGATATGCGATGTTCCGTTTTTCCGTCTGGCGGACTGCGCGCGAATTGGATGAAAAATCCACCGAACTGGCCGACCCGATCCTCAAGGTGTTGATGGACCGGATGGCCAAGGCGCTCGATATCGACCGGATCCGCGTGCATATCTACGAAATCCCGCAGGTCAACGGTCTGGCCGCCCCCGACGGGCGCATCTTCATCACCCGCGGTTTTTTCAACAAATACCGTGCCGGTCAGGTCACCGCCGATGAAATGGCCAGCGTGATCGCGCATGAACTCGGCCATGTCGCCTTGGGCCATACCCGCCGCAGGATGATCGACTTTTCTGCCCAGAACGCGATGCGCACCGCGCTGGCCATGATCTTCAACCGCTTCCTGCCCGGTATCGGCGTCTGGATCGCGTCAGGGCTGATCAGCCTTGTCGCCGCCCGCCTGTCCCGCGATGACGAATTCGAGGCAGACGCCTATGCCTCGGCGCTGCTGGTCAAGGCCGGCATCGGGACTGCGCCGCAAAAATCCATGTTCGCCAAACTTGAAACACTGACCGGCGCAAACGGTGCCGCCACCCCCGCGTGGATGCTCAGCCACCCCAAAACCCCGCAACGTATCGCCGCGATTGAAGCGAACGAAGCAAAATGGCTCTGACGCCCCCACTTCTTATTTCCCCAAATACTCCCGCGCGGAGCGCATAAAAGTCTTTTAACGCTCCTGCGCACCTTTGCCCGCAATGATCCTGTCGCGCGCCTTGGCAATCCGCGCCAGTTTTGTCGCCTGCGCTTTGGCACCATTCACCAAGATCACATAGCTTTTCTGCCGGCCCGCTGTCAGCGCCGCAAACGCTTCGGCCAGTTCCGCATCCGCGTCCAGTGCAGTTACCAACTCCTCCGGCAGATCAAGCGTCGTTGCGTCTTTTGTCGGCGTGATCCCCGCCTCGGCATAACCCGCAGCCTCGACCAGATAGGCCGTGATCACCGGTGCAAGTGCGCTGATCTGTGTAGTTTTCGTCAGCCGGATCGTGTCAGGATGTTGCGTATTCGGGCCTTGCCGTTCCAGCACGCCGGACGGGTCGCGCATCAGACTTGCGTTGAAAAACCCCAGCCGGATACCACCACGCTGCGCCCCGATAATCACGATATTGCGGCCCGCATGGGCATAACAGGGATGGCCCCATTTCACCTGCTCGACCAACCCCGCATCAAGGCAGATCTGCCGTAATGCCCGCAAACCGTCCTGCCATATCCGTACGCTGCAATCGGCACTGTCAAAGCGCGCGCACCGCCCGCATCCTTTGTCGAAATAATCCGCAATCTGTGTGATCACCGGCCCTACCCCGCGCTTAACGCCTTGCCCAACCTTGGCAGTCGTGCCTTTTTGAACAAGGCACGCAACGTCCAATCAGCCCCCGACAGGCGCTGCGCCTCTGCCAGCACCGAAAAGGCCACCTTGGCGACAGTATCAGGATGATCGCGCCACAAATCCAGCATGAATCCATCAGGATCCAGTCGCGCCAGCCCTTCATCTTCCAGAATATTGCGGGGAAAATCCTTGGCGTTCATCGTCAGGATCGCATCACAAGACCCCGCAACCGCGGCTGCCAACACATGCACATCGCCACTGTCGGGCAACCAGAACCGCGCTTCGATCCCGCTGTCATAGCGTACGATAGCATCGGGAAAGCGCACCGCCAATGCGGCAATCTCGCCGCGCGCCCAAACCTCTTCGGCGGGGCCGAGCTTGCCTGCCGCGCGCGCCCATTCTTCCAGCACACGGGCCGACCAGCGCGGCGCAAACAGGCCCTGCGCCGCACAGCCCAATATCACTTCTCGCATGACGGTCGGGTATAGGACGCAGGCGTCAACCAGCACCCTCATAGACGGAAGAACACAGCCTTCAGATATCCGCTTTCCGCCAGATGCGGCATCAACGGATGGTCGGGGCCAGCAAATCCGGTATGGATAATCTGCCCGCGCCGCCCTGCCCGCCCGATCCCGCGCGCGGATGCATTGCGGAACCGCGTCAGATCAACCGCATGCGAACAGGAACACAGGCCCAAATATCCGTCAGGCGCCACCAAAGGTGCCGCTAGTCGCGCGACGCGTTCATAAGCGCGCAACCCGGCCTCTAGCGCGGCCTTGCCGGGCGCAAAGGCAGGCGGGTCACAGACCACGACGTCAAACACCTCGCCCGCTTCGGCCAATGCGGTCAGCACGTCAAAAGCATCGCCTTTGCGGGTGCTAAAACGGTCACTGACACCCATGGTGGCAGCGCCCTGTTCCGCCAGTTCCAATGCCGGCGCAGACCCGTCAACAGCCAGAACCGATGCCGCCCCTTGCGCCAAGGCCGCAAGCCCGAAGCCACCCACATGGCTGAACACATCCAGAACACGCGCCCCCCGCGCCAGCCCTGCGGCAAAGGCATGATTGGGGCGCTGGTCAAAGAACAGGCCGGTTTTCTGGCCACCCATGATATCGGCCATGTAGACCGCACCATTCATCGGCACCGGCAGGGGTGCTGTCGGCGCTTGGCCCGCCAGCACATCCATGCGTTCTTCCAGACCTTCCAGCGCACGGGTCCGGCCTGTGCCGTTCATGATCACGGTTGTGACACCCGTCACTTCCTGCAAGGCCGCAACCAAAGGCGCGATCAACACGTCCGCCCAAGCGGCATTGGGCTGCACGACAGCCACATCGCCAAAGCGGTCAATAATCACACCGGGC
>Ga0207421_10004270_pt1 | contig 16544 bp, 10 predicted proteins | sample SodLakKL_010_SED_4_FD_187542 | JGI IMG/M metagenome (GOLD analysis project Ga0207421, IMG submission 187542) | Alkaline sediment microbial communities from Lake Tanatar, Kulunda Steppe, Russia - 8KL_010_SED (SPAdes) (version 2) | ecosystem: Environmental > Aquatic > Non-marine Saline and... | reverse complement strand
CGGCGGGCCCTGACGGCTCGGCATCGATCCGCAGGACCATCGGGAACAGCGAACCCTCGACCTGACGATCCAACCGGGTGGTGTCGGCGTGGAACACGCGCTGCAGCAGCCCCTCATCGGGATCGGTGGGGCCGAAGCTCGGCTGGCCGACGGGACGTTCCAGGACACCTTCGACGGTCACCTCGCCCGCCTCGGGTGCGGCCTCGGCGACGGGCGGCTCCGACGACGCCGACGGCACCCACCCCCGTCGCACGAGCACGACGCCACCATCGGTGAGCTCCAGCGGCGTCAGCACGTGGAAGCCCGTCTGATTCTGATACGAGTTGTTGCGCTGTAGGACCTCTTCGGCGCTGCGGTAGGTCCCGGTCACCTCGACCCGCCGGTACTCGAGCTCGGCCTCGTCGACCGTGGCGGTGTTCTCCGGGTCGGCCAATGCCGCGAGGTCGACCGCCGGCTCCGACAGGCGTGCCTCCGATCGGTCGTTCTGTTCACGGATCTCCGCGAGCTGACCGAGCTGCCACTGCCCGAGGACGACACACGTGACCGCCACCGTCACCACCAGCAGGTGGCCGATCAGCGACTTCGGTCGGAGCAGGTCACGCATCATCGTCGACGAGGGTAGCGCCGTATCGTGCCTGCCCTGCTGCGCGATCGTTCGACATCGCGGTGGTCGGGGTCAGGCCCGGCTCCCGACGCGAACGTCGCGCGCGCCCATACGGGCGGCATCGGCGGTCTGGTCGTCGGGCTGCTGTTGCGATTCGCGCTCGGCGGCGACCCGGGCTTCGTAGTGTTCGATCTCGCGTGCCACCTGGTCGTCGTCCCAGCCGAGCACCTCGCCCATCAGCGCCGCGGTGGTCCGAGCAGCGGCGATCCCCCGGTCGAAGGTCTCGATCGAGATGCGGGTCCGTCGGGCCAGCACGTCGTCGACGTGGAGTGCTCCCTCGTGGGCTGCGGCGTACACGACCTCGACCTTGAGGTAGTCGTCCGCACCGTCGAGGCGTTCACCGAGCTCCGGACGCTCCTCGATCAGCGTGAGGATCTCCTTGATCATCGAGCCATAGCGGCCGAGCAGGTGTTCGACCCGACTGACGTGGAGCCCCGTCTCCGCGGCCAACGCCTCCCGTCGGTTCCACAGGGCGTGGAAGCCCTCGGCACCGAGCAGGGGGGTGCGGTCGGTGACCGACGCGGGCACCCGTTCGGAGAGGTTCCTGGCGGCGGCGTCGACGGCGTCCTCGGCCATCACCCGGTAGGTCGTGTACTTGCCGCCCGCGACCGTGATCAAGCCGGCCACGGTCTGGACCACGGCGTGCTCGCGCGACAACTGGCTGGTGTCGTCCGACTCGCCGCTCAGGAGCGGACGCAGGCCGGCGAACACGCCTTCGACGTCCTCGTGGGTCAGCGGGGTGCGGAGCACGCTGTTGACCTGGTTGAGCACGTACTGGATGTCCTTGGCCGACGCCGCCGGGTGGGCGAGGTCGAGGTTCCAGTCGGTGTCGGTGGTCCCGATGAGCCAGTGGCGGCCCCACGGGATCACGAACAGCACCGAGCTCTCGGTGCGCAGGATCAGGCCGGTGTCGCTGTGGACACGGTCGCGCGGGACCACGAGGTGGATGCCCTTGGATGCGCGTACCTTGATCTTGCCGCGTCCCACGTGCTCCTGGATCTCGTCGGTCCAGACGCCGGTGGCGTTGATGACCTGACGTGCCCGGACGTCGAACTCGTCGCCGCTCTCCTGGTCGCTGACCCGGGCGCCGACGACGCGTTCGCCTTCGCGGACGAGGTCGACCACCCGGGTGGAGATGGTCGTGACCGCTCCGTAGGCCGCGGCGGTGCGCGCGATCTCCATGGTGTGGCGGGCGTCGTCGACCTGGGCGTCGTAGTACTGGATCGCCCCGATGAGCGCGTCGTCGTTCAACGAGGGCATCAAGGCCATCGCCTTCTTCTTCGACAGGTGCTTGTGGCCCGGGACACTCTTGGCCCCACCCATCCGGTCGTACATCTGGATGCCGGCACCGATGTAGAACCGCTCCCAGATCCGGTGGCTGAGGGGGAACAGGAACGGCACGGGACGCACGAGGTGCGGGGCGAGGGTGTTGAGGTGCAGGCCCCGCTCCTTGAGTGCCTCGCGGACGAGGCCGAAGTTCATCTGCTCGAGGTAGCGCAGCCCGCCGTGGACCAGCTTCGAGGACCGGCTGGAGGTACCGGCTGCGAAGTCCCGCTGTTCGACCAAGGCCACGGTCAGACCGCGCGTGGCGGCGTCGAGGGCGACCCCGGCGCCGGTCACGCCGCCACCGATGACGAGGATGTCGAAGGTCTCCTCCCGAAGCTTCTCGAGGTCGGCTCGACGACGGGCGGGGGACAGAGCTACGGGTTGCACGCTTCGGCCTTCCGATCGGACGGGTTGCTGATACGGGTTGTAGGGGCGGCCGATCCGACTCTCCCGAACCGGTGGCCGTCAGCGCCTCGAGACTAACGCAGCGCCTGACTCGGGGTTCGGGACCATCGAGGCACGCGGTTCACCGTCGACTCGTTCGCCCGGCGACGGCGGCGGTGGACCCCGTGCCTAGACTCGCCGTCCCGGCCGTGCCGCGCATCCGGAGCCCCCCATCGCGCCATGAGATGCATGTGATGCAGGTGATGACCGACTCGTCCAGCCCGACCCACCACTATGGCGGGCATCACGACCAGGTGGCCGACCTGCTGGTGCCCGCCGGGCAGCCCCCGCCGGCCGGCTGGCCGACGGTGGTGTTGATCCATGGAGGGTTCTGGCGCGAGCGGTACCGCCGCGACCTGACCGCACCGTTGGCACAGGATCTGGCGGCTCATGGCCTCGCGGCGTGGAACATCGAGTTCCGGCGTGTCGAGGGCGACGGCGGCTGGCCGACCACGTTCGAGGACGTCGGCGCAGCCATCGATCACCTCGCCGGACCGCAGTCGCCGGTCGACCCCGCCCGGATCGCGGTGGTGGGGCACTCGGCGGGAGGCCATCTGGCGCTGTGGGCCGCCGGACGCGCTCTCCTGCCGGGATCGGCGCCGGGCGCGGCACCGGTCGTCGTACCTCGCGCGGTCGTGGGGCTGGCACCCGTGGCCGACCTGCTCGAGTGTCACCGGTCGGGACTGAGCGAGGGGGCGGCCCGCCAGCTCGTCGGTGGTGATCCCGACCAGGTGCCGAAGCGGTGGGAGCTGGCCGACCCGATGCGCACCCTCGGACATGGTGTGCCGATCCTGCTCGTCCACGGTCTGGACGACGCCGACGTCCCCGTCGAGTTCAGCCGAACCTACGCCGCCGCAGCCGCCGAGGTCGGCGACGCGGTGGAACTCGTGACCCCCGCCGCCGACCACATGTCCTTGATCGACCCCGGGGCGGCGTCGTGGGCGACCGCCCGAGGTTGGTTGCTCGAGGCATTCGACGTGTCGGCGGATGGGGGCTCCGGGCCGTAAACGGTGGCGTGAGCCGCCGATGGGGGCCCCGCGGGCGGTGCCGGGCGCGGCAGATGCCGGTGGCCCGCCGTAGGGTTGGGCGCGCTCCACGATGGTGACCGGCTCGACACGACCGGGCGCACCGCGAGATCCGTACGACCCCGAGCTGACCCCGACCTCGGCCACCCCCGCGGCCCGGCTACGAGAGGATCGATCGGATGTGTGGTTTCAGTGGTGAACTCCGCCTCGACGGTGCGAGCCCGGATCTGGGTGCCGTCGCCCGCATGAGCTCACAGCTGTCGGAGCGTGGTCCGGACGCGGAAGGTTCCTGGAGCGCGGGCCCGATCGCGTTCGGTCACCGTCGGCTGTCGATCATCGACCTGACGGCTTGCGGCAACCAACCGATGCACGACCCGGAACTCGGGCTCACGCTGGTCTTCAACGGCTGTGTCTACAACTACCAGCAGCTGCGCGAGGAACTCGAGCGCGAGCGGGGCTACCGGTTCTTCTCCACCTCGGACACCGAGGTGGTGCTCAAGGCCTACCACGCCTGGGGCGATGGATTCGTCGACCGACTGCAGGGCATGTTCGCCTTCGTGATCCACGAGCGCGACCGTGGCCGCACCTTCATGGCACGGGATCGCTTCGGGATCAAACCGCTGTACCTCGCGGCGCAGCCGGGTCGGCTGCGGTTCGCCTCCAGCCTCCCGGCGTTGGTCGCCGGCGGCGACCTCGATACCTCGATCGACCGGGTCGCGCTGCACCACTATCTCAGCTTCCACGCGGTGGTTCCCGCACCGCACACGATCATCAACGGGGTACGCAAGCTGCCACCCGCCACCACCCGCGCGATCGAGGCCGACGGCACCGTCACGGAACGCGAGTTCTGGCGGCCGGACTTCACCCGTGACCCCGACAAGGCCGACTGGAGCGAGCGCGACTGGGAGGATGCCGTGCTCGCGGCGATGCGCTCCGCGGTGAACTGGCGGACCGTCGCGGACGTCCCGGTGGGGGTGTTGCTGTCGGGGGGCCTCGATTCGTCGTTGGTGGTGGGACTGCTGGCCGAGGCGGGCCAGACCGGCATCAACACCTTCTCGATCGGGTTCGAGGCGTTCGGCGGCGAGGAAGGTGACGAGTTCAAGTACTCGGACGTGATCGCCCGCGAGTACGCCACGGAGCACCACCGCATCAGGATCGACACGGCACGGATGTTGCCCGCGCTGCACGGAGCGGTCGCCGCCATGGCCGAGCCGATGGTCAGCCACGACGCGGTCGCGTTCTACCTGCTCAGCCAGGAGGTCGCGAAGCACGTCAAGGTGGTGCAATCGGGCCAGGGCGCCGACGAGGTCTTCGCGGGCTACCACTGGTACCCGCCGATGCAGGCCCTGACCGAGCATCTGGGGCCCAACGCCTCCCGCGACGAGCTGGTCGCACGTGCGGCCGAGAGCTACCACGCCGCGTTCTTCGACCGGCCCCACGGGGAGATGGCCGAGGTGCTCCGTCCCGAACACCGGATCGATCACGACGTGTCCCTGGCCTTCGTGCAACGGCACTTCGCGGCTCCCGGTGCGCAGACGGCAACCGACATGGCCCTGCGTCTCGACTCGCAGATCATGTTGGTCGACGATCCGGTCAAACGCGTCGACAACATGACGATGGCCGCCGGGCTGGAGGCCCGCGTGCCCTTCCTCGATCACGAGGTACTGCAGATCGCCGCGCAGGTACCGCCGGAGCTGAAACTCGCGCAGGAGGGCAAGGGCGTCCTCAAGGAGGCCGCGCGTCGCGTGATCCCCTCGGCGGTCATCGACCGGCCCAAGGGCTACTTCCCGGTACCCGCGCTGAAGTACCTGCAGGGGCCCTACCTGCAGCTCGTGCGCGACGCACTGCACGCCCCCGAGGCGCGTGAGCGCGGACTGTTCGAGGACGACTACGTCGAGCGGCTGTTGCGCAACCCCAACGAGAGTCTCACGCCGCTGCGCGGCAACAAGCTGTGGCAACTGGGCCTGTTGGAACTGTGGCTGCAGACCCATGGGGTCCAACCGTGAGCAACCAGCCGCCGAGGCCACCGACACATGACGCCGACAGCTCACGTGCACGGGGCAACGGGGGGCCGAAGCCGTCCCACGAGGAGGGACTCTCGACCCGGTCCTTCGATCCGCGACCCCCGCACCTGACCGGTGATCTGGTGCCGGACGTGGCGCTCGAATGCGGCTGGGGGCGGCTGTTGTTCGGCCAGACCTTCGCCGATCATCACGACCTGCTGCGGGAGGTCGGCCGGGAGGAGCCGGGCCGCCGCGACATCTGCCTGTACGTGCGCGAACCCCACGTCATGGTCAGCCAGTCGCCGCAGGAGCTGTTCATCGATCCGAGCCACACCTACCGCCTGTGGCTGCACCAGCACCGGTCGACCCACGAGCCGGTCCCCGGGCTCGTCGTGCGTGACATGAGCAGCGAGCGCGATGCGGTCGCGGTCAACCGGATCTACACGGCCACCGGCATGGTCACCGCGCCCACGGAGGTGCTGTGGGCCAACCAGCGGAAGGCGACCTTCACCTATCTCGTGGCCGAGGACGCCGACACCGGCGAGATCGTCGGGACGGTCACCGGTGTCGATCACACCCACGCGTTCAACGACCCGGAACACGGCACGAGCCTGTGGTGCCTGGCCGTCGATGCCCAGGCGACCCAGCCCGGGATCGGGCGGGCGTTGGTGCGCGTGCTGGCGGACCGATTCAAGGCACGGGGACGGGCCTACCTCGATCTGTCGGTGGTGCACGACAACCACGCGGCGATCAGCCTCTACGAGAAGCTCGGTTTCGTGCGTGTGCCGGTGTTCTCCGTCAAGCGCAAGAACCCGATCAACGAACCGCTCTACACCCACACCAGCGACGTCAGCGTCCTGATGCCCTACGCACGGATCATCGCGGAGGAGGCGCTCCGGCGAGGTATCACGGTGCGGGTGCTCGATGCCGAATGGGGGGAGATGGAGCTCGCCCACGGCGGCCGGGAGATCACCACGCGACAGGCACTGTCCGAACTGACGACCGCGGTCGCCATGAGTCGCTGTGACGACAAGCGCATCACCCGGCGTCTGCTCGGCAAGGCCGGGCTGCGGGTCCCGCGCGGCATCCTCGCCCACGGCGATGATCGGGATGCCGAGTTCCTGGCGGAGGTCGGCGACGTGGTCGTGAAGCCGGCGCGGGGTGAACAGGGGCTCGGCATCACCGTCGGCGTCTCGGGTGCCGACGCTCTGGCTGACGCCGTCGATCATGCGCGGAGGTTCTGTCCCGAGGTCCTGCTCGAGGAACGCGTCCAGGGCGACGACCTGAGGATCGTGGTGATCGGCGACGAAGCGGTGGCCGCCGCCGTGCGGCGTCCGGCCGAGGTGATCGGCACCGGCCAGGACACGATCCGCGACCTGATCGAACGTCAGAGCCGGCGCCGGGAGGCGGCCACGCACGGCGAGGCCACGATCCCCATGGACGAACACACCCGCCTCACGGTCCTGGAGAACGGCTACGAGCTCGACGACGTGCTCGACGACGGCATCTCGCTGCAGGTGCGCCGGACCGCCAACCTGCACACGGGCGGCACGATCCACGACGTGACCGAGCGCCTGCATCCGGCCCTGGCCGCGGCCGCGGTGCAGACCGCGAAGGTGATCGGCATCCCGGTGGTCGGGGTCGATCTGTTGGTCCCCGACGTCGAGGGGCCGGAGCACGTGATCATCGAGGCCAACGAACGACCCGGGCTCGCCAACCACGAGCCGCAACCCGTCGTCGAGCGGTTCGTCGACCTGCTGTTCCCGCAGACGCGCTCGAGGCCCGTGGGGTGGCGGCCGTCGAGCTGAGCGGTGGGTCGGGCGGCATCGAGGACGGGCGGCAGCGCACCGACACCCCAGGAGCAGACGGTATGACGATCGACGCCGCCCGCTTGCGCTCGGACCTCGAGGCGCTCGCGACCTTCGGCGCGGACCGCGACGGCGGGGTGAGCCGCCCATCGTTCTCGTCCGCCGACCGCCAGGCCCGTGCCTGGTTGCGCTCCCGCTGCGACGAGGCCGGTCTCGGCTACCGCGAGGACGCGGTGGGCAACGTGTTCATGCGGCACGGCGATGACGGGGGCCCGCCGGTCTGGGCCGGTTCCCACCTCGACTCGGTACCCAACGGGGGAAGATTCGACGGCGCGCTCGGCGTGATCGCCTCGCTCGAGGTGGTCCGCAGCCTGCGCGAGAGCGGCGCGGCTCTGCGCCGTCCGGTCGAGGCCGTCTCCTTCGTCGACGAAGAGGGCGGGTTCCTGGGCTTCCTCGGCTCGAAGGCGGTCGCGCCGGGTCTCGATCCCGACGACCTGCGCGGCGTCCGAGGGCTCGACGGCGGGCTGCTCACCGACGCGATGATCGCCTCGGGGTACGACCCGGAACGCGTCGCCGACGCCCGGCGCGATCCCGCAGCGGTCCACGCCTTCGTGGAGCTGCACATCGAGCAGGGAGCGATCCTGCACCAGGCCGGGCTCGGTGTCGGCGTGGTCAGCCACATCGTCGGGGTGGCCCGTTGTTCGATCGAGTTCCGGGGCCGCCCCGACCACGCCGGGACCACGCCCATGCACCTGAGGCGCGATGCGATGCGGGGGGCCGCCTCCCTGCTCACGCGGATCGCGGACCTGCCCGCTTCGGTCGGGGCCGACGATGCGGTGGTGACCTGTGGTCGGGTCGAGGTCCATCCCGACGCCTACAACATCGTTCCCGGCCGCGTCCGGCTGGGGTTCGACATCCGCGACCGGCGTCGTGACGCCATCACGGCCATCGAGCAGTCGCTGGTGGTCCGAGCCGCCGAGGCCGCGGACGCGCACGACCTCGAGATGGCGCACGTGCACCTCGGGCTGACCGAGCCCACGCCCCTCGACCGGCGCATGCGGCGGCTGATCGGTGAGGCCGCGGATCAGGTCGGGGTGGGGTGGCGGGTCATGCCCTCCGGCGCTGGTCACGATGCCCAGGTGATCGCGCCGTTGATCCCCACCGGCATGATCTTCGTGCCGAGCGTCGACGGGCGGAGCCACTCACCGCTCGAGCACACCACGTGGGAGGACATCGCCGGAGGCGCACGGGTCCTGCACGAGGTGGTGCTGCGCCTGGCCACCACCGGCTGACCGGGTCGGGGCCGTCGGAGCGCTAGCCGGTGATCACGCTGAGGGTGGCGCTGGCGAGTGCGACGGCCAACACCAGCATCCCGATGGCGATCGCCGTGACGCGGACGGCGGCCGCCTTGGCCTGTTCGCGGCCGACCATCAGCAGCTTGCCGGCCAGGGCTCCGCCCAGCAGCCCCCCGAGGTGACCCCCGACGGAGATCTGCGGGATCACGAAGGTGATCACGAGGTTGAGCAGCACCAGCGCGCCGATGCTGGTCTTCCAGGGGTTGATCCCGCGGGCGCGCAGGTTGATCATGGCGGCGCCCATCAATCCGAAGACCGCGCCCGAGGCCCCGATCGTGGCCTGGAACGGGTTGCCGCCGAGCACCTGCTGCACGAACGCCAGGTCGCCGGCCCCGGCCAGGGTGGTCACCCAGGCGATCAGGGTCACCCCGAGGCCTCCTCCTGCAAGGCCCGCGAGGTACAGCGAGGCGAACCGCGATCGGCCCAGCGTGGGTTCCAGCATGTGGCCCAGCTGCCACAGCAACAGCCCGTTGAAGCCCACATGCATCAGATTGGCGTGCAGGAAGGCGCTGGTGATCAGCAGCCACGGTTCGCCGATCAGGAGCGCCAGGGTGCTCGGGCTGTACCACGGGGCAGCCGACAGCACCTCGGGGCCGCCGGGTGCCAGCAGGATCGGGCGCAGACCGAACATCTCGACGATCCCGGGCACCGCCATCGTCAGGACGTACAGCCCACCGATGACGTAGACCAACGCGCGGGTGAGGGGCGCCGCGTTGGCGACGTCGACCAGCCGGCGCACGGGCGCACCGCCCTCGGCGCACCTCGGGCACTGGTAGCCGACGGGAGCTTCGATGGCGTCGTCGCCACAGATCGGGCGTTCGCACCGGGAACAGCGCAGCAGCGCTTCACGCTTCGGGTGCAGATAGCACGCCGGCGTATCGGTCTCGGTCGGGACGTCGTGGTCGCTCACGGTCAGGACGGTACCGGTCGTGGCCCCGAACCCACGCGTGTGAGGGCGGGTGATCGCGGTCGTTCAGCCGCATGGCCGAGCTGCTCTCGCCGAGGTGGGCACCGCGCCGTACCTTCGACCCGGCGGGTCGGCCCGCCGCCGGCCACCGACCCCGTCACGACCGCCCGCTGCCAGGAGACGTCATGGTCGCACCGTCCACGCTCGCGGAACTCCGTGAATCCGGCTACGAGGACCGGACCGTCAAGGAGGAGCTGCGGGCGAACCTGGTGGCTCGGCTGAGGTCGGGTGACCCGCTCGCGACCGGGATCGTCGGGTACGACGACACGGTGCTGCCCGAGCTCGAGCGGGCGCTGCTCGCGGGCCAGGACCTGATCCTGCTGGGCGAGCGCGGCCAGGCCAAGACCCGGCTCGTGCGTCGCCTGATGGACCTGCTCGACGAGACCACGCCGGTCATCGCCGGCTGCGAGATCAACTGTTCGCCGATGCAGCCCACCTGCGCCCAGTGTCGGCGCCTGGCGATCGAGACCGGCGATCAGCTGCCGGTGGTGTGGGTCGATCGCGAGCGCCGGTTCGCCGAGAAGCTCGCCACCCCGGACACCGCGGTGGCCGACCTCATCGGGGACGTCGACCCGATCAAGGTCGCCGAGGGACGCACGCTCGGTGACGAGGAGACCATCCACTGGGGACTGGTGCCGCGCCACAACCGCGGGATCGTGGCCATCAACGAACTGCCCGACCTGCCCGAGCGCATCCAGGTCGCCCTGCTCAACGTGCTCGAGGAACGTGACGTGCAGATCCGCGGGTATTCGATCCGCCTCCCGCTGGACGTGCTGCTGGTGGCGACCGCCAACCCGGACGACTACACCAATCGCGGTCGGATCATCTCGCCACTGAAGGACCGGTTCGGCGCTCAGGTCCGCACCCACTACCCGCGCACCATCGACCACGAGGTCGAGATCCTGCGCGCGGAGGCGGCCCCGCCACCCACCGACGTCCCGGTGCACGTGCCCCGGTTCCTCGACGAGGTGCTGGCCGAACTCGTCCACGGCCTGCGCGTCAGCCCGGAGATCAACCAGCGATCGGGGGTCTCGGTCCGCTTCGCCATCGGCGCCCACGAGACGCTGGTCGCCAGTGCCGTCCGCCGGGCGGCGCGGACCGGGGCATCGTCGGCGGTGCCGCGCATCGTCGACCTGCGCGCGGTCATCCCGGCCTCGCTCGGGCGTATCGAGTTCGACCTGTTGGAGGAGGGCCGTGAACTGGAAGTGGTCGAACACGCGCTCGGGCGCGCGCTGTTGGCGGTCTGGCGCAAACGCATGGCCGGCGAACCGATCGACGAGTTGATCCACCGCTTCGACGCCGAGGGCCTCACCGTGACCACCGGCGACCTGATGCCGGGGGCCGACGTGCTCGCGGCGTTCGGCGATCGGATCGGGGGCCTGGCCGGCTGGTTGCAGCGGATGGGGGAGGGGGACCGCTCCGAGGACCCCGAGGTGGCGGCCTCCGTGGTGGAGTTCGTGCTCGAGGGGCTCCACCTCGGTCGGCGGCTCAACCGTGACGACCTGGACGGCGCGTCCGTCCGTTACGGCGGCTGAGATGGCCCGGTCCCGCTACGGCGCCTGGGACGGATCCCAGGATCCCCTGGGCGAACGTCCGGACGTCAGCGAACTGCTCGACCGGCTCGGCGACGACCTGTTGATGGGATCGGGCGGACGCGGGGCTCTGGAGGACCTGCGGCGACGCGGGATGCCGGGGCGGCGCGGGCTCGACGACCTGCGTCGCGCGCTGGCCGCGGAACGGCGGGCCCTCAGTGAGGAACTCGACGCCGATGGTCCGCTCGGGCAGCTCGCCGAGGGCCTGGCCGAGATCCTGGAGATGGAACGCGAGGCACTCGCCCAACGACAGGACGACGACGCCCGGTTCGACGAACTGCGACTCGATGCCCTGCCCCCGGACCCGGCGGGTCGGTTCCGCGAACTGTCGAACTACGAGTTCAGCTCGCCCGAGGCCGGGCAGGCGTTCGCCGACCTGGCGGACGCGTTGCGCAAGGACCTGTTGGATGCCCACCTGAAGTCGTTGACGGGTTCGCTCGAGGCGGTGACCCAGGAGGACATCGCGCGCATCGCGGCCATGCTGGCCGGGCTCAACGAGCTGCTGGAGGCGCGGGCGGACAACGGCGGTGAACCCCCGGCCGACGAACCCGAACGGTTCGCGGCGTTCCTCGCCGCCCACGGGGAGCTGGTGCCGCAGGTGACCGGTGCCGACGGCGTGCCGCGTCCACCCGCCGACCTCGACGAGCTGCTCGCGGAGATGGCACGTCGCGCCGAGGCCGCCCAACGCTTCCTGGCCTCCCTGCCACCGGATCAGCGTGCCCAACTGCAGGACCTGGCCCGCCAGGTGTTCGACGATCTCGACCTCGAGTTCCAGCTCGACCAACTCGGTCGCAACCTGCCGGCCGCCTACCCGGGTGGCATCCCCGGCGCACCGGGACGCGGTCGAGGCGACGGCCAGGGAGAAGGCCAGGGAGAAGGCCAGGGAGACGGCCCGGGTGAGGGCGACGGCGAACCCGACCGACCCCGGGAGGGAGGTGCCGGCGGTCCCATCAGTCGCATCGTCGACGCCTGGGAGCGCGTCGCCGAACTCGAGGACCTCGAGGACCAGCTCGCCGGGAGCTACGAGGGCGCCACGCTCGAGGACATCGACGAGGAGGCGCTGCGCCGCGCGCTCGGCGACGACGCGGTGACGGATCTGGCCGACCTCAAGGCCATCGAACGTGAACTGGAGCGCTCGGGCGCGATGCGCGTCAAGGACGGCGAACTCGAGCTGACCCCGCGGGGGGCGCGCCTGCTCGGCGAGAAGGCGCTCGCGAAACTCATCGCCCGCGTCCGCCGTGAGCCCGCCACCCGCCAGACCGGCGCCGACCCGGAGCCCTCGGGGCAGACGCGACCGTGGGCCTTCGGCGACCGGGAGCCGATCGCGACCAATGCCACCGTGCGCAACGCCGTGATGCGCCGAGCCGCCGAGGGGGTCCGCCCGGGGCCGGCGGCACCGGGCCGGGTGCGACTCCACCCCGACGACCTCGAGGTGGTCGAGCAGGAGGTCCGGCCGCGCACCGCCACCGCGCTGCTGCTCGACCTGTCGTTCTCCATGCCCTTGCAGGGGCACTTCATCCCGGCCAAGCGCATGGCACTGGCGCTGCACGCGTTGATCGAGGGCAAGCACCGCCAGGATTCGCTGCACCTGGTCGGCTTCAGTGACTACGCGCGACGGATGCAACCGGCCGATCTCGCCGCGGCCGGGTTCGAACGCGTCTACGGCACCAACATGCACCATGCCTTCCTGCTCGCGCGCCGGGTGCTGGCCGACGATCCGCGGCCGGTCAAGCGGGTCATCATGGTCACCGACGGCGAGCCGACGGCCCACCTCGTCGACGGCCGCAGCGTGTTCAACTGGCCGCCCGTCGCGGAGACCCTGGAAGCCACCCTGCGCGAGGGGATGCGGCTGTCGCGCTCGGGGATCGAACTCGACATCTTCCTGCTCGAGGACGCGCCGGGGCTCGTCGCCTTCGCCGAACGCCTGGCCAGTATGACCGGCGGCAGCGTGACCCGGATGTCCGCCGAGGAGGTGGGCCGCACGGTGGTCGGCGGCTACGACGACTGGACGGGCGGCCGCGGGTGAACGAGCTCGTGCTGCGGATCGATCCCTACCGGGCCGTATGAAGCCGGCCCCCGCTCCGTTCGGCCTAGTTGTCGCTGCCGAGCGCCAGGTCGGAGCCGAGGCCGGGGGGCAGACGGTCGCTGCCGGCGTGACGGTGCGCGCGGGCGAAGCGGCGCTCCATCATCGGCGCGGAGCGGTCGGCGGCGCCGAGTGGGCAGTTCGCGGCACGCTCGAGGTCGAGCACCAGCGGTTGCAGCCGCGGGTCGTCGGCGTCGACGAGTTGGACGACGATGTCGGCCAGGTCGGTCCAGGTCTGGGGGAGCGTGGTGGTGTAGGTGCGGTGGGTCATGAGTTCCTCCTCGGTGTCTGTGGTGATCTTCGGGCCCCGGGGCCGGGATCCACGGGTCCACCGCCAGCCAAAGTGGATCCATCGGGGGCCAGGTGGGTCCAGTTCCGTCGGCTGGATCCGGTTGGTCCGTCCGATTGGACTGCAGTATCCCGGTTCGAAGGGAGGAATTGGACCGTTCGTGGCTCATCGAACCGCTAGGGTGGGTCCAGATGGTCGTCGCCACGGTGCAGCCGGCTCGGGCGGGACCACCGATCCGGGGGGCATCGCCCGCACACGACCTGTGCATCGGCCTGTGCACCGGCCTGTGCACCGACCTGTGCATCGACGACGGGAGAGGCACTCATGGAGGCCGAGGAACTGCTCGGGCGCGTGGCCGATTGGGACCGGGGGGCCGGGCATCCCTCGACGCGGTTGTCGGTCGCGCTCGGAACCGCCATCGCGGATGGTCGGGTGCCGGTCGGGGTGCGTCTGCCGTCCGAGCGGGCGCTGGCGGAGGTCCTCGAGGTCAGTCGCGGAACGGTGGTCCGGACCTATGCCCGGCTCCGTGACCTCGGCGCCGTACACACCCGCCGCGGCAGCGGGACCGTGGTCGGGGCCGAGCAGCGCCGTCCGGATCGGGCGTCGCAGCTGGCGGGGGCGCTGTCGTCCGAAGGCAGCCTCGCGTTCCTCCGGGAGCGCAAGGCCGACATCATCGATCTCCGGGCGGCCGCGTGGTTGGGCAACCGTGGGTTGCTGCGTGCGATGAGCAACTGGGAGCCCACCGACCTGCCCGACGTGGGCGACAGCGACAACGGCTACTGGCCGCTCGGCCTGCCGGCCCTGCGCCGAGCCATCGCGGAGCGGATGACCGCGACGGGTCTGCCCAGCCGCCCGGACCAGATCATCGTCACCAACGGTGCGCAGCAGGCACTCGACATCGCGCTGACCACCGTGGGCGGACCGCAGGACACGGTCATCCTCGCCGAGGTCACCTGGCCGGGGATCCAGGAACTGCTGTCGGTCCGCAACATGCGACCCGTCACGGTGCCGCTGGTGGACGACCACCACGTCGATCAGGTGGCGTTGCTCCGCCACCTGCGCGAAGGCCGATCGGCGGCCGCCTACCTGGTACCCACCTTCGACAACCCGACCGGGGCGGTCATGCCGGCGCCCGCTCGACGGCTGGTGGTCGAGGCCGCACGTGAGGGCGGAACCGTCCTGATCGACGACCTGACGCTCTCGGAGCTGTGGCTCGACGAGCCACCGCCGCCGCCGCTGGCCGTGGTGCTGCCGGAGGCGGCCGGCCAGGTGGTGACGGTCGGCTCGCTGTCGAAGCTCGCGTGGGGCGGACTGCGGGTGGGATGGCTCCGCGCCGAAGGGCCGCTGCTCGAACGGCTCGGGCAGATCAAGACCGTGGTCGACTTCGGCAGCGCGATCCCCTCACAGCTGGCGGCACTGACGGTGATGCGACGACTCGATGATCTGGTGGTCGATCACCGGGCCGAGTTGGTACGACGCCGGGCTGCACTGACCTCCGACCTGGCGGAGTTGCTCCCGACCTGGCGGTTCGTGCAACCCTCGGGAGGCATGAGCGTCTGGGTCGACCTCGGCGGGGTGTCCGGCGACGCGTTCGCCGCGACCGCCGAACGGCATGGTGTCTGGGTCTCGCCGGCGCGGGTCTACCACGCGCTCGGCCAGGACACCGGTCACGTCCGACTCACCTTGACCCACGATGTCGACACCACGCGCGAAGCGGTACGACGCCTGGCCACGGCATGGGACGAACATCTCGCCCGGGACCGTGGACGACGGATCGCGCTCGTCTGAGCTCCTCGCCGGCGTGGGCCGGGACCGCACGCCGGCGTACCCGGTAGCGTCGTGCGCCATGAGATACGTGAGCAGAGCGGCCCGACTCGAGATCGATCGAGCATGGATGCAGGAGGTGCTCCTCGAACTCCTGCGGATCCCGAGTCCCAGCGGTCGCACCGACGTGATCATGCAGCACATCGGTGAACGCCTGGAGGAGATCGGCCTGCCCTTCGAGCTCACACGCCGTGGGGTGATGGTGGGGACCCTCGACGGCAACGGCGGCGACTCGGCGCTCGAGCGCGCCGTGGTCGTGCACAGCGACACGATCGGGTGCATGGTCCGCTCGCTGAAGGACAACGGGCGCCTGGAGGTCGTGCCGGTCGGTACCCACAGCTCGCGGTTCTCCGAGGGCACCCGGGTCACGATCTTCACCGACGATGCGGAGAACACCTTCGGTGGCACGATCCTGTCCACCAAGGCCTCCGGACACGCCTACGGCGACGAGGTCGACAGCCACCCGCACGCCTGGGATCAGGTGGAGGTCCGGGTCGACGAGAAGGTGCACGGGGCCCAGGATCTGCGCGACCTCGGCATCCAGGTCGGGGACTTCGTCGCACAGTCCGCGTTCCCGGTGATCACCCGTAGCGGCTTCGTCACCTCGCGCCACCTCGACGACAAGGCCGGCGTGGCCGCGGCGTTGGCCGCGTTCAAGGCCGTCATCGATGCCGGATGCGACCTGCCCGTGGGTGCGCACCTGCTCGTCACGATCTCCGAGGAGGTCGGGCACGGGGCGTCGAGCGGTCTGTACCACGACGTCGCGGAGATGCTCTCGATCGACGCCGCGGTGGTCGCCCCGGGCCAGCACTCCACCGAGACGGGGGTGACCATCGCGATGCAGGACATGCACGGCCCGTTCGACTACCACCTCGTGCGTCGGCTGTCCCAGCTGGCCGAGGTGCACGGCATCGAGTCGCACCGCGACATCTTCCGCTACTACCGCTCCGATGTCGCCTCGGCGCTGGAAGCGGGAGTGGAAACGCGTGCGGCCCTGATCGGGTTCGGGGTCGACGCCACCCACGGGCACGAACGCACCCACGTCGACTCGATCACCGCGACCGCGGAGCTGATCGCGCTGTACCTCCAGACGCCGCTCACCCTCGGAACCTGGGACGCCGCGCCGACGGGTCCGCTGGAGCGGTTCCCCTCCAGCGCCGTCCA
>Ga0207421_10004269_pt1 | contig 16545 bp, 12 predicted proteins | sample SodLakKL_010_SED_4_FD_187542 | JGI IMG/M metagenome (GOLD analysis project Ga0207421, IMG submission 187542) | Alkaline sediment microbial communities from Lake Tanatar, Kulunda Steppe, Russia - 8KL_010_SED (SPAdes) (version 2) | ecosystem: Environmental > Aquatic > Non-marine Saline and... | reverse complement strand
ATTCTAAGTTTAAAATGATAAATTATTTATATCGCATCCGCCTCGACTTTTCTTACAGAGAACTCTCATGTCTAAAAAGTTCAAAAATGTGGATAAACTGCATGAAGGTTGCTGGCTTGATGAATTCAGCGTGTCGGCTTTTCTTCGATTTATAAACGAAAGAGTTCGTTTCGTGACTAAAAATGGGGTTGATTATGAAAATAATTTCTTATTAAAGGATCATGGTAAATAAAATAGGAAGGGATATAAGATGGGCAAAAAGGAAGAAAAAGAGGTAAGTTCCGATCAGAAGTGCTATCTGGTCGAAACGAAAAATAAGGAAGGTAGCGTATGTGTGATAACTGAGAGGTGCAAGGGGTGCGAATTTTGCATCGACTTCTGTCCGGTAGGTGCTTTGGAACAATCGGAAGAGACCACTGAGAAAGGTTACCATCCTCCCAAGATGACGGAAGGATGTGTGCTCTGCGGCAAGTGCGAGAAGATATGCCCCGAGTTCGCGATCCATATCAAAGAAGAAGGCGAAGAAAAAGAGGATATGGAAGAAGATGAAGAAGTCGAAGAAAGAGGTGATTGGATATGATGGAACCAGGTACATATTTCATGGAAGGTAATACCGCTTGTGCGGAGGGAGCGATAGCCGCTGGATGTCGATTTTTTGCAGGTTATCCTATCACACCTGCTTCTGAGATATTGGAAAGGTTAACGGAAAGATTTCCAGAGGTTCATGGTAGCTATCTGCAGATGGAAGATGAATTGGCTAGCATAGCTGCGATCCTAGGTGCATCTTGGGCCGGCAAGAAAGCGATGACCGCCACTTCGGGACCCGGATTCAGCCTGATGATGGAGAACTACGGGTTGGGCCTCATGACCGAGACCCCGTGCGTTATAGTCAATGTGATGAGAGGCGGTCCTTCAACGGGTCTGCCTACAATGGTAGCCCAAGGGGATGTAAACCAGACGAGGTGGGGGACACATGGTGATGTTGGTGTGGTTGTTTACGTGCCATCTTCTCCTCAAGAATTGTTCGACTACACTATCGAGGCCTTCAACACTGCCGAGAAGTACAGGCTTCCAGTGGTGATACTTTCTGATGAGATAGTATCTCACATGACGGAAAAGGTAGAAGTTCCCCCAAGAGATGAGATAGAGATCGTCAATAGAAAGAAGCCTGAAGTTTCCCCAGAAAAATATCTCCCCTTCCGTCCTGACGATGATCTCGTTCCTCCTATGGCTAACGCAGGTGACGGATACTCGGTTCACGTTACGGGTCTCACACATGATGAGAAAGGACATCCTTCTGTAAATGAGAAAACTCAGAACATGCTTGTACCAAGACTGATTGACAAGATAAGGAAGAACTCAGACGATATTTTGGAATACGATGAGTATAAAGTCGATGACGCTGAAAAGATCATAGTCGCCTATGGAAGCGTTTCAAGAGCTGCTATCGAAGCAGTCGATATGGCTAGGAAGAAAGGTTATGATGTAGGTCTTTTAAGGCCTAAGACGATATGGCCATTCCCTGAAGAAAGGATTTATGATCTTGCGAGGGAAGGTATAGATGATTTCTTGGTGGCAGAGATAAACTTTGGCCAAATAGTTTATGAAGTAGAAAGATGCACAGGTGGTGCCGCTCAGACTTATCTAGCACCCAAGATGGGCGGAAATGTGCATACTCCCGAAGAGATCGTCGACAGGATAGAAGCGATCGATCGGGGAGAGATACCGGCTTTCAAGGAGTGATAAATATGAGCATAAGAAAAAGTAGGGATTGGTTTTCGCCAGATTATCAGGAGCAAGAAAGGGAAGAGGGTGTAGGTCACGGACTTCATCCACTAGATGAATATCTTAGAGAAGACAGGATCCCGCATATATGGTGTCCTGGTTGTGGTCTTGGAGTGATTTTGAACGCTTATCTGAGAGCATTGAAAGAATCCGAAATCCCACCTGAAGAAACCGCCGTGATTTCAGGGATAGGATGCAGCGGCAGAGCAGCTGGATACGTGAATGTAGATTCGTTCCACGTCACTCACGGTAGGGCGATCCCCTTCGCGACTGGATTGAAGATTGGTAATCGAGATTTGACAACCACTGTTTTCAGCGGTGATGGAGACCTTTTTGCAATAGGAGGCAACCACTTCATCCACGCGGCTAGAAGGAATGTAGACTTTAACGTTATCTGTGTCAACAACTTCAATTACGGAATGACCGGCGGTCAAGCAGGTCCTACAACACCTAGCGACGCTAAGACTACCACAACTCCTTGGGGCGGATTTGAGCAGCCGTTCAATCTACCGGCGGTAGCGGCTGGTTCTGGAGCGGTGTATGTAGCTCGGTGGACAACTTATCATGTTGAAAAGCTGATCGAATCCCTGAAAGAAGCGCTTGAAAAGAAAGGATTCTGTTTCATAGAAGTCATGTCCCCCTGTCCGACTGGATACGGTCGAAAGGTCGGTTTGAAGACCGGCAAAAAGACCATGAAACACTTCAAGGAGAACAGTGAGATCAAGCCCGATGCGGATCCGAGTGAAGTAGCGTTGGATCCTGAAGATCCCGAGACAAAAATAGTAGTGGGCAAATTCGTCGATAGGGATGCTCCCACCTACCAGGACGAGCGGGGAAAGGTATTTGAGAAGGCGAGAGAAAAAATGGGGGTGGAATGATGAAAAAAGAGATACGCTTTTCAGGCTTTGGTGGTCAAGGAGTCATATTGATGGGACACATATTCGGTGAAGCCGCCGTTCTGGACGGCAAAGACGCTACGCTGACGAAAAGCTACGGTCCAGAAGCTAGAGGAGGTGCCTGCAGTAGTGACATAATAATAAGTGATGACCGGGTGCATTACCCTCAAGTGAGGAACCCTGATGTACTGATATCGATGTCTCAAGAGTCGCTGGAGACATATCTACCTGAACTTACTGAAGAAGGGATGTTGATTATTGATACGGGTCTAGTTGAATCTTCTAGGTCCAACGTACTAGGATTACCCGCCACAGAAATAGCAAAAGAGGAAATAGGGATCAAGCAGGTTGCGAACATAGTGATGATAGGATATCTCACCGCTCTGATGGAATTTGTCAGTAAGGAATCTATGAAAGAGGCAGTTGAAAAGCTCGTACCTGAGGGAACTGAGGAAAAAAATCTTGAGGCCTTCGAATTGGGTTACAAGAAGGGTGAAGGAGACAGATAAAAAGCTATTTGTCTTTCAGTCAAATCCCTTCCTTAAATTCATTTTTTTATTTACCCTGAACTAATTCGATTATATCCCTTTCCGAAAGTGGATCTATAGATATCAATTCGTCTAAGTTAGAGTAGTATACAAACGTGTTCACTTTTTTGTCATGATAGATTTCTTTTATCGCGTGATAGTATATACTCAACTGTTTCCCGTACTCTTTCAAGGTGTTTCTATCCATGTCTGTCTTGTAATCCACTATATTGACATCGACACCGTCGATATGTAAGAGATCAACAACGCCCTCGAATAAGTATCTTCTACCCCCGCTTTCTAACGGTAGAAGACATGTTACTTCGGTGATAAGCTTTCCCTCGAGATCGTCGATGAACCGTTTTATGCTCCTTTCGTCCGGGTTTTCAGCCTCTACTTTTTTCCCTTCGGCATAAAGTTCCGCGAACTTATGAACTTTTGAACCGTACTCTGCACCTCTACTTTTTTCGAGTTCTTCGAACACTGATCTATCTATCAACGAGTGGGCGGAGTACTTCACTGGAGCGTGACCATCTGGAGCGCTTACTTTTAACTCTTCTCTATCTTCTTTAACCGGTGTCGAAGGCGTTATATCTGGTTTCACATTTTTGGATTCTATTCTTAGATTTTTGAAGAACTCACTTTCATTTTCATGTTCAGCTGTAAGGAAAAGATAATTTTCCGCCCTAGTCATCGCCACGTATAACAGCCTTCTTTCTTCGTCATAGTCTCCTTTCAAACATTTAGATACCACGTATTTTTTCCAATTATCATATACGAAGGGACGATTTTCGTCTGAAAAGATCTTGCTCTGCCTCAGACCTATAGGTTCCGTAAAATCAATAGATTTGGAGAACCCTCCTCCGCCAAGACTCATATCCGCTAAGATAACAACGGGATATTCTAGGCCTTTAGAACTGTGTATAGTTTGAATCTTGAAAACATCTTCTTCGACTGTACTGTCTACCTCGTAGGTCTGATTGGATTCAATATTATCTACTATGAAGCTTATCACGTCTCCTCTGTTGAAATATGTGTTCTCGTAGGTGGATTGGATCACCTCGATCATCTTGTTCGAGAATGCGTCGCGTATCGAATATCTATCGAAAACTTTCTTGGCTAGGGAACCGATCGAGTCCTGATCGAGAAGAACATCTCTGAAATGCCACATATCTTCAGGATAATTTCTTTCACTGAATATTTTTTCTATCTCAGCCATGTTATAATCGGCCTCGTCTAGTATTACCGACCATCCTCTCTTAGAATTCCGTTGTTGGACGATCCTCAGCCAGGCGAGAAGGAGTATCGAAGGTCTAGTCCTGAAAAGCTCAATGCCTCCTTCATAGGCCACCGGGACGTCGTAGTTTTTTGCTTCTTCCAAAAGACCTAGACCGAATTTTCTCGTTCTAGTGAGCACCGCGATATCACTGTATCGGATCCTTCTTTCTTCTTCATCATCCTTTATAAGATAGTCAGGATCATCCACGATTTGGGTGATCTTCCAAAGTATGACTTCTTTCTCATCTTCCCCAGTATATGCCTTTATTTCGCTATGATCTTCATCATCGACCGACTCCAACTTGGTTATCCTAGAACTGATCTCTTCTACGTCTAGATTTTCTTTCTTTGTCGCCTCCAGCTTCAGCCCCTGTTCAGAAAAGTCTATCAGTTCCTGTGTGGATCGATAATTCTTTCTCAGCTTTATCTCTTCGTCGATATTTACAGGGTAATTTACCCTTTCGAGGTCCGTGTTAAGATCTTCCTTAAAATCTTTCAATCTCTCTTTGAAATCTAATATGTTTTCGACAGAAGCGTACTGGAAAGAGAATATGCTCTGTTTCCAATCTCCAACCACGCAGATGTTGCCCGAAGAGGATAGTAACAAAGCTAGTTTGAACTGTATCTCATTGGTATCCTGAAATTCGTCTATCATCATATATCTGAAGCCTAGATTTTTTCTCAAAGTGTGGTTCTCACAGAGCAGCGCAAAAGCGAACATCATGATGAAGCTGAAGTTCAAGTAGTTCCGACTCAATGCATATTCTATATATTCGAAGTAGATGTTATGGACGAACTTTTTAAGTTCTGATCTTTTCTCTTCAAAGCATATCTTCGCGTACTTCTTGGGTATTTGTTTGTTACGTCCTCTGATATCGGTTTGAGTGGGAGCGTCAGATAAGAAACACTTGTTTTTGTAACCAGAAAGTTTCCTTCTCAGCTCGGACTGGTTTGGTCCGTTCGCACCGGGAATTGGTTCGTTGATTTCATCGAATAATTCTTTGAACTCTTCATAGTTCCCGTCTAGATAACGCTCGGAATTTCTAAACCAACCATTTTTCGTTGGAAATATACCTTTAGCTCCTAAAGATTTGATAAGATCTAATAGGTTCTTTTCTTCATAGGTCACCCTGTAATAATCCTCATATTCCGGATGCCTTTCCTTGAAATCAGTCATGAACCTATCGAACTCTCGCCTCTCTAAAATTTCATTTTCTAGGACCCTAGTCGAGCTGGTAATCCTGTCCTCTATTCCGATAATTTTAGGGGCTTCGTGGCCGTATTTTGTGAGTATTCTGTTGCAGAAACTGTGAAATGTCGATATCGGAGCGTCCCTCAATTCTGATTTTTCGTACTCTGTATGGTTGATTATCCTCTCTTTCATGTTCTCCGCCGCATTGTTGGTGAAAGTAACCAGCAGGATATCGTCAGGCTCGACTTTTTTCTCCTGTAAAAGATGTGCGTATCTCACGGATATGGTGAAAGTCTTTCCAGTTCCTGGGCCGGCATCTGCGATGCAGATCCCTTCAGTTCTTTTTATCAATCTTTTCTGCTGCTCGTTCGGCTCAGGATCCCTCACGGTATCACCAGATCTTTGTTTTCAATGTTGTCAAGATCTACGTCTCCTACGGGAAAAGATGATCTTTTGTACTCATTATACAGCTCAATATTTTTTTTCAGGAACTTTTCGAATCCATCCAGATCTTCCTTGAAATAATGTGTTTCTCTGTATTTAATCAGTTGTTTCATTATACTCTTACATCCTCTCGTAACGTACTTGTACGAACCGATCTCCTCTTCACAGAGTTCTACAAATTCAGATGTTATCTCTTTCCTTTTTATCTCTTCTTTTTCGCACTTTGGTATCATATAATCCCTGAAGAAGTCGTGATATCTTGCATACCCAAGTTTTTCCAATACTTTAGTCCTTTTATTAGATGACTTTAGCCAATCGAACATCTCCCTTTCTTGGGTAATCTCGTTGAAATCGCAGGGGTAGTACTTGATGTTTACAGTATTGTTCGAATAGTCACCTTCTCCTGAGACTACATCATTGATATTGTCTAGTAGATGGTAATAGGTAAAATCTATAGGAGTGTCAGGATAGTGGTGACGGTGATGCGCTAGATACATCTTAGCTTGAAAGTCCGCTCTTTCATCGATGTTTTCCGTATCTGAACGCTTCATTATACTGTATATGGATCTCTTGCTACCGGACTTGTAGTCCACTATATGGTCTTCGTCCAATATCAGATCGACTTTTCCTTTAGCGCCGATATCTTCATTGTAAAATGAAACTTCTGTGTAATCAGTCGCGATGGAAACATCGAAAACGTCGGAGAATATGTTGTCAGTGTATTTTTTAGAGTAGCCCTTTGGATCTTTTATCTTTAGTTCTTTCTCGTCGAGGAAAGCCTTCAAATTTTGTATACCGATGTCGTATCTGGTCTTTACGATGGGCAATTCGTGTTTATCCATGAAAGGTTCTAGCTCTTGGACTATCTTTTTCATGATATCCTTTTTCCTCTCTGCGAGTTCAGGATAGTTAAGATAGAACTCTGCGAAGTCGTGGAAGAGACTACCGCTCTTGAAATAGATCTTGTCAGGGGCATCTACGAGCTCGGAAAAGAATTGATCTTTAGGACAATAAGCGAAGGTATTCAAAGCGGATTGGCTCATGGTTTTGACACGCTCTGTTTCAGTCTTGATCTCTTCCTTGGCAAAACCAGGTCTTTCCTCCTCCATTTTCTTTTCATTCAACTCGTGCTTAAAATCTCTGAATGATCCTATATTTCCATCGGCGAAATCGTTCAGATAGAAAGAAGGTATTACGGTCCTCCCCATATCACGGTCCGTGACTAGGTAATACTGATCTTCTCCGTTCTGCAGCAGTATCTCGAAGTCCTTCGTCTTTTTTTTATCGAACTCCTTTTTGTCGATCCATGGTTCCGGAGGAGCGTCAGGAGTCCACGAAGCGTCCATACCCAGATAGAACACCACGGGCCTATCGATAAAGGCTGAGGAGACCGGCGAAGCTATGAGTACGCCCTGCCCCGCGCTTTCTATCTCTATATCGAAAGCTTCTAGATAATAGGTCAAGGAATTGAGCCTATCCAAGGTTATGTCTTTTTCCAAAATATCGAGTTTTTCTAAATTGGTTCTGATTTCATCAGTTATATCTTGGAACAGATCAGTAGTTAACAGCTCACCAAAGGACATCTTCGTTATCTCATCTAATAGTTTTTTGATCTCGTTGACATCTTCGTTTGAACAAGAGCGAAGAAAATATTCTTCTACGGTTGGATCTACAGTATCATCTTCATCGAGCAGTGGTTTAATATCCTTAACTTTGATTCCGTCTTTGAAAAAAGAAGCCCTGATTAGGTTAAGAAATCTTCTTAAACTTTCGTATTCAGTTATATCCTTCGAAACCATGTAAGGAATATCATTGGAACGAAAAAACGATTCGATCAAGTACATATAATCAGAATCTTTTTTCATCACAACGGCCACATCTTTTGGGTCCAACTCCTTCATCTTCGCAAGAACGGTTTCGACGATCTCTGTAGTTGAGTTGAATATATGGAATCGCTGTAGCTCAGTTTCCTTCTCTGTGAATAACTCAATATCGTCATAGTCGGTAGGCAGGATCTTCCTGTCTAGTTCTGTGAACTGATATGATGGGATGACCGCCACTTTTTTCTCTTCTGGGACGTTGTACATCTCCATCGCGGTGTAGGGGTTTATAGTGTTTTTTAGAACATCTAATAATCTCTTAGTTTTTTCCTTATCGAAGATATCCTGCTCGAGTATCTTATAAGCGTCCCCAGTTTCTTTCCAGCATCCTAATATATTTTCGAGGATATGAATCGTCTCTTTCCATCTCATCCCCGTCTCTTCTATTATTTTTAAAAATAATTCTCGCTTGTCTTTGATTATCTCCTTTTCCGATACAATTTCGTTTAAAGCCAACCTTCTAGGCGTTATAGCGAAGGGTCCTAATTTTGCCCTATCTAACCTGGCATTGAGAGCATCAACCAGTGGTGCGTCGACTGTCAGTACTAGGTCATAGCTTTTAACCTCGTTGAAAATCTTATCGACAGACTTGGTATTTTTCACCCGTAAAGCTGCGCCTTCTTCCATGCGATCATCTGTTGCTAAAATGCGTTTTTACTATTTATCTTTTGATACAGTGGCTATCTATTGTGGTTATCGAGGAGCTATCCCGCTTTCTTCCATCGTAAAGAGATAGAGTGCATAAGAAAAAAGCCAATGAGATCCGCCGTAATCTTTTACAAATGCCTGATCTAGTCCCGCTTCAGCATGCTTTTCAGCACTATCCATGAATAATTTTCGATACTCGTGATCTTCAGGGAGTTCTCTGCTTATACCACTTAAACACCAAGCTCTCGAAATGTTCAGACCGACTAGATGGAATTTCATCAACTCATCGAGTTCGACGTCTATCGGTTTCAGGATCGAAGCCGAGTTATCGAGGTCCGGTAGGAATTTTTTGACCCATCCTAAAAATTCATCCTCATCCACAATTCGACGCATGAGATCTGCTTCAACAAGAGTTGGGGAAAGAAAATCCCATCCGATCGGCTCGTATTCTAGAGGCGCATCTTCATCTTCTAGGAAGAACTCTAGCGACTTTTCTTTAACTTTTTCTTCCACCTGTTTCTTTCCTTTGACTTTAGAATAATCGAGTATCCTCTGTAAAGCGAAGCCGGAATTTCCATGTGTGCCCACTCTCAATGGACGTTTCTGTTCTAAAAATCGTCGCTCTATCAGATCCAATAATTTATCCTCTAGAGGTGAAAGATCATCTTCCCATCTATCGGCTCGTTCATCGTTCCAGAGGTACAGTTCTGCCATCAGGTTCATGAACCAGGCCCACCCATAGGGTTTTTCAAAATCTTCGTTATCTTCGAAGTAGGCAACTTCTTCCCTAACTTTTTCTTCTGAGAAGTTCTCTTCTAGAGCCTCTGTTATTTCACTTTCTAGTGGATGGTCTTCAGATAATCTGATCTGTCTAATAAGGCTCCAGTGGCTGTGTACTGCGGAATGCCAGTCAAAACAGCCATAAAAAATAGGATGCTGTTCTTTTGGTCTTTTCGCTGAATCTAGGGAGGAAATAGAGTAGACAAAATGAGGGAATTCTTTTTTGATGCAGTTGAGAGGTGTTTTGGCAAGTTTCTTGAGAAGATTTTTATCTATCCAGTTTTTTTTACCCGAGATGACTTTCTCTATACTGTGTTTTTTCAATACGTTCATGTCCTTTTGGCTTTCATCCAACATCGGATCATACCAACCGATTTATGAGTTCTTCAACTTTTTCTTTTCCGACCTCATCACCAACTTCTTCTGAGCTCAAAGATAATTTTTCTATTACTGTTGCTCCTTTCGGTGCCAACTCATCCTCTATCATATCAAATGTCATGGCGGGACCTCCCCCTCCGTGAGTGAGGAACGGAATCAACTTGATTTCCTCCAAGCCTTCACACTGATCCATGTAGGCGTTGATAGGGGTGGCGGGTTTTCCACACCAGACTGGAGTTCCGATGAACAGCATATCGAAATCACTAAGGTCCGTCTTTGCCTCCTCGATCTTTGCTTTCTCCTCTTTTTTCGCATCTTCTACGTTTTCCTCGTAAGTTCTTTTTCGGCTTCTTTCTATAGAGACGGTTTTCACATCTATACCGTGGCTATCAAGTTTTCTGGTTATCTCTTTGGCTACTTTTTCGGTATTGCCAGTCTGTGAATAATACACCACCATAGCTTTCATTTTTTCCACCTATCCATTAATCAAACCGGTAATTCTCTCCCTCGCCAAGTATTTTTGCTTTTATTTCACTCTCACTTTCCAATTTTCTCTTAAATTTTTCTGGATCTGCATCTCTCTCATGGAACGGTATAGCTATTTGAGGTCCGATAGTTTTCGCGGCTTCCACCGCTTCTTCGATATCCATTGTGTAGGTTCCGTCTATAGGTAAGAAAGCGATGTCAACTCCTTCAATCTCTTCCATTTCCGGTATGTTCTCCGTATCTCCGGGGTGATAGATGGTTTTGTTACTGATAGTTATGAGATAGCCTACACCTTCTCCTTTAGTATGGAACGGTTCTCCTGAATCTCTCTTTCTTTTAAGATTGTAAGCCTGCGTAGCTTGGATTTTTACCCCATCAAAAGAGGAAGATCCTTCGGGTTGGAGATTGAAGCAAGGATGTTCCATCTTTTTAGCACAGTTTTCGGGAGCTACAATCTTAGTGTTTCCTCTCATCATCTTTTTGAATGTATCTGGATCACAGTGGTCATGATGGCCGTGGGTTATCAGTAATAGGTCCGCCTTATCTGGTTCTTCATAGAATTCTTTTATCCCCTCGGGCAGGGGATCAGGTCGGTAGGGATCGATATAGATCTTCTTTTCCTCTCCCTTCACCAAAACCGATGAGTGGATCAATCTTCTGATTTCAACCATGATGATCAACTATCTGTTAACACCTAATTTATTCTTAATAAATATGTCCGTATCACCCTCGTTAAAAAGGTAAAATAATTAAATAAATTTAATAGGTTTCTACTTCCCTGAGACGGTCACGTCGTTGAATCTTGCCGAGGGTAGGTCCATCTTTATTTCTCTGCTGCCTATCGATGCGTATGACTTTTTATAGTCATCCGCCAATTCTATGGTCTCTAATGTCTCTGGCAGATTACCTGAGATCATAGCTCCTTCGACTTTCCCCTCAATCTCTCCATCTTCTACCAGCCAAGCAGGGGTGCCTACAACGCTGAAGTCTCCACTAGCTGGATTCAGTGTGTGTGCGCCCATCACGCCGTCTACAAGGATACCTTTGTCCGGCAGTAGCTTTTCTTTTTTCTTGCCTTCACCACGCAGTACAATATTTCTATCAGAGATCTCTGGTGGATTTTTAAATGTCCCTCTTAGACCGTTACCGGTGCTTTCTGTATCGCTCTTTATCGCTTCCTTGAGATCATATATAAAATTAGTGAGAGTTCCGTTTTCGATTATGGATACTTCTCTACTCGGTATTCCTTCGTCGTCGAATGATCCGCTTCCAATGCCCCAGTCCCTGGTAGGATCGTCTTTCATAACCAGTCCCTCTGAAGCCACTTTTTCTTTCTTCCTTCCTTCATAGACGGATTTTCCTTTTCTGATGTTTTCACCGTTTATCGCAGGGACTATGCCGAACCACATCAGCATCCCGAATGCGTCTGGATTTATCACAACTGGGATTTTTCCTTCAGGAAGTTCTGAAGCCTCTCTCAAAGAATCGACCTTCTTCGCCGCTGTTTTTCCAATGTCGGTAAAATTCAAATCCATTTTTCTAGAAAATCTAGATTCACTAGCGTTTATCGATGTTTCATCTCCAGGTATGGTCGCCAGGACACCAGTTGAAATCGCAGTACCTTCATGTTGCAAAAATACCCCTTTAGTGTTGCCTAAGACTTTAGTTCCAATACCTATCGAGAGACTTCCTCTAGTAGGTATTATATCATCTTTGTACTCTTTAGCTCCGTCTATCACTTGTTGAGTAAATTCTGCTCCTTCACCTTCTAAAGTAGACTTTTCAACCTTTTTATCGAAGATCTTCGGTTCAGGCACTTCTTCCTCGTCAGGCAGGTTCAGTTCAAGTTTTTGAGAGATACTGGAGAGTTCCTCGGCTCTCCTGACTCCTTTTTCTTCCTTCCCTGGAGTACAATATCCGAACCCGATCTTTCCATCTTTGATGACTCTTATACCTAGACCGAGATCTTCGTACTCTGAACTTTCGGATAATTCTCCCTTTTTGATAGAGTAACTGATGTTCCTTTCCTTTATACCGAAAACGTCTCCGTTTAAATTTTTCTTACCGAGCAATTCTAAAGCTTTTTTAACACTATCGGTCAGTTTTCCATTCATTCTCTACCACCTACCGTTACTTCAGATATCAAAACATTAGCTCCCCCGTCTGTCACTGCGGCTGTCTGTCCTTTCCCACAGTGACCTATCCCGGTATCCAGTTCCTTTGTTATGCCGGTAATGTTTTGAAGTGTCTGCAGCGTGAAGCCGTTGAAACTAACATCTCTCAGCGGCTTGACTATCTCTCCGTCTTCTATTAGATAAGCTTCCTGCGCATTGAACTGGAAGGTACCTTCACCTGTGTTAACTTGACCTCCTCCTGAAGATTTAGCATAGACGCCCTTATCTACTTTCTCCACCAACTCATCGAATTCCATGTCGCCTGGTTCCATTATGGTATTGCTCATCCTTACCAATGGTTTAACTCTGAAATCTTCCGCTCTGGCTCCACCATTGGGTTCCATGTCCAGTTTCCAAGCGTTCTCTCTATCGAGTATGAAATCATTGAGGATACCTTTTTCCACTAGAGTTCTGTTCCTTGCCTTCGTTCCCTCGTCATCGAAAGGAAAAGAGCCGTAGCCGTCCATGGTGGGGTCGTCTCTTATAGTTACTATCTCTGAAGCGACTTTTTCACCCATTTTTCCTTCAAGACAGCTGTTTCCGGTAGACACAAGATCGCTTTCCGCCGCGTGCCCGAAAGCCTCGTGGGAGAAAACTCCTGTGAGATGCGGATCCATGATGAGTGACATCTTTCCGCTGGGAGGTGTTTGAGCTTCTAACAAAGTTTCCAATCTCTCTAGAACCACGTCTTTTTTTTCGTATGCTCTTCCGGTCAGTTCATATCCCCCTGTTCCACCGATTCCTTCACTTGCTCTCTGTATGGTATCGCTCTTACCTGTGATTATGATATAAGTCACGATCCTCGGGATCTTCATCTCAATGTGGGTGCCGTCGCTCGTAGCTATTTCTTTATCGACCAAACGGTCAATGTATCTCAATTCGGTAGATCTGACAAAACTTTTGTCTAGATGTTTCTCTAGATCTTTAAGAAATGAAACTTTTTCTTCGGTAGATATGTCCAAAAAGTTCTCTTCCATCGGCATCTCGACTTTTTCTTCGTGGGTCTCAACATCGGCCATCCCAGTCTGTTCTTTTTTGTATTTATCGCTGTTTTTTGCCATAGTTATGGCTCTATCAGCAGCGTTCTTCAGCTCAGCCAAATCAGAAGTCCCTACGTTACCCCATCCATCGTTATACAAAACTCTGACCATCGCGCCCTCCTCATTTCCGCTGGTCACCTTCTCCATCTCTCCGTCTTTTAAAGTTAAACTGGTAGTGTCCCATCTCTCTTTCCTTATGTCGCAGTAGGCGGCACCTTCTTCTCTCACATAATCTATAATATTTTTCAGTGACATCGTTTATCGAGTAATGGTTTTTAATTTATATAGTTTCCCAAAACACTCTTTAAAGATTCTTTGTAAGATGGCCAAAAAATTTTACTTTTTAATAATTTATTCTCATATCCTCTCCTCTAATTTTATTATCTGTAATGCGAATCCTCCACCAATTAATGCAGCTAGAATATCCAAAATTGTAAAACTCATTCTACCCAAAAAGCTTGTGCCGATTAGAGAGTCTATGAAAAATGCTGATAACTTTTCTAAAAAGATGATAGATAGGAGACAAGTTAGCGTCAGCATGGGTATCATCCAAAGGGGTATATCAAGCGTATCAGAATTTTTATCGATATACAGTAGGCCGAGAAATACAATGAGCGCGATCAACATCCCAGCTACGAGATGTATGATCAGGGTCCACCATTCATATCGAGGGTAAAATCTTAGGATCTCTCCCATAAGGAAGAAAAATAAAATTAAAGAGAACCAGAATTGGAAAGAATTAGGAATACTCTTCTCTATCCCTTGTTTTGATATGTACGGAATGATCGAGAAACCAAAGGCAGGTAAAGAGAGGGCTAACGCCCGGAGATTTGAAGTGTAGACGGCATATATAATTAGTAAAACGATAAAGAAGGGCAGGACTTTCGTTATCCAAGGAAAATCATGGTAGAGCCTTTTGCCGAAGAAGGAATTCAACAGCGATATAAAATCTTCTTTTGGTTTTTTAGAAACGAATTGTTTTCTAGAGCTGAAAGGCTTCAGGATTTCGGAAGTGATCCCTTTAGCCACAAATTGAAATCGGATTAGTAAACCGATGGCGATGACAGTCGATAGAGTAACTATAGTGAATTCCATCATAAGTTGATCGATTCCGACCAGATAATCACTCCCGAAGTACAGATCTATGATAAATTTAGCTATAACTATCATAGCTTCAATGGAGAGAGAGAATACGAACATGAGAAGTAAGGTGAAGTGAAAATTGGTTTTGAGACGGGTATAATAAATCAGATTGAATATGATAATGAAACTAAGGAACGGAATGAAAGCCGCAAGAGCGGGATCTCCAAAAATTTCATAGATCGACCCTATCCTAGAAATCCCCATCGCTCCCAGGAATAGAGGGATCAATGACCATCCGAAAATATTCCATTTTATATTCTCTCTTCCCATGACCTTCGAAATACCAAAGATTAGCAACATGAACACCGAACTTATAGTCGTCCAGATAATATCTAATCTTAATATAGATAAAAAGAGAGCGATGAAACCACAGAATATAGCAAAAGAGGGGAAGGAGATTCTAATAGGATATGAGAGAACCTCATGCTTCATTCTCGACTTTTTATCTTTCCTACCAAAACCGCCGAAGACTTCAAACGGAGTGAACACACTAGCGATCAAAAGGGCAAAAAACGCGCCTATCGTATTGGCGATAGTATCAAAAATTGTGTCTCGCAAACTGGCCTGTAAGCTCGTTCCAAAGAAACTGTCGATCACAAACTCGAAAGATTCCCACAAAACGCTGATCGACAATATAAAAGTCAAAAGGAAGATGGGGATGATCCTAGAAGGAATATGCAAATTGTCAAAGATTTCGTCTATGTAGAAAAGATAGACTATAACAAGAATTCCGACAACGATTCCAGCTATGAGATGAGTGAAGTCGTTCCACCACCCGAAGCGGGCTTGAAATCTCAATGATTCCCCTGCAGCGTATAAGAACAGAGCTGCAGATACCCAAAATTGAAATGAAGGGGATGCTTTCACTACCAAAAAACGAGAATAGAGTGGGGTGTATATCGATAATACGAAGGAGATCAAAGCTACTGGAAATCCCCAAAAATTTTTGATCGCGAGATTATAAAATACAAGGGCCAATATGCCAACTTGAAGTACCCTAGAAGTCAAGATGTGTGAGCGATCTTCTCTGCTCCAAAAGAATGTATTCAAGAGTTTTAAAAAATGTGATCTGAATTTTTTCACACTTACCATGAGTTCAGCCTTCAAATCTTCTATCACACTTCGGTTTTGATCCTTCGATTGATTTTTATCTGAATAGAAAATGAACATCAGCGTTCCGAGCAGACCGAAGAAACATATAACTAAAAGCTCGATCATCATTTGGTGATTACTAGCTAAATGAATCGTGTCAAGATACCTTTCGGTAAAAAACCTCACGATGCCTGAGATAGCACCAGCAGCTAACGTGAATATAAAGATAAAATATGCTGAAAAAAAGGTATTCGTTTCGAAATGTGTGTGGGCGGCAAGATTTAAGATAGTCATGTAACCCAGTATCGGGGCTAAGGCCGCAAAGGCTAGGTCACCGAATAACAAAAATCTGCTGAGATAGGTTGAAATACCCGTGAAACCTAAAAAGAAAAGAATAGGAGTCCACTTGAATAGACTATTATGTATTTTGTCGCTCTCTTTGATCTTGGATATCCCGAAGATGAGCACTGTGTAGAGAAGACTGGTCAAAATCCAGAGTGGATCGCTTCTGAAGGCCGACAATATTAAACCACCAATTCCAAATAAAACAGGGGAAGAGAAAAGTTCTTGGTTCTCTTCATATATCTTGACTTCCATCTCTAAAATTAAATACTTGAACGCAAAAATAAGAACTTTTTGGTATGAAGAATCTCATGTATCGTCTGCAAAAAATTTCATCTGAATTTTTTAGTTGGAAAAAGAATTATAGTGGAAGACAAAACCTCTTTGCAATTCGGTTTTGTCATCCACAACTAGTCAAAGACACTGAAAAATTCACTAAAAGTTGTGTCTTTGACTATAA
>Ga0207421_10004267_pt1 | contig 16550 bp, 12 predicted proteins | sample SodLakKL_010_SED_4_FD_187542 | JGI IMG/M metagenome (GOLD analysis project Ga0207421, IMG submission 187542) | Alkaline sediment microbial communities from Lake Tanatar, Kulunda Steppe, Russia - 8KL_010_SED (SPAdes) (version 2) | ecosystem: Environmental > Aquatic > Non-marine Saline and... | reverse complement strand
AGAAGACGGTACACCTGGTTACAACGTCCGGGAAACTGTTGACCCCAATATATTTTCAGCAGGCCCCGCCAGCCACGCCGGTTTTTTCGGGGCGTACCATATCTACCCCAATTATCCGGATTTCATGAACAATGAGCCGGCTTTTGCCGAATATGAGGATGAAGAAGGTGTTTTCAGATATAAAGGGTATCTCAACCAATTCATGGAGATTCATCCGCCTTACCCGGCCCTGGTGGCCGAGTTTGGCATTTCCACATCTTTGAATACCTCTCACTTAAGCCCGGATGGTCTGCACCACGGTGGTTTGGACGAAATAGACCAGGGTGAAATGACGGTGCGCATGATGCGCTCAATAGTAGATGAAGGTTATGCCGGGGGAGTAATTTTTGAGTGGACCGATGAATGGGCCAAAAAAACCTGGAATACCGAGCCTTACATGGTACCCTGGGAGCGGCAGGTCTTGTGGCAAAATGCCATGTGCCCGGAGCAGAATTACGGCCTGGTAGCAGTGGAACCGGCAGTCAGGAGTGACGAGCAGCTCTATATAAACTGGCGGTCAAGCACTGAACAAGAGGTTTTTATCCCACTGGAAGAAAGATCAGAGGTCTTTGGTAAAATCAGGTCAATTGAAACCGGGGCCGATGAGGCTTTTCTCTATCTTTCACTGGAACTTGATCTTGATGATCCCGCTTTCCAAGATGAACAGCCCTGGGAGGAAATTGGTATAGCGGTGGGGATTGATACAGGTTTCAGGGAAGCAGGAGAGTTTATCCTCCCTTTCAGCGGATTACCGGAACTGCCTACAGGCGCTAAGTTTTTGCTCGATCTTGCCTCACCGGAAGAAGCTGACCTGTTAACGGTTCCCACCTATAACCGGGGAGATTTTAACTTTTTCCCACAGCCGTCGCGCGACGGATACTTCACCCGGATTGAAACCCTTGTTAACCGGGAGCGGGTTACCGCCGACGGAAGGGTTTTCGAAGCCCTTTATTCTGATGAGAGCAAGTTGCAATACGGCAGCTTTGATCCTGATCACATGGATTACAACGCACTGGCTCACTGGAACTATGACCCGGAAAATGGCAAGGTTGTAGTTCGCTTGCCCTGGATGCTGCTTAATATTTCCGACCCTTCTGAAAGAAATATGCTGGCTGATCCCGATCAGTTTAATGAACACCCGGTTAGAGATGAGTTATCTTACCAGCCAACAAAAGGTTTTATTTTCTATGCTCTAACTTACAGTAAGCAGCTCCGGGATGCCGGGGGTACAGAAGGTTGGCCACAGGTAATTGATTTCGAACCGCGCAACCTGGAGGAAGCAAAATTTGACGATTCTATTGCTCCTTATCTCTGGGATGGCTGGGAAGATCCGCATCACCGGTTCCGTCTGAAAAATAGCTTTGATATAATTGCCGACTATTTTGCTGAGCTGGATTTATATGATTTGCCCGGGGAAGGGGAGTAGGATGCGCCGCTGGCATGTTTTAGCGATATTAGTATTTTTGATCGGGAGCTATTTTTTTACCTGGTTTCTATTGCCGACCAGGGAAATTGATATGCTTGTAGTTGATAAAACTGTACCCAAGCCGGATTTTCGTGAACATCGGGCCATCTTCTGGGTTGCAGAGCATCTTCGCTTTACAGACCATGCAGGTGAATCCTACCGAACGGACCGGGACTACCTTGGTTATCATCCGTGCAGCGAGAGAAAAGAAACACTCACCGTGGATGATTTACAGGGCATTAAGCTGCTTTACCTGGCAGACACCTACGGCATCTACGATTATGAAGAAGGCCTGGTCGAATATGAAGAGCGGCTGCCTTTTGAGCATCAGGATATAGACTTAATTTATGGAGGTTTTGACAGGCAGGAGGTTGCCGCGATAACTGATTATGCTTCCGAAGAAGATAGGATTATAATTGGTGAACACAATATATTTGGTTACCCCACCTATCTTGAACCGGAAGCGGCAGCAGGATTGCAGGACCTTTTTGCAGTTAACTATGAAGGTTGGCTGGCCCGATATTATGCAGATCTAAATGAAATAGCTTACTGGATGAAGGAGCTATATACCAGGATTTACGGCAGGGAGTGGGATTTAAGTGGTGCAGGTATGGTTTTTGTCAGGGAAGATGTTACAGGGCTGGGCTGGTATACAGACCTGGTAATTATCGAGCAGGATCAATTTAACGCTCACTGGCCGGTTGTCACAAGTACAGATCACCAGCTGCTCGAGGGAGCAACCTCGCAGGCCCCCTATCTTTACTGGGTTGAACTGCTAAATGTAAATGTTCATGATCAGGATACCGAAATTCTTGCCTACTATGAATTGCCTGTTGGAGAGGATGCCCTCTCAGCCCTGCGTGCAAGGGGACTTCCTGAACGTTTCCCGGCCATGATCCGGCATGCTCCTCCCGGCAAAGCCGAAAGAATTTATTTTGCCGGTGATTTTGCCGATCAACTTCCAGCCCTTCTTCCGCCGTGGCTGACCGGTAGCGCAGGTATAAAAAGGTTTTTTTCATATCTCCCCGGTCTGCCGTTAGAGTACCGTTTCTATTTTCAGTGGTATGAACCGGTCCTGGGTAATATTTTGAATCATGCAGAAACAAGGGAGTAAATAATGGACGCCATGTTTCGAAAAGAAATATCTCACGTTTCCATAGTTTTTAACCAGATTAAAGACGGGGTATATATTACTGATCCTGACCGTAGAATATTATTTTGGAACAAGGCCGCCGAGGAAATTACCGGTTACAGCCAGGAAGAAGTCCTGGGCAAGAAATGTGCTGACAATCTACTAGTTCATACAGACCTGGCCGGTAATAAGCTGTGCAGCACAGATCTTTGCCCTCTTCACAAGGCAATCAGCTATGAAAAGGCTACGACTGAACCCCTAATTGTAAAGGCTCTTCATAAAAATGGCAGCAGGGTAATGGTAGAAGTAAGTCTTGCCGCCCTGCACAGTGCTTCCGGTGAATTAATCGGGGGCATAGAAATATTTCGCGATGTTAGTGAAAAAATTGAGCTTGAAGAACAGAAAGCCCGTTTTTTTAGTTCACTTAGCCACGAGCTTAAGACCCCACTTTCTAATATGCAGGGCTATTTAAAGCTTTTGCTGGACGGTGATGCAGGTGAAATAAATGACCTGCAGGAAGAGTTTTTGACTACAATATATAAAGAAGAACAAAAGCTGGCCAGGTATATTGAAGAACTTCTCGACATGGGGCAGTTTGAAGGCACTGATTATTCATACCAGCAAAACATGCTCGACTTGACTGCCCTGCTGGAAAGCTTAGCCAATAGCTTCAGTGCTGAAGCATTAAATAAAGAGCTCGACTTTAACAGTAATATTGAACCGGATTTAGCCCTGTTCGGAGATAGAGAACGCCTGTCGCAGGCCTTTAGTAATATAATTGGCAATGCTATTAAGTATACAGAACAGGGTAGTGTAAGTTTAAAAGCAGTATTTTCTGAAGCTGACGATGAAATTGGCATAACAGTTCAAGATAGCGGAATCGGTATCCCGGAGAAAGATCGGAAGTCAATCTTTGAAATGTTTTACCGGGTAGATGATAAAGATGTTCGAAGTAAAGGCGGCACCGGGGTCGGACTATACATTACAGAAAGAGTTATCAGCCGCCACGGCGGGCGTATTGAGTTAGAAAGTATTCCCGGTGAAGGGACTACTTTTACGGTTTATCTGCCCGGTTTAAAAAAAACACAGGAGCAATAGAAATATGCTTATTACACAGCCTATATTGATAAACATTGCCCGGCCCGCTTAAGAAAGCTGAAGCGAACACAAAGGGCAGGCCCTTAATTTTAACAGCAAGGGAATGAATTAAAAGATGACGGAAAAGCAGATAATCCTGGTTGCGGAAGATGACCCCGGTTTGAACCGGCTTATTTCTTTTAAGCTGCAAAAAGAAGGTTACCAGGTAATATCAGCTTTAGATGGTAAGGAAGCACTAAATGCTGCGCTGAATGAAAATGTTTCTGCAATTACCCTTGATATTATGATGCCCTTTCTCGATGGTATTCAGGTTCTAAAAAAGGTCCGTCCGGTTAAGCCTGATTTGCCTGTAATCGTTTTAACGGTAAAGAGCCGGGAAAATGATCTTCATCAGGCCCTGGAGTTAGGGGCGAACGCTTACATGACCAAGCCTTTTCAGCCGGAGCAGCTGATAGAAAAACTGAAACAGGTCCTGGGGAGTATCTAAATGATCGATCCTTATCTAAGAATTCTACTTTATATTATAATAGTTCTGGCAGTTATTATCACTTTACTTTTGCTGGTGATTGTAATTAACCGGTACCTGGTTTCGGTAAATAAAGCTAAATTCACGGCAAAAAAACAGGAGTGGGAAGGGCTTTACCTTAATTACTTGCAAGGAGATCTTAATCTTATAGAAATTGCTGGACTGATGAAGGATAAAAAACGTTATTACTGGCTTTGGAGATTTTTTTCTCCTTACCTTGACATGCTTGACGGCAGTGATTTTGATAAAACTAAAGTCCTCTGCCGGGAAATCAGTTTAATTGGTCATTACAAGCAGAAACTTGAGCATGGCAAGTTGTCTGAAAAAGCAACTGCCGCCAGGGTTTTAGGTGCGTTACGATGCAAAGAATCGGTTACTGGTATGATCAGCTTACTGGATAGTAAACATCAGCTGTTGGTCCAGTCGGCTTCTCTTGGGCTGGCCAAGTCCGGAAAAAGCGAAACTTTTTTTTCTGCTGCCAGAGCCTTGCTTGATAATACTTATTTTACTTATGAGGGAGCAACAGAAATACTATCAGCATATGGGGAAAGTGTAGCCCCATTAATGGTCAGGTTTCTAGAAGGAGAGATTGAGATCCTAAATGGTGAGACTAAAGATGAAAGCTTGGAGAAAAAGAAAAAACCATTCGAACTGAAAACAGTAGATCCTTCTGCTTATAACTCTGTGATGATCGATCTGCTGGGTTTTTTCAAATACCGCGAAGCTTTGCCTACTTTGCAAGGTTTGATGAAAGAAGCTGACCCTGAAACTATAGTTCATATTTTAAAGGCTTTTTTAAGTATCGGGGAAATGCCTGCTAATATTGATTTGAAGCCGTACCTGGAACATCGCTACTGGGTTGTCCGTAATTTCAGTGCCCGAGCATGGAGACTAACTGGTGACAGAAAAGCCATCCCGATTCTTGAAAAACTACTGCAAGACCAAAGCTGGTGGGTCCGCTTTAATTCTGCCGAAGCATTGTCTGAAGCTGGAGAAAGTGGACTGGAAATATTAAGAATCAAAGCGGAAGGGCCTGAAGAAAGTGCTGCCGCTATCAGCAGTTATGTTTTAAGACGTAGAGGGGTGGAACTGTAAGCATGAGCAACTGGGCAATTGTCCTCATTTTCTATAATATTTTTGTGATTTTTTATTTTATCAGCATTAATGGTTTTTACCTAATGCTGGTTTTTCTTTCATACTTCGGGCTGCGCAGTCAGCGCAGTGTTGAGCGCGCTACTGACCGATATCAAGCTTTTCAGTCAGCATTTTACAAGCCTCTGGCAGTTATTATCCCCGCATACAATGAGGAAGCAACTATTGTAGATACCGCATACTCTACTCTGTCTTTACGATATCCTGAATACGAGATTATTATTGTCAACGACGGTTCCCGGGATGATACCCTGGCAGTGCTGGAAAAAGAATTTAACCTTAAAAAATATGCCCGCGATTATAGTAATGATATTCCCTGCGAAACTATTCGCGGAATATACAGCTCAAAGGATTATCCAAACCTGGTTATTGTTGACAAGGAAAACGGCGGCAAGTCTGATGCCTTAAATGCCGGGATAAATGTATCGCAGTTTCCACTTTTTTGTAACATTGATTCAGATTCCCTGATTGATGCAGATTCACTGTTAAAAACTATTGATCTTTTTGCCAGGGACTGGCGCACAGTAGCTGCCGGGGGAACGATCAGAGCTGCAAACCAGTGTCGGATTGAGGATGGAACAGTAACGGAAGTTAAGCTCTCTCCTAAGTTCTGGGTTCGTTTTCAGATTGTTGAGTACCTGAGGGCTTTCTTATTCGGCCGCGCCGGCTGGTCTTCAATAGGTGGATTGATGATTTTATCCGGTGCTTTTAGTATCTATAGGCGTAAGGCAGTGGTTCAGGCCGGGGGGTACAGTCTGAATACGGTAGGTGAAGATATGGAACTGGTTTTGCGCGTACAACGGGTTATGAAAGAGATTAACCGTGAATACAAGGTTGTCTTTTTAGCAGACCCGGTTTGCTGGACCCAGGTGCCTGAAAGCTATCGCAGCTTAAAAAACCAGCGCCGCCGCTGGCAGCGGGGGCTCTCTGAGAGTTTATTTGGCAACTTCGAAATGTTTTTAAACCCGCAGTATGGCACAACGGGCATGATTAGCTTTCCCTTTTTCTTATTCTACGAGTTTCTCGGTCCGGTAATAGAAATAACCGGCTACCTGGTTTTTATTTTTTCAATTTTTACAGGGCTTTTAAACCCGCCTTTTGTTATTTTATTTCTTACGGCAGCTATTTTGCTTGGTATACTTTTATCCACATCAGCTTTGTTGATGGAAGAAATCTACTACCGCAGTTATCCCCGGCTACGTGATATGCTAATCCTTTTTGGTTATGCTATCCTGGAAAACCTTTTTTATCGGCAGCTTCATGCCTGGTGGCGTTTTAGAGGACTGCTTGACTTCTTTTTTACTAAAAGATCATGGGGAACTGTTGAACGGAAGTCATTTTCAGAAAAGAAGCAGGCTGTGGATCAGGAAAGCTAAGTTTTACTACGTCTTCGAAATTGCTAAAATATAAATTGAATAAATGAGGCTTGGACATTCTTTTAAAAGGGAACCCCGGTATGAAAAAGCATTTAATCAATGCCTGTAAAATTTTAGCTATTCTAATCTTTTTTGTGCTGATTGCAGGTTCTTGCATGGACTCCTTTAATGATGCTGCCCCCGAAGAAACATTCATAAATAATAAAGACCATCAGGTAATTGCCGGCACTGATGTCGTGATTACAGGCATGCTTGTTTCCGGAAGTGACTATTTCCCGGGCGATACTGTTACGGCAAGGCTAAACGTAATTAATAAAGGAAGCCAAGTAGAAAGCTTTTGGCTCGGCTGCAGCATCAGTGATCCACTGGGGAGCTGGTACGATTTACCGGCAAAGCAGATAAGCTTGGAGGGCAGCGAAACAAACTCAGTTGAGTTTTCCTGGTTGGTTCCAGAGGAAGGATTAGGTGAGCAGCTTGTAAGCGGGCCATACCTGCTGACCATGGCGGCTTGGTCGGCTCGTCCGGGTAATGAAGAGGCCGATAGACTTGCAACTGTTGAGCAGAAAGAAGCTTTTTTCGTGGTCAGGTATATTGAAGATTTTTCCTCTCTTAACGACGAACTGTGGGAAATAAGCAGTCATTCTTTGGGGTTGGGCAAACTAGACCCTGATAATGTGAAGATTGAAGATGAAATGTTAATAATAACCCTTCCGGCCGGCACCTATGATGGTGGTCAGATAGAATCGAGAGAATTTGATCATCTCTATGGATCCTACCGGGCCAGGATCAAGATGCCCGATGCTCCGTCTTCCATTACCGGGTTCTTTTTATACCGCTCTCCGGATTTCTACCACGAAATAGATATAGAAGTAGTTAATGACTCTTCAGGCCCAGCCTGGTTTACTACTTATGCCGATGGAGTAGTCAGCAACACCTGTGAAACATACCTTGGCTTCGACCCTACGGCAGATTTTTACGAATACCGCTTCGACTTTTATCCCGGTTCAGTGAGCTTCTATGTAGATGGTGTGTTAATAATAACCTATGATGATGGCCTAACCGATACCCCGATGAAACTGATGATTAACTCCTGGTTTCCCGTCTGGCTGGAAGGAATCAAGCCGGAACAGGATGCCGTCACCCTGGTTGACTGGATTAAATACTAATACTGTGACACGCAGTAAATTGTGATTGTTTTATAATAAATGTGCCTGTTGGTTATTGTCTTTAGCTAAAGGATTTAAGTGTTTATAGAAGAATTAATAGCAAAAATACTGTTAGGGTTAAGGAGTATCCAGCCATGACCACCCCGGAAAAAATTTGCTACATGCCGGCCCATAAGCTTGCCAGGTCGATCAGAACTAAAGATCTATCACCGGTTGAATTAGTTAAAACATTTCTAAATCGCATAGAGAAGGTTAACCCAAAAATTAATGCCTACTGTACTGTTGCTGCTGATTATGCTATGGAAGAAGCGGAAAAGGCTGAAAAGAAGCTAATGTCAGATCTGCCTGTTGGTTCTTTGCACGGGGTTCCTGTTGCAATAAAAGATGTTACCTTAACAAAAGGGATTCGCACAACTTTTGGTTCTAAGTTATACAAAGATTATGTGCCGGCAGTTGATTCCCTGGTAGTTGAAAGGTTGAAGGATGCAGGTGCAATTATCCTCGGTAAGACCAATACTCCTGAATTTGCTGCCGGAGGGTCTACTTACAATGATCTGTTCGGCGCGACCCGGACGCCCTGGAATGCAGACTACAACAGCGGTGGTTCAAGCGGTGGTTCGGCGGCAGCGATAGCGGCAGGACTCTGTCCTATCGCCGAAGGTAACGATCTGGGCGGATCGCTTAGAATTCCGGCCAGCTTTTGTGGAATTGTCGGTTTAAGACCGTCGCCCGGCAGAGTTCCCCTTTATCCGAACGATTTATACTGGGATGATATGTCGGTGGAAGGGCCGATGGCCCGCACGGTAAGCGACGTGGCTTTAATGCTTGATGTAATATCAGGCATGGATAAGCGCACGCCAATGGCAATGCTGCCCAAGGAGGGAAGTTTTTATGATAGCACTACCGGTAAAATAGATTGCAACTTCAAGATTGCCTGGGCTGGAAACCTTGATTTGACCCCGGTAGATAATGAAGTTATGGAAATAGCACGGGGTGCAATTGATGTTTTCAAAATGCTGGGATGCTCGGTGGACGAGGATCATCCCGACTTCAGCGGACTTCAGGAAACAGCCGCTGTTTTAAGGGGAGTTCGCTTTGCTGCTCTTTATCAAGATCAGCTTAATAAGCCCGAATTCATTGAAAAAGTAAATTCCAACATAATCGGTAACATCAAGCAGGGTCTGAGCTTAAGAGGCGAAGCTGTGGCCAAAGCGAAAAAACATCGCTCCGAGCTGTGGCGTAAGATGCTTGATTTCTTTGCCGGTTATGATCTCCTAATTCTTCCGACAGTGCCGGTCAAACCTTTCCCTGCAGAGACAGCATATCCGACAGAGATTAACGGCAAAGCCATGGAAAGCTATATTGACTGGATTATGCTGACCTATGCGTTTTCAGTTACCGGACTACCTGCAGTAAGTATCCCCTGCGGCTGGACTGAGGATGGTTTTCCGGTTGGCCTGCAGATTGCGGGCAGGCCCGGCGCAGAAAGGGAAGTTTTACTGGCAGCTGCCTGCTTTGAGCAGGCCAGACCCTGGCAGGAGAGAAAGCCTGAGTTGTAAAATGGGTAAGCATATTGACAGGCTTATCAGTCTGGTTTAGAATTATGTTGTAAGACAAGAAAATATTAGCAGTCCTGCTGCTCATAGTTATTAGACATGAGAGAGCACCGGGGAATAAGCCCTTGTGCTCTTTTTTATGTTTTCTGCCGGGAGGAGATTGATGATGAGTTTTGTGAAGAGCATTAAAAGTGTTGAGCCGCTTACTATAAATGGCGGTGGTTTTAACGTGCAGGATGTAGTTAATGTTGCAAGGAACAAGGCATTGGTTAATATATCACCTGAAGCTTTTAAAAGGATCGAGAGATCCAGAGCCATGCTGGAAAAGCTGGTTGAAGAGGATGCCATGGTTTACGGAATTACCACCGGTTTTGGCCGCTTCAGCGATGTAAATATATCTAGAAAAGATGCAATTCAGCTGCAGAAAAATTTAATTGCCAGTCATGCAACTGCGGTAGGAGAACCGCTGCCTGAAGAGGCTGTCCGGGCAGCACTTTTGCTGCGTTTAAATGCCTTGGCCCGCGGCTATTCGGGTGTTCGTCCCCTACTGGTAGAACAGCTGGCCGAGGTTTTAAATAGAGGTGTTGTGCCGGTCATTCCCGAACAGGGTTCTCTTGGTGCCAGTGGTGATCTTGCACCTCTATCTCACCTGGCCCTGGTATTGACCGGTCAAGGTGAAGCTTTTTACAACAACGAAAGGATGACCGGGGCGGAAGCCCTGGCTGCAGCAGGGCTTGAGCCTGTTACCCTGGTTGAAAAAGAAGGCCTGGCCCTGATTAATGGAACTCAGATCATGACTGCTATCGGGACGCTGGCATATCACGATGCTGTAAATGTCCTGAAAGCAGCCCTGATAACAGCAGCTTTAACCCTGGAAGCCCAGCTTGCCGTGCCCGATGCCTTTGATCCGCTGATAGCGAGTGTCCGCACTTACAGCGGACATGAATATACATCAGATGCCATTTTGCGCCTGATTGAGGGCAGCAGCCTGATTGGCAGCGATCGCCGCAAGGTTCAGGATGCATACAGCCTGCGCTGTGTTCCCCAGGTTCATGGAGCCACTACCAATGCCCTTGATTACGTGAACAGCATCCTTGAAGTTGAAATAAATTCTGTCAATGATAATCCTATGCTTTTCCCTGAAGAAAATCGGGTGCTTTCGGGAGGCAATTTCCACGGACAGCCTGTTGCCCAGGCCATGGATTTTATGGCCATAGCCGTAGCCGAGCTGGCAAATATTTCCGAAAGACGGATTGAACGCCTGGTAAACCCGGCTTTAAGCGGCCTTCCGCCATTCCTGGTCAAAGAGGGTGGTCTTAATTCGGGTATGATGATTGCCCAGTATACAGCGGCTTCACTGGTCAGTGAAAATAAGGTGTTCTGCCACCCGGCCAGCGTTGATTCTATCCCGTCCTCTGCCAACCAGGAAGACCACGTCAGCATGGGCACGACGGCAGCCCGCAAAGCACGCACTGTAATTGACAACACGGCCAGAGTTATTGGCATAGAACTTTTAACTGCGGCCCAGGCTGTCGATTTTCGGGGAGCTAAAAATTTGGGACACGGCACTGCTGCTGCTTACAAGCTGCTGCGTGAAGAAGTCGATTTTCTTGAAAAAGACCAGATTCTCCATCCCATGATTGAAAAGGCAATTGACCTGGTTAACAGCGGACAGCTGGTGGAAGCAGTGGAGGGGGAAGTTGATCTTTCCGCTAGCAGCAAATCTTTGTCAGATTATTAATGCTTAAGAACCGTCTTAGTGATAAAATATCTAGGCTGGAATTAATGAAAAGGCGGGAATGCAAATGGAACAAATTGGTAAAACCGCAATCATGTATGCCCTGGCTGACGGTGAACTTGAAAAACAGGTTAAAACAACAGCTGAAGCAAACGGATTTAAACTGATCAAGGGCAGGGTTGGCTCAATGAGTACAGAAAAAATATTTGCTGCCGTGGAAACGGCTGCTCAACGTGAAGGGCTGATCAGCAAGGATTATTACCGGGATACACATGCTCTTTATCATACTATACTGGAGGCTTTTACCGGTATCTGCAGGGGGCAGCTCGGGCTAGGTGACATTATGCGCACGGTCGGGTTAATGTTTACGGTGGTTAGGGGACCGCGCACGGTTCATGACAGCCAGGATGGTGAGTGGCTGGCCGTGGTTCTTTACGGGACCATCGGTGCCCCGGTTAAAGGTTATGAGCATGAAACTATTGGCCTGGGTATGAATCACCTGTAATCGGTTCACTTAAATTTATAGCTCTACCTGGAAGCCTGCTAAGCAGGCGGCCGTTAAAACTTGGAGGTGTTTAAAATAAGCACGTATCGTTCAAACTACAGCCAGCAGTTATCGCCACAGTTAAGATGGTTCAGCACGGGCCAGCTGGAAGAAATCCACAGCGCCACAATCGATGTTCTCGAGCAGGCCGGGGTCCGGGTTGACCATGATGAGGCATTAAATCTTCTAAAGGATGCCGGGTGTGTTGTTAAGGATCGAGTTGCAAAAATACCAGGATGGCTAATCGATGAGGCAATCAGGATGGCCCCCTCGAAGATTAATATTTATGATCGCGAAGGCAATCCGGCAATGAACCTGGAAGCAAACTACACGTATTACGGGGCCGGTTCCGACCTGCCTTTCCACCTTGATTTTGAAACGGGTAAGAGAAGAAACTCGGTTAAGCAGGATGTGATCAATGCAGCCAGGCTGATCGATAAACTGCCAAATTTTGATTTTTCCATGAGCTACGGTATCCCAACCGATGTTCCTGCAGCAAAAGGGGACCTTCACCAGTTTGCTGCCCAGGTGCTGCACTGCTCCAAGCCTATAATTTTCACCTCCTTTAACAGGGAGAACCTGAAAACTATCATCGATATGGCTGCAGCAGTCACCGGTTCTCATGAGGACCTGCGTGATCGTCCTTTTATAATTCTCTATGATGAGCCGATTTCGCCGCTTATTCATACCGGTGAAGGTATGGATAAGATGTTAACCTGCGTTGAATACGGGGTTCCTGTTATTTACACCCCCGGTGTTGTAGCCGGTGGAACCTGCCCGGTAACTAAAGCAGGAACCATTGTCCAGATGAATGCGGAAAGTATTTCCGGCCTGGTTATTGCCCAGCTGAAGAAAAAAGGGTCGCCGGTAATTATCGGTGGTGGAGCTACCCCGATGGAAATGAGTACTACTGCCACCCTCTACGGTTCGCCTGATGCAGCCATGAATTATTGTGCCATGACCGAGTTGGCCAAGTTCTACGGCCTGCCCAATTTCACCGAAGCCGGCTGCTCCAATGCACCGGTGCCTGATGCCCAGGCCGGGATGGAGGCGTCCACAGGCCTGCTTTTAAACCAGCTGGCCGGGGCCAACCTGGTCCACGACGTGGGCTATCTTGACGGTGGTAAAACGGGATCACTTCCCTTCCTGGTTATGAATGATGACTTTATAAGCGCTGCAAAATATATTGGAGCGGGAACGGTGGTTAATAAAGATACCATTGGCACTGAAACTATAGTAAAAGTTGGTCCTTCCGGGCATTACCTGGGCGAGGAACATACCATGAAGTATTTCCGCAACGAAATATGGTCACCTACCGTATTTAACAGGACCATGTACCAGAGCTGGGAAAAGGATGGCAGCAAAGATATTGTGGAACTGGCCAGGGATAAAGCGAGGGATATTTTACAGAATGAGCCGGTTAACGCACCTGCACCGGGAGCTGTGGAAAAAATTAATAACCTGCTATAAGGTTATATAAATATCGAACTTCAAAAGGTGAAACTTAATCTTATATCGAATATTATTATTGCTCGTTAAATATCATGCTATGCAAGGAGTTGATGTTTGGAATCTTTAAAGAATTTGTAAGCACTTTACGAGTTTTTATAAGAGGGATTAATGAGATTTAAAGGAGGAGTTAAAATTGTATAAAAAGATGATGTTTTTAATGGCCCTGCTGCTGGCAGCGACCATGATCGTGGTATCCTGTGCACCTGACGAGGATATTGCTGTTGATGATCCAGTAGATGAGCCGGTCGATGAACCGGCAGTGGGTGACAACATTCTGCGCAGTGCTTACTATGCACCGACCAACATGGACCCGGCATTTTTAAGCACTGTTGCCGATGACCAGATAGCCCGCCAGTGGTCGGACTTTCTGGTTTATATTGATGAAGAAAATGAGCCCGATGAAAGCCGCAGTGTGGCTGAAAGCTGGGAAGCTGATGAAACAGGCACTGTCTGGACCTTTAACCTGCGTGAGGGTATCCTTTTCCACGACGGCAAAGAGATGACTTCCCGCGATGTTAAGTTTACTTTTGATCGCCTGCGCGATCCGGACATCGGGTCGGCAACAGTTGGTTTGTATTCAAACATCACTGATATTACTGCGCCCGATGACTATACAGTGGTATTTGAGCTGGAAGACCCCAACCCCGACTTCCTGAGGGATTTGGGTGACTATCACGCCTTGATCATGGATGCCGACAATGAAGATTTTGCTACCAACTTCAATGGAACCGGCCCTTTCATGGTGGAGCGCTATGAACCGGAAGATCGCATTGTTTTTACCCGTAACCCTGATTACTGGATGACTGATGATGAAGGCAATCAACTGCCCTATCTTGACGGAATTGAGGTTATATTCCTTGGCGAATCTTCAGCCCAGGTTGAAGCTTTGCGCGGAGGGCAAATTGACTACCTGATTTACCTGCCGACTGAATTTATAGCCATGCTGGAAGATGATCCCAATATTAATGTATTGCAGGCACCTTCCAATACTGCTTACGTCCTGCGGATGCGCTCCGACCGGGCTCCGGCTGACGATGTTCGGGTGCGCCAGGCTCTGAAAGCGGGAACCAACCGCAGTGACATTATTGACGGCGCTCTTGATGGTTACGGCTTCCCCGGCCGTGATACACCAATCGGACCGGCTTATGATGAATTCTATCTTGATGTTCCCGAGCCGGAACGTGATGTAGAGAAAGCAATGGAGTTACTGGCTGAGGCCGGATATGAAGACGGCCTGGAGATAACCATTCATACCCAGGAATCTTCCCCGATCCCTGCCATAGCAACTATCTGGCAGGATCAGATGGCAGAGATTGGTGTGGATGTTGATATCCAGCTGGTACCTTCCGATGTTTACTACGGCGGAGATGATATGTGGCTGGAAGTAGACTTCGGTATTACCGACTGGGGTTCACGTCCTTACCCGCAGCCTTACCTTGACTTAGCCTATGTCTGCGATGCCCAGTGGAATGAAAGTCACTGGTGCGATCCCGAGTTGGACGAACTTGCTGCTGCTGCAGCAAGAGAAATGGATCATGATGAGCGGGTTCGACTCTACCATGAAATCCAGGAGATTTTCATGGAGCGCGGTCCGATCCTCGTGTTCTTTGTTAACAACCTGTGGGGGGCGAGTGATCGCCTGCAGGGTTTAGAGCCAACTATGGGTCTTGGTACAGCACTGGACCTGCGGACCGTATACATTGAAGAGTAATCCAGTTTTTTGCTGCTTGCCGGCTTAAAACCGAACATAGAAGTAAGACCTGCCCCTGCGACGCCCGGGGGGATAGGTTAATTGAGAGAAGAAATGCGGCGGGCGTTAATGCCCGCCGCATTTATAAAAAATATCTCCTGCAAGGAGGTAACCTATGGCATCTTCGAATCTTTCATTTTTTGCAAACTTTTGGCGTCGCTTCAGGCGCTATCCTACTACGTACATTGGTTTTGCAATTGTAATTATGTTTTTATTCATCGCTGCTTTTGGACCTTTTATCGCACCATATTCATTTACGGAACAAAACCTGGTAAACCGTCTTGAACCCCCCTCTGATGAGCATATTTTTGGCACAGATAATTTTGGTCGTGATATATACAGCCGGGTTTTGGTAGGCAGCCGTGATGTTTTAATAGTAGCCGGCTCCGGGACATTGCTGGCAGTTTTTTTTGGCCTGCTCCTCGGTCTGTTTTCCGGCTATCGGGGCGGATTGTTTGACGAATTGATCATGAGAGCAATGGACGTTATTTTGTCTATACCTCCCCTGCTTTTGGCCATGGTAATTTTGTTTTCCCTGGGGCCATCACGGGTTAATGTTATTATTGTTGTCGGTTTTCTCTATATACCCATGGTAGCCAGGGTTGTGCGCAGCGTGGTCCTGGAACTAAAGACCCGCCAGTTTGTTGAAGCGGCCCGCCTGCGGGGAGAAAGCGGTCTTTATATTTTATACAAAGAAATTTTGCCTAATGTTTTACCGAGCCTGGCGGTTGAAGCTTCTATGCGTTTTTCATATTCAATCTTTCTGGTTGCTTCGCTCGGTTTCCTTGGCCTCGGAGTCCAGCCGCCTTCGCCCGACTGGGGTCTTATGGTTGGTGATGCCAGGACCTGGTTTTACCAGGCCCGCTGGATGTTGTACTTCCCGGCTGGAGCGATTGCCATCCTGGTCGTGGGTGTCGGTTTTATGAGCGATGGTCTGCGTCGAATGCTGCTGCCGGGAGGTGTAAGCGATGCCGGATAATGATGCGGTATTAAATGTTGAAAACCTGACGGTAACTTATGATACAGAGAAGGGACCGCTGCATACTGTTCGTAATGTATCGATGAAGATTGCCCCTGGTGAGATATACGGACTGGTTGGCGAATCCGGTTCCGGCAAAACCACCCTGGCCCGGGCAGTTATTGGCTACCTGCCCCCAAATGGACATGTTTCCAGCGGTGAGGTAAGTCTTTCAGGGATAGACCTGTTTTCCCTGCCGAAACAAGAGATGCGAAAAATCTGGGGTTCCAAGGTAACCATGGTGCACCAGGACCCCAATGCTTCAATTAACCCCTCCATGCTGATCGGTGACCAGATTGCCGAAACAGCCAGGATGCATTTAAGCCTGACCAAAAAGGAAGCAAAAGACCGGTCTATTGAAATGCTAAGCAAAGTCCGCATGCCCGATCCCGAATCAGTGGCCAATCGTTATGCTCACCAGTTAAGCGGTGGCATGCTGCAGCGGGTTTTAATAGCGACGGCCATGTCAACGAACCCG
>Ga0207421_10004266_pt1 | contig 16552 bp, 17 predicted proteins | sample SodLakKL_010_SED_4_FD_187542 | JGI IMG/M metagenome (GOLD analysis project Ga0207421, IMG submission 187542) | Alkaline sediment microbial communities from Lake Tanatar, Kulunda Steppe, Russia - 8KL_010_SED (SPAdes) (version 2) | ecosystem: Environmental > Aquatic > Non-marine Saline and... | reverse complement strand
AGCTATAAGAAAGGGGCTGCATATAATTTATTCAGGCTAAAGAAAAAACTGGTAGAAGCGATATATGATATAGAGATAATTGAAGTATGAAGATAAGCGAGTTAAAAATAAATAAAGCGAATCCACGCTTCATAAAAGATGCTAATACAATAAATCATAGTAACTAATGGCATACGACAAACAAAAAGTAAATTGACAAAAACAAACAACATAAAAAAGGAGCATATGATTGAAGCACTCGAAAAGACTTTGGGTGTTGTAACTACTGCCTGTAAATCAGTTGGCATATGCCGGTATACGTTTTACAAGTGGTTAAAAGAAGACAAAAAGTTTGCTGACAAAGTAAACGACATACAGGATGTAGCCATTGATTATGTTGAGAGCCAGTTATACAAGTCAATAAGAGACGGCAATGTCACTGCTATTATATTCTATATGAAAACAAAGGCAAAGCATAGGGGTTACCAAGAAAATTATGATGTAACAACTAAAGGCGAAAAAATAGAGTTCAACTTAAACCACCCAAATGATTAAAGTAACAGCAGATACGGGCTATGTTGGCAAACGCATTGTTGAGGCAATGAAGTCCGGGCATAATGAGATTATAAACAAGGGCGGCACTGGCTCAGGCAAGACCTATGACCATATGCTTATTATCTTTTGGCTGTTAATGACCCAGGTAAAAAACAAGGTAGCAACAGTAGTAAGCGAAAGCAAGCCACATCTGGATATAGGTACATACAGATACGCTAAGATGTTTAGCAGTGGATTAAGAGAGAAGGGTGTAATAAAACTTAATGACAGCAAGTCGTTTTTTACGTTACCCAATAACAATATATTAGAATTCTTCTCAGCAGACAGAATTGATAAGGCACTAGGAGCGAGAAGGTGGCTTCTGTTTGCAAATGAGATTAACTCACTGAAGTATGAAGTGTTTAGCGAACTGGCTAGAAGATCTGAAATCACAATGGCTGATTTTAACCCAACTGCTAAGTTTTGGCTAGAAGATAAGTTTATACCTTACTGCCAGAACCCAATAGTAATGAAATCTAACTACCTTGACAATCCATTCTTACCAGAACACGAAATTATAAAGATAGAAAAAAGGGTAAAGCTAGACCAAAACTTCAAACGAATACACATTGACTGCGAATACGGCGTATCCGAAGGACTGGTATTTGAAAACTGGCATCAAACGGACACCATGCCTGAGAGGTACGATAATGAGTGGTACGGATTAGACTTTGGTTTCACTAATAGTTACACATCGCTAGTTCAAATAAGGCAACACGAAAATAAGCTATTTATAAAAGAGTTATTTTATGTACGAAATAAACTAAACTCAGAGATCATACAGTTAATAAGCCAATCAGGTGTTAAAGAAAGACATGACACTATCTATGCAGACAGTGCAGAGCCTAAGACAATAGAAGAAATATACAGGGCTGGATATAACATAAAGCCAGCAACTGAGGCTAAAAAGAACCTAAATGACAGGATCGATAAGCTCAAAACCTACGATCTATACGTAACAAAAGACAGCCTGAACCTAATACGTGAACTACGGAATTACCGATGGGAGCAAGACAAAAACGGACTCCCAACAAATAAGCCTATAAAGATCGATGACCATGCTATTGATAGTCTAGGTTATGGGATTGAAGAACTGTTACATAAGCGTGACGAAATATTTATACTATGAATCCACTAAAAAAATATATAGCCAGAGTAGCCATGAAGGCTATGCAAGCCGACCCGGGCAATGAACTATTTGCCCAGATGTTCGAGTATCTGAATAAGGATTTACCGGCATGGCTAGGCAAAGACCCACAGGATTTTATAGACAAGGGTTATATGTATAACGACCTTGTTTATTCAATTATTAAGACCAAGCAGGATATTGCACGTTCAATAGACTGGCAGGTGTACAAGGTGGTGGATCAGGATGCTTTGAAGGGTTACAAGTACTCAATGAAAGCCCTGCAGGCTGGTAAGAACTATATGCGGAACCTCAAAAAAGCACAAGGATTTAAACAGAAAGCATTAGAAGAAGTACACAATACAGAGATTAACAGGATCATTAAGAAGCCCAACAGCTACGAAAGTTGGGGGCAAATCATAGAGGGGTATTTCGGATGGCTGGATTTGACAGGCAACTTCTATTTATACGGGCTGAAAAGAAGCACCGGGGATAAGATACAAACAATACATGTAGCCCCGGCATCACAAGTTGAAATAATACTAGGCACAACGTTTGACCCGATCAAAGGCTATAAATTAAAAAACTGGATGAAAGGGGAGATAGAGCCGGATAACATGCTACATATCAAAAACTGGAATCCGGACTTTGATCAAACAACAGCCAGGCAGTTATACGGCATGAGCCCACTACAGCCAGCAGCAAGGTTATTGACACTTGACAACCTGGGGATTGACACCAGCGCATCAAGTTTTAAAAACTCAGGGGTAAGGGCTTTGATCCACCGGGCACAACAAAAAGGTGACATAGGATCAGAGTTCACAGCAGACCAAGCCGAAGCCATCAAGAAGAAAATAGAAAGCTGGCAGGGTACAGACAAGGCTAATAGCTTGGCTGCTACAAACGCCCCGGTAGGTGTTACAGAAATAGGTAAATCACCAGTCGATCTGGGTGTATATACGGCAATGGAAAAAAACACTATTCGCATGTGTAACGTATTGCAAGTGCCGGTTGAGTTATTTTTACCCGGGACAACGTTTTCAAATAAGGCAGAAGCCAGAAAGAACATGATCACAACGGGGATTTTGCCCAAGCTAGACATTTTGAAAGACCGGTTAAACAACTGGCTAGTTCAGCCATACGGTAACTTTGTGATCGATTATGATATGTTTAGCATTGTAGAACTGCAGGAGGACTTAAACAAAATAGCAGAGATGCTAAAAGGTGTTGACTGGTTTACGCTTAATGAAAAGCGTGAGGCAATGGATCAGGGTGGTTATGAAAATAACTTAGCTGATCAGTTATGGATCGACCCTATGAAAATGCCAATTGACCAGGCAGATTATAGCACCGGATTTGATGAAGTGGATAAGAGCTTGGAGAAATTAAACAGTAAGGTATATTGAAAACTTGGCGACAAATAAACGCAAAAAGGATTCGCTATATAAATTATAGCAATCAGATGTTGAGACGGGAGTTCAGGGCTATTGTAGCTGACTACGCTAAGACGGTAAGGGCAGAAGGCGAAGCAGCCACGATAAGCCAGGCAAATATAAAAGACAAAGTTAAAAAATCGTTCATTGACATGTATCAAGTTACAGGTGTTGCATTTGCAAAGATGCAAGCAGAACTGATCAAGCAGGCACATAGAAACCTGCACACAAAAGCAAACCCTGAAGATTTAGAAAGCGAATGGATATTACACATGAGGGAGTTTGTTGAGAAGCGTTGCGGAGAAAAAATAACAGCAGTTACCCGGCATATGTATGAAGATATAATAAGAGTAACAAGGGCATCATTCGAGGCAGGTGCAGACCAGGGATGGGGGGCGGACAAAGTAGCACGTGAAATAATGCAGCGACAAGGCCAGATAGACCAGTTCAGGGCTCTTAGGATAGCACGGACTGAAATAGTGGGGGCATCAAACGAGGGTAGTATGAAAGGGGCAAAAGATTTTAGACCCGACAGCATGAAAAAATGGGTAGTAACAATGGATGGCAACACCCGTGATGACCACGCTGCAATGCAAGGCGAACCAGCAATACCACTTGATCAAAAATTCTTGGTTGGTGGTGATGAAATGGATTACCCGGGCGACCCATCGGGCAGTGCAGGGAACGTGATACAATGTAGATGTGGAGTAACATACGAACCAGAAACAAGTTTTATAGATTCATTAATAAGTTAAGTTATGAAAATATTTCAAACAAAGTCGATACCAGTAAAGGTAAAAGACATAAGCAGTAAAGACCGGATAGTTAAAGGCTACTTTTCCTCATTCAATACAATTGATGCAGATGGTGATATGTTTGTAAAGGGGGCATTTGCTAAATCAATAAGCGAAACCGGCCCGGGGACAACCCACGAGCGTATTAAGCATCTATACAATCACTGGGATGCTGCCGGTAAACTGATAGAACTGAAAGAAGATGACACGGGGCTTTACTTTATATCCAAGTTAGGCCGTCACACGCTTGGAGAGGATATTTTAAAAATGTATCAGGATGAGATCATAAGCGAACATTCGATAGGGTTTAAAACCATCACAGAACAAGCCGAGAACGAAATAAACATAATCAAAGAAGCCCAATTATGGGAGGGGTCAAGCCTTGATAAGTGGGGTGCTAATATGAACACCCCAGCATTAAAGTCACTTGAAAAAGCTGAGTACATGCAGAAGCGATTAATCAAATTAGAAAAGGCTTTACGGGATGGCACATATTCAGATGAAATGTTTGAACAATTAGAAATTCAGTTAAAACAAATACGTCAATGGTTAGCAGAAACCACTCAGGCCGAGAAATCACCTGAGCCGGAGGCAACGGAATTTGACATAAATAAATTAATTAATAAATACTAAATTTTACACAAATGGCAGAGAAATCAAAAGAAGATATTTTATTCGAAAAAATACAGGGTGAAATATCAACAGAAGTTGAAAAAATAAAGTCGGAGCTTGAAAAAGGCAAGCTCACGAAGGATGACCTGACTACAGCAATGCAGCCGGTCAATGACAAGGTCAAACAGCTCGAAGAAATGCTAGGCGAAAAGAAAGAAGATAGCCAGCCAGTCTATAAGATGGCAGAGGACATTCAGGCGCAAGTCGATAAGCTAAACGAGAAGCTCGAAGCGTTTAATCACACCGGCAAACAAGCCGAGACGTTCGCTGACCAGCTTATTCAAAAAGCACCTGACTTGGTATCGCAGTATAATGAAAAAAAGCATGGCAAAATTGAGCTGAATCTAAAGACCAGCCCGATCGACATGGGACTGACCACTGCGATAACCGGCCAGATACCACAGGCTGAAAGAGAGCCCGGTATTGCACACGAGCCAAAACGCCAACCGTTGCTGCTTAGCCTTATCCGCACAGGAACGACCAACTCCAATAAATTGGAATGGATTGAGAAGGAAACAGAACTGGGCGAGCCGGCTTTTAAAGCCGAATTTGAAAGCTACCCTAAACGTAGCTGGAAATCCAAAGTAGCATCAACGGATGTTAAAAAACTGGGTGTATTAGCTGAGTACTCAAAAGAGATTCTCGAAGATGTTGATTATTTCCAGGCGGAACTTCGCAGGGATTTAGTTGAGCAGCTCCAGTTTGTACTTGACAAAAACATCCTTGAAGGTGACGGCAATTCTGATGACCTTGTAGGCATCAAAGAGCTGGATGACACCCTAACATGGGACAATGATGACTTCCAAGTAGCAAACCCATCGCTGTATGATGTTATCGCAGTTGGTGTTAATCAGGTTGAAACAGCTCACCATAACCCGAGTGTTATTATGATGCATCCAAAGACAGCCATGACGATGAAACTGACTAAGGATGACAACAACAACTATGTAATGCCTCCATTTGCAGCCGCTAACGGTGTAAGGGTTGAAGGATTGCCAGTTGTTACTAATACGCTAATGGGAGAGAAAGAAATAATCATAATGGATGGTAGCGTTGCCCAACTTGTTTGGAAGCGTAACTGGACCATAGATATTAGCGATTCACACGGCGAGAACTTCGACAAAGATGTTCTAGCTGTAAGGTTGTCAGGCCGTGCGGCACTCAAAATCAAAGGCACAGATGCTAAGGCGTTCTGTATCCTGAGTGATTATGACACTGCTATCACAGCATTGACACCAAGCTCATAGAGTATTAAAGGTAGATGTTTAATTGCCCCGTCTTAACGGGCGGGGCTTTATTAAAAGAGTATGAAGATAGTAGAATATTCAATAAATATAGGTAATTATGACCCGCCACGAACGGACATGATTATTATAAAAGACGTTGATATATTTCGCAACAATGCACGTAATGCAAGAATGGTTAAAATGTTACCGCATAAGTTCTTTGATTGCGATGTATCTATACAATGGGACGGCCATATGAGAAATATTGCCGGGCTAACAAAAGAGCAAATAGTTGAAAAGTACTTAGGAGATTATGACATGGTTGCAACAAAAGCCCCGCCAATACGAGAGGGATGTGTTTACAAAGAAATAAAAGCAGCCAGAAACAGGATAAACAACGAACATGAACTGCATATATTAAAAGAACAAGAAAAGCATTATAGAAAAATAGGAGTGCCGGAGAATATCGGGACATTAGCCGGATATCAGCCACATATACGCCGGCACAATACAAGAATGATAAGATTCAACGAGGCCTGGTGGGCTGAAATGTGCCGGTGGAGTTACAGGGATCAGGTAAGTTTCCCGGTGGTATTAGCGCAACACCCTGATGTTAAAATTAACTGGATTGAACTTGGAACATTAGCAAAAAAACAATATTCACATGGAGGAAAAACATTCCCAAATATTAGGTAAATTAATTGGAAAGGGCGGCAGTCGTAATGTATATGAACATCTGTTTGATAAAGAACTATGTATCAAAGTAGCATCAAATAAAAAAGCTATATATTCAAATAAGACAGAATGGAGCATATACAAAAATGCACCAGAGCATGTTAGAGATTGGCTTGTGCCGGCAGTATTTATACATCCAAGTGGAGAATATATAATATTCAAAAAAGGTCAAAAAGTAAAAGAGTTACCATTTATAATACCAGATCACTTAAAAGCAAGAGATACAGACAACCCTATAAACTGGGTTACAATTAACGGCAGGCATTATATATGCGATTATGCGAATTATAGATTTGATAAAAAATACAGCAAATGACAGTAGTGAACTCATATAATCAAGAATTTGGATACGAACTATTAACAGCCGTGCCGTATGCCTATGAGTTACATCTTGAAGGCAAGCTGACAGGTACGATTAGCGGTAAATGGTCAGAGCCGTTATATTACTTTTCGCCAAACCATGAGATCAACCCAAAGAAAAGAGATTTTCAGCACACGGCAAAAGCAAAAGTAAACGGCATACCTTATACCGAGATTCACAGGCCAGATCAACCAGAAAAGAAGTTTCCGCCTTATAAAGAGAAGTATGCCAACCCAGAGTATAAGTGGGTAAAACCAACCCTATGTATTTGCAACCGTGCAAACATCGAATGGGGTTACGAAATGATTAATTATTTCGACACTGAAATACTTGATTGGTTATTTACTAACTTAAAAAGAAAATACGAGATTGTATATATACCGGTGCAGATACCAGATGAAATACAAGACCACATAAAGCCAGCAGAGATAAGCGATATTGACATAGCACGTAAACACAAAGTAAGGGTACTTACGGACATGGTTAAAGACAATTGGAATGACACCTTATTAAGAGTGTTTGCAAATTGTGAGCGGTTTATCACAATGAACGGGGGTTATTCAATATTAGCATCAACGTTTTCAGGGCAAAATATTATATATTCAAAGCCCGGTACGGTAGAAACCAAAGAATTAAAAATGGGTAGCTTCTGGAGGTGGTATCCGAACATAAACAACGTTCAGACATTACACGTACCGAGCTATGAAGATTTAAAAACAAAAGTAAAAGCACTGTATATTGACAAACTACCAGCGGCCAACGTGATTATAAGAACATCTAACCGGCCTAATGGTTTTGAGGTTGCTATACAAAGCGTGTTAGATCAGGATTATCCAAACATTAATATAGTAGCCGTATGCGATGAGCCAAAGGGATTAAACTATACAAGGGGTTATCCGTGTAGGGTAATTCAGGCTAAAGATGTGAAGCATGAAAAACAACCCAAAGGAGAAAAGTATGGCATGTGGTTTATTGCTAATGATTATATCCGACAAGTGCAAAGCAGACTAAGCGGGTATATCTTTATTTTGGATGATGATGATATGTTTGTTGACAATAGCGCAATAAGTAAAATCATGGCTGAGGTTAAGCCCGATTATTTGACAATATGGAAGTGTAAGTACATGGAGCGGAGTTTACCAAGTGATTCATTTGGCAAGAAACCAACACTGTTTGATATAGGCTCATGTTGTATGACTTATCACAGTTCACAGATAGAAAAAACAGACTGGTCACCGTTCAAACGTGCCGATTATAGAACGGCAGCCGGATTTAATAAATATATATGGATAAACGAAATATTAACAGGCTTACAGGCAGCCCCCGGGTTCGGCAATCGGAAGGATATGCCAAGGCCACAATATCAAATACCAATGAAAAAAGATAACGTAAAAGTAAAATTTGTGACCGATTTTAAAGGCCACAAAAAAGGCGATGAAACTACATTAAAATGGATTATCGCAGCTAACTACATTTACCGGGGTAAGTGTAAAGAAGTTCATGTAGAAGAAAAAAAGGCAGAGCCTAAACTCCAGGACAAAGAGCAAAAACCTACTTATGAGAATAAGGCTGAAACAATGACAACAAAAACTATGAGCGTAAAAAGAAAGCCCACAAAACGTAAAACAACTAAGAAATGATTATCCAAAAGACAATAACAGGCAGCGAGCCGATCAGTCAAGAGCAGGCTAAGGAGTACCTACAGATCGACTTCGCCACAGATGACACGCTTATAACAAGGCTAATAAGCGCGGCACGGGGGGCGGTTGAGAGTTATTGCGGTGTATCGATTATTGACAGTACGGTTAAGGTTGAGTTTAAAGATTTAAAAGATCAAATAAAGCTACCTTATGGACCGGTCAAAGAAGTAACGAGCCTGGGGGTTAATGATGTGGATTACACTGATGACATTACTGAGTATTATCAGACTGGTTATTTAGATGTAAAGGGCGCTAAGGTAGAAGTGACCTATACAGCCGGATATGAGAGTATCCCAGCGGACTTGTTACAGACGGTGTATGATATGTTGAAAGTATATTACGATGCCAGAGGCACGAACGTTGATATACCCAAACAGGTAGTCATGATATTACAATTACATACAAACAACCTATTCTTATGAGAATGACAGAGCGTATCAAATTTATAGAGCCGACAGTTACGGCCGATCAGTCAGGGGGCTTTGACAAGTCACATGATGTGGTTGTGTATGAGTGCTGGGCGGATGTTTCGCAGGATGGTAGCGGTCGGGAGTTTCAAAATATGCAGATACGCAATGCAACGGTTGTAAATATTAAGATCAGGTATAACCCAGGCTTTGAGGTTAAGATGAAATATAATATCGTATGGCAGGGGAAAAAGTTAATAATTCACACCGTACCAGATAAGACCGAAAAGGGTTTTATAAATTTCAGGGCGTATTACAACCCCGATCTGGATTACGAAATACAGGATACATCATGAGTAAGAACTTTGACATGAAGGTTACCGACAGAAGCATGAAAATGACCGTGCAGGAGCTGGGCAAATTTGACAAGGCTGTAGAAGATGGCGTTGTTAAGATCATTGATGAAACGGCAATGGAGATTCACAGAGATACAGTGCAAAACGTTCCGGTAATAACAGGCTCTCTAAAAACCAGTTACCAGATTGACAACAGAAGTGTTAAAAGAGAAAAAAAGGCTCATGTATATACGGAAATAGAATATGCCCCAAACGTGGAATTTGGAATAAGGCAAGCAGGAACGCCACACTTTGTACCAGCGATTGAAAAAGCAAAACCAAGATTTGAGAAGGCTATGGATAACCTATTAAAAAGGCATACAAGATGAAAAAATACCCGGGTAAAGAAATTAGAAAATATTACTTTGATTTGTTAAGCGACATTAAGGTCGATAACAAAGAGATACCTGTATATAACTTGGCACGCATAGGCATAGAGCCGCCTTATATAATGCTTGTAAATCAAACAGCAACAGGGCGCAACACTAAAGGAAGCTACTCAGATGACACGACAATAATAATTCAATGCGTTACACATTTTGAGGGTAATTTCGGCGGTGATGAATTCGCGGACAAAATAGCCAACGAGGTAACAGAGAAGATATTTGAAAACAGACCGGATTACGGCACGACAGATAATTTCAAAATAGTAACAACACAAATAACATCAAACGAAACACTAAGAGAACAAACATCTACCGATGTACTAATAATAAGACAATTAACAATAAGTAATTATGTAGAACAATTAAATTAAATAACAATGGCAAAATTAAATGGAACAAAGCTTGTGCTGTATATAAAAACAGAAACAGGCGACTATCAAGCACTACTGGCGGCGACATCGCATAATATCAATATTGATGTTGACCTACCAGATGCAACAACTAAAGGATCGGCGGGCTGGGCTGAACATATTGAGGGCTTACGTAGCTTGGATGGTTCGGTCGATGGATTGCACGACCCAACGGAGAGCTTCAGTAGGGATGAGATTTGGGAATTAATCAAGAATCGCACCGGCTGTAAAATCAAATCCTCAACAGAGGAAACTGGGAGTAAATATTGGGAGTTTGATGCTTCGCTAAGTAATTTTACCGAAACAGCAGACCAAGAGCAGCCAGTGACGTTTAACACTTCGTTCAGGGCGAACGGTGTGCCTGAACTAAAAACAGTGACATCATAATGGAGTTGGTATTTACAAACCCGTTATCACTATTAAGGCGTAAGATTGGACTGAGGTTTGATCTTACGGCTTGGATAGTGATGAGCGAGGAATACAAGATTGAGTTTGGCGAATGGTCAACACTGCCGGAAAACAAGCTGACAACCGGCATTATGTACGGGGCGTATTGTTCTTACTGTATTAAGCATAAGAAAAAATGCAGACTAACTTTGAATAAGTTTTATTTCATATATCGTTCCCTAAAAATCGAGCAGTTAGAAAAAATTAAAATCGCTGCAATTAAAAGCCAGTTTTTGGGTAAGAAAATGACCGAGTTTGCCAAGGACTTGAATACCGAAAAAAAAAAGTAACTTGGGGTGAGTTCTTTGATGAAATTTGCGGTGTTCTAAAGATACCATACCAACAGGCCATTGAAATGAGTTTAGGCGAGTTGTTATGTAGAAAAGCAAACTATTATGAAGAGAAAAGAATCGACTGGCTGGATGGGTGGCGACAAACACGGATAATTGCGTGCATGGTACGTAACACGGTAGCAAAGCGGTCGATAAGCCCAGAGCGATTTATGAAATTGCCAGACGATAGCGTAAAGAAGGGGCGGCGAATGAGTAAAGAAGAATTTTTAAAATTAACTGAAAAATGGCAAAGCGACAATTAGATGTAGAAATACGGGGTGATAATCGGAATCTTAAAAAATCAGTTAAAGATACCGAAAAAACCACGAATAGTTTTACCGACACGGTTAAAAAAACCGGCGCTGCTTTGTTGGCTGCTTTTGCTGCTAGAAAGATAATAAGCGGCATTCGCAACCTTATTAATAACCTTACCGAAACAGCAGACAGGCTGCTAGATTTGAAAGACATTACCGGGCTTAGCACCGATGCGCTACAGGAATATGAATATATTGCCAAAATAGCCGGGGTAAACACTGAGGCTATAGCAAGTGCCGCACAGAACCTAACCAACCGTTTTCAGCATCTATACCGTGAATCCAGCCCTATATCAAGGGCATTTCGTGAGATGGGTATTGAGGCGCACACGGCCAACGGCGAACTAAGGGCTACAGATGAAATAATGGATGACGCTTTGGTAGCACTGGCCGAAATGACTAACCAGACAGAGCGTAATGCTTTAGCGGCTCAAATATTTGGCGGTTCATGGAAAGAACTAGCACCTATTTTAGCAATGGGTAAAGACGGCATTGAAGACCTGAGAAAAGAAGCACACGACATGGGGATTGTGATGGAGGAAGATGCTTTGCAAAAAGCTAATGACTTCCGTAAAGAGATGGAAAGGTTTGACGGGCAAATGGAGGCCTTCAAACGAAGTGTAGGGATGTGGTTTATACCTGCATTTTCAAGCATGCTGGATTACATATCAAGAACACATAGATCGTTAAAAAACTTTTTAGAATTTATAGAAACGGGAGGTTCACAGGTTACATTTGACACCCAGCGAGTTAGTAGACAAGCGGAAGATACAGTTAGCACTATCATAGATGAATTTAGTGAAGGAGGCCAGCTAGCAGCTGAAGAAATGGTAGAAGAACTGCAAAATGCTTTAGAACGGGAGATGGCTCAGCTGTCACCAATACCACCCTTTGACCCAGCAGAAGCGCCCGGGCGAGCAAGCAGAGAGGATAGACGGGAATATCAAAGAGCTTTGGCAGAATACGAAAGAGAAAAAGCAATCAGACGGGAAATACAGGATTTATTGAAAGAAAAAATAAATACAATAACCCGGGAAATAGAAATAGCAGAAGAAAACAGAAAGTTAGCAGAAGAGTCAGCATTAGCCGAACAAGAAAGAATAGATAATTTAGGCACACTTGAAAGATTAGAAGAACAACTGGCTGAACAAAAACAATCGTACCAAACAGCTAACGATGAACAAGCTGCTGCATTACATCAAAAACGTATTTGGGAACTGGAGCAACAGATCGCTAAATTAAAAGAATTAAGAGAATTAGCGGCTATTGAAATGTGGCTTGAACAACACGCAATGCCGGGCATGGAGGGAGTTGAGCCGATGGAATCAATGCCGGGCATGGAGGAAGTTGAGCCGATGGAATCAATAGAGCCGACAGACTGGTTAGGTAGATTTCAGGATGACCACGACACCACAATGGATGAAGTCATTAACAAGGAGAAGGAAACGGCAGATGAGTTAGTGGATATATGGGATACAGCAGGCAACGAAATTGCACATAATTTAAGCTTTGCTTTTGCAGAAGCGTTATCTTTAATAGGTCAAGAGCTTGCAACCGGCGAGGCTGATTGGCATGAATATGTAGGCAATGTGCTTAGTAGTATATCACGGCTATTGGCAGGATTGTTAGCACAAGCTATAGCCGGTATGATAGCCAACGAGGTAAGCAGTAAGGGTGTAGCCGGACTAGCAGTTGCTACAGTAGGTGTGGCGGCTTTAGGTGCGTTATGGGAATCAACCGTGCCGAAGTTCGAAGAGGGTGTAATAGCAACCGGCCCAACGTTGGGTATTTTCGGAGAGTACGCAACAGCACGGACAGACCCTGAGATTGCAGGGAAGTTTTCAGACTTCGAGCGAATGATGGGTAATTCAGGGGGCGGGACTTATGAATTTGTTATCAAAGGAAATACGTTACATAGTGTTCTACAACGTGAATCAACCAGAAGAAACCAATTAGGATGAACATAGAAAGCATACTGACATACGGAAAAGTAGCAGAAAGCGAATTTGAGGACATCTTTTTGTTTGAAGATTACAAAATAATCCTATACAAAGAGAACGTTGCAGATTACGACCCGCTGCTTTCAATGGATTTGCAGGGTGACCCGTTGCACGTTAATTTAATGCAGAGCGGTGACCCGATAGAAAAAAACATCAAGGCTAAGGAGTTTGTATTAAGTCTTAATTCAATCACTGATATGCAGTGGCTGTTTTTAGGCAACCAGTTTAACCTATCAATAAAAATAGAGGTATATAAAGACACTAACCTTATGTATGTTGGTTACTTTATACCAGACACCTACAATGAGCCTTATACAGTAGTGCCTTATCCAACAACAATAAGCTTTGCAGATGGACTGACATTTTTAAGAGATATTGACTTCAAAGATAGCCAAAATAGAAGGCTAACCGGTCGTTATTCAATGATTAAAATATTAGCGTTTTGCCTTTCAAAGCTTGGTAATAACCTTGGGATTATGGATGCTGTTAATATAATTAATTCAGATTATGACAGCGAAGATGAGGGGTTTTTAGAACATCATACGCTTAACTTAGAAGCATTCAGGGATATGAATTGTTATGATGTTATTGAAGATATATTAAAATCATGTAACTCAAAGATTGAACAAACCTATGATGAAACGCTGGGCTCTTATTGGAAGGTGACACGAATAAAACAATACTACCAACACCGGGGGCGGTATTATAATCGCAGTGGTGATTTTCAGCAAATATATACAGTAGGTGGTTATGTAGAAACAACCGGAGCAAAACACGATAACGCCACAAGGTGTGTATGGCAGGATAGCCAACAACAAATAGATTTTACCCGGGCGTGGAAACAGGTAAATATATATCAGGATTACGGGAAAAAACGTAGCATACTACCAAGCTACAGGTTTGAGGATGATGATTTTATCGGTGACGTACCCCGCAACTGGTCGGGAAAAGGCATATCAAAAGCCACTATAGGAGATCAGACGTTTTTAAAGTTTGATGAAAAGTTCGGAGATGTTGAGCAGTTTTTAAGAACACAAATTATAGATGAATACCATGCCAACGGCTTTGACAGTTACAATATAAATCTTAAATGCTTGGTAGGTTCAATGACCCCGGTAAACAACCTAAGAAGGGTAATATCAGGCACAAGCGGCACGGGTAGGCGTGTAGTATTAAGACAATATCAAGCTACGCTTGTATCAACAGAAGGGTCAGGCAGGTTTTTAAAGTGCGATCAGTGGGGGTTGAAAGAGTTAATAGAAGATTTAGGATATTCACTTGAGGGAGCGGGAAGCTTAGAGCAAACCGCTTTGCTTGTGTTTGATTCAAACAAAGCTGGTTTACATCCGGGGTATTATTACAGGATGACAGATGCCTATCAAAGCGAGGAGGGTGATGTATATTTCAAGCTTTACGATACACTTTCAGAAGACTTATTAGTTAATATAAGCAGTTACTATTATGGTGAGGAGTTTAATTTTTTAATTGCACCAGCATACTTAAAAATCGAATCGCAGCACCGTTATGGCGGCGTAAGTCTAAATAATTTTGGTAATTATTATATAGGTAATTTAAGACTTGAAATACCTGTTAGCGCATTCGATGAAAAAGAATTATTTGATCTTAAATTCAACACGGAGTTATGCCCTTTTTCAGGAGAAATAACATTCAGAATAGACAAACCTAAACCACGTACAACCATTGACGGCATATCAGGGTCGTTCTACATCAAAGAAGTGTTAGTGCAACTTACATCCGCAATAGAAGGCAGGGAGCGGGTAAGAAACATATCAGATAAGTACAAAAACAACGGCGAAGAAATTAATATTAAGTTTGCTGAGATTCGTACTAATTACCCACAACGAAGGGTTGTTTTAGTTCAAGTGCCGGCCGGCGGGACATTAGATTTCACATTTTACAAAGGCGAGGCTATACCTTATACATTAACACTCGACAGAACTGAACCGATATCATTAGCAGAAGCGGTTGATAGGTTTGCTTTTGCGTTTAATAAAAAGATACCTTTTGGCGGGTTGCGAATAGTTAATATTGATAATCCGGACCTAGATGCAAGTTATTTTGAAATATACGATGCTCTTGGTGATAATGTAGAAGAATTTATTACCAACGGCACTGAGGGGGCGAGCGCAAGCCAGAGGACATATAATTTTAATAACGTGTACGATCTTAACCAAAAGATACTATATTACAACAGTATGCTTTATAAGGATGAAATTGTAAAAACCCACAATGTAATATCTAAAGATAACAGCGTAGAAGCAAATAAACTTTTAAGCGATATTCAAACTGATTTCTTCTTTTCACTGTATCAAAGGCCACGACAAATATTAAGCGGGTTACTTCAAAGCAATATAGATCTCCAGGATAGACACGTATATGATCAGTACAATAAATGCTACCATGAAATAACAGCATATAATTATTCGATAAAAAACAGGCTGTATGACCTGACCATGCAGCAGGTATATGTACTACCAGAAGCCGACCCATTAGACAGGTCTTATAGTTTTGCTTATTCAACAGCATACGGCTCGTTTGAGAGATTTTACAATATAAGATTTCGCTGCAAAAACGCTAGCGATGAGTGGATTGGATTTATTGCGGTTGATCTTACACGTGACGGAGTTACAAGAACAAGCGGATCGGGTAATGATGGCAGAGTTGATTTTAGCAATGTCAAAGAGGGTACATACACTTATAGAATATATGGCCGTTCGGATGCTTACCAAGAAAAAACCGGCACAATAGTAGTAAATAGTAATGAAAAGTTTGTCTTTGTATTAGATGCTATTGACCCAGCAGAACCGGACAAATATACAGTGACGTTTAGATGCGAGGACGAAGCTGGAAACGAACTTGACTATTTCAATGTTGAAATGGATGGTGAGACTAAGAACTCGTTAAGTTCAAAAACAATTACCTTTGAAGATGTGTATGCTGACACTTATGTAATAAAGATAACTAAAAGCGGTTATCAAGATTATGAGTTTACGCTAACGATTAACAGCGATAAGACCGTGACAAGGACACTGACTGCTGAGGCAGTTGAGGAAAAATGGGGAACATTATATTTAACATTGAACGAAAACTCACAATGTAACTTTATAATCCGCGACCCTGAAACACTTAATGAACTTGGAAGGATAGAATTTATAAGAGAAGAGAAGAATATAGGCAGAACACTAAGCATAATTAGAAACGCTTACACGCCTATTAGTAC
>Ga0207421_10004265_pt1 | contig 16553 bp, 16 predicted proteins | sample SodLakKL_010_SED_4_FD_187542 | JGI IMG/M metagenome (GOLD analysis project Ga0207421, IMG submission 187542) | Alkaline sediment microbial communities from Lake Tanatar, Kulunda Steppe, Russia - 8KL_010_SED (SPAdes) (version 2) | ecosystem: Environmental > Aquatic > Non-marine Saline and... | reverse complement strand
CGCCCGGCCGGGCCTGCCCGTCCGCAACGGCTGTCGTGTCACCGGAGGGTTGGGTCCTGCTCGGTGACGCCCCCAGCGACTCCAGCAGCTGCGCCGGCGAACAGCAGGGGCCGGCACCCTCGGCCAGGAGTCGATGCGGTGCGGCCGACCCGGGGGCCCGGACGTCGCCGGGTACCGCGAGCACGGCGCGCCCCCGCTCCGCGGCAGCCCCGGCCGTCAGGAGCGATCCGGACCGCTCACCACCCTCGACCACCACGACCGCTGCCGCCAGTCCGGCGACGATGCGGTTCCGGGAGCGGATCTGGTGTGCCCGGGGGGGCTGGTGCGGCAGGGCCTCGCTGACCAGGGTCCCCCCGTCTTCCAGGAGCTGGTCGAACAGCCCACCCGCACGAGCGTGCGACCGGGGGTAGTCGACGCGATGCCCACAGCCGAGCACCACGGTGGTGCCGCCCGGACGTCCGACCGTCGCCCCGTGTGCCGCGGCGTCGATCCCGGTCGCTCCCCCGGAGACGACCCGGACCCCCGCGTCCGTGACGGCTTCGGCCAGCCACGCGGCGATGCCGCTGCCGTAGCTCGTGGCCCGACGGGCGCCGACGATCGCGACACCGGGGTCGTGGCCGGGTGCCTGTCCCCGCCAGGCGAGCCAGACCGGCGGGTCCAGTTCTGGCCACCCCTCCGCCAGGCACCGGGGGTAGGCGGGGTCGCCGACCAGGGCGACCCGGACCGCATCCCCTCGCCAGGCCCCCAGCAACCGTGCAGCCACCGGGCTCGTGGTCGCCGTCGGGGGACCGGCGAGCGCGGCGACACGCGCCGCGATGGGCCCGGTCCGATCGCCGTCTCGATCACGACGCCGGAGCGCATCCGGGTGCGACCGGGGCTGCGCGCTGAAGGCCACGATCGCCGCGAGCTGATCCGGGTCCGTGCCCTCGGCCGCCACCTGTGCCGCGACGGACCGCAGGCCCGCGAACGCGCCGCTCATACCCCCACCGGCGCGCTCAGGCGGTAGGCGAGGGCCTCCTCGACGTGTTCCGGGGCGATGACCTCGACCGCCTCCAGATCCGCGATCGTGCGGGCCACCCGCAGGGTCCGGTCGAACGCCCGCGCCGAGAGGGCCAACCCGTCGATCGCGCGGACGAGTGTGGACATGGCGCGCCCCGAACAGCCTGCGCGGAGCTGGTGGTCCTGCAGGTCGCGCGCCAGCATCCCCGCGCCCCACCGTTCCGCGCCACGCTGCCGCGCCTCGAGGACCCGGGCGGCGACCACCGCGGTGGACTCACCGTCCGCAGCACCGGCCAACTGCCTCCGATCGACGGGCTGGACCTCGATGTGCAGGTCGATGCGGTCGAGCAACGGTCCGGACAGCCGGGCGCGGTACCGCTCGATGCGGTCCGGGCGACAGGTGCAGGCACGCCGGGGGTCGCCCAGGTGCCCGCAGGGGCACGGGTTGGTGGCGGCCACGAACAGGACCCGCGAGGGGTAGCGGACCCGTGACCTGGCGCGCGTGATCGTGATCTCGCCACGCTCCAGCGGCTGGCGCAGGGCATCCAGGATCCACCGGGGCGTCTCCAGCAGTTCGTCGAGCAGCAGCACACCCCGATGCGCGAGCGCGAGTTCACCCGGACGGGCGATGCCGCTGCCCCCGCCGATCAGCCCTGCGGCCGAGATCGAATGGTGCGGCTCACGCAACGGTGGGGCCAGCGACAGCGGTGCATCCGGTGCCCGCTCGCCCGCGACCGAGTGGATGGCGGCCACCTCGAGCGCCTGATCCATCTCCAGCGGCGGCAGCAGCGCGTGCAGCCTGCGGGCGAGCATCGTCTTGCCGCATCCCGGCGGTCCGACGAGCAGCAGGTGGTGGCCTCCGGCGGCCGCGATCTCCACGGTGCGTCGCGCGACCGGTTGGCCCCGCACGTCGCGGAGGTCCAGCGTCGACGCCGGCACCTCGGTCGGCGTCGGCAGGCTCTCGCGTGGGAGCCGGTCGCCCCGGAGCAGCGCGACCACCTCGGTGAGGTCGCGGACCCCGACGACCTCGAGGTCGGTGACGAGCGCCGCCTCGCCCGCGGCAGCTTCCGCCACGAACAACCGACCGGTGCGCAGATCACGGGCGCCGACCGCGGTCGGCAGGGTGCCCGGCACGGGACGGATGCTGCCGTCGAGGCCGACCTCGCCGCAGGCACACAGCCCGGCCAGCGAGGCGGCCGGGATCTGCTCGGTGGCCGCGAGCACCCCGATGGCCAGTGGCAGATCGAACCCGGAACCGACCTTCGGCAGATCGGCGGGCGCCAGGTTGATCACGATCCGCTCCTGTGGCCAGCGCAGTCCACTGCGCTGGATCGCCGTGCGGATCCGGTCCTCCGCTTCGCGCACGGCCGTGTCGGGCAGCCCGACGAGGCGCATCCCCGGTAACCCGGTGGCCCGCGAGCACTCGATGCGCACCCGGTGCGGCGTCAGGCCGACCAGCGCCACGGCGTGGACCAGCGCCAGCACGCCGTGGGCGCCGCTCACAGCGCATCCAGCAGGTGGGTGAGGGTCGGGTGCCGCCCCAGATCCACCGCGATGACGTCCAACCGCACGCGGTGGTACGGCAGCGCCGCGTCGCGGAGGAACGCACCGGCCAGCGTGCGGACCTTGGCGCGCTTGCGTGGTGACACCGCCGCCAGCGCCCCACCGAAGCGATCAGCGTCACGCCGGGTCTTGACCTCGCAGATCACGACGCAGCCGAGCGCCTCGTCCACGGCGACGAGATCCAACTCCCCACGGAGTTCACCTGCGGACAACCGCCAGTTACGCGCGATGATCGTCAGCCCGTCGTCGGCGACCAGGTGCCGGCAGGCCAGGTCCTCGCCGAGTGCCCCGAGCGATGCATTCCGCCGACCGGCCCGCGCATCGGCCCCGCCGGCCAGCCGGGTGGTGCCGGGTTCAAGGGTGCAACGATGTGTGGTGTCCATGCCCGGACGCTACGTGCGGGCACCACGACCCGGCCGATCGGTCGGCCCGGAGCTGTGGAGAACCGGTCGGGACCCGGCTTGTGCCGGGACGCGGTCAGAAGACCCCGACCGCCCAGAGGATGGCGCCGACGATGACCACCACCGCGATGATCAACATCCAGATGTCGTTGCGCTTGTCATCGCGATAGCGGCGCGTCGCGTCGAAACCCATGCTGCTCACTCCCCCAGGAAGTCGGGAAGATCGTGGTCCTCGTGGGCGAGTTCCTCGATGTTGACGTCACGGAAGGTCAGCACGCGCACGTTCTTGATGAAGCGTGCGGTGCGGAACATGTCCCACACCCAGGCGTCCTTGAGGTCGATCTCGAACCAGAGGTCGTTGCCCTCGTGGGGGCGGACCTCGACCTCGTTGCAGAGGTAGAACCGCCGCTCGGTCTCCACCACGTACCGGAACATCCGCACGACGTCGCGGTACTCGCGGTACAGCGCGAGTTCGAGATCGGTCTCGAACACGTCGAGTTCATCGGGCTCCATCGGGGGACTCCATCGGGACTCCGGGCGGCACTCCGGGCGGTTCGTGGGACGACCCGTCGAGGCGGGCCGCGTGCGGGATCGGATCACAGGTGGCGAGGGTAGCGGTGAGCGGCACGCCGGTCGGGGGTGTCCACATGCCCGGCGGCGTCCTGTCCACCGACTACGGTCGCGCCATGGCATCGAGGCACCCCACCGGCCGTCGCACGCGTCCACCGGTCCCTGGCATCCGGTCCGAACAGCCGTACTGGGACACCGGTGCCGTCGTCGCGGGCATCGACGAGGTCGGACGTGGTGCGTGGGCCGGTCCGCTCACCCTCGCCGCCGTCGTCCTGCCCACCGACCGGCGGATCTACAAGCTGCGCGACTCCAAGGTGCTGTCCCCGGAGGTCCGTGAACACCTCAGCGGCCGTCTGCACGGATTCGCCACCGGCGTCGGGATCGGGCACGCCAGCAACGCCGAGGTGGATCGCCACGGCCTGAGCGAGGCAACCCGTCGCGCTGCCCGTCGAGCCGTCGAGGCGCTCCCCGTCGAGCCGGACGTGATGCTCATCGACGGCACCTGGGACTTCCTCGCGGACCTCGGGACCCACAACGAGACCATCCCACAGGGTGACGGTCGATCCGCGTCCATCGCGGCCGCGTCGATCGTCGCGAAGGTCGCCCGCGACCGCATCATGGTCGACGTGGCCGACCAGCACGCGCCCTACGTGTTCGCGTCCAACAAGGGCTACCCCTCACCGGACCACGTCGCCGCGCTCGAGCGCCACGGCCCCTGCGCCCTGCACCGACGATCCTGGGCACCGATCGCCGCGCTCGATCACCCCAGGCTGTTCGAGACCACCTGACGGGCGGCCTCGGGGTCCTCGGCCTCGGACTCGACGGGGTCGGCATCGCCGGGATCCGGCTCGGAGCCATCGGCATCGGGGTCCGGATCCTCGAGCACGTGCTCGACGCCGGTCAGCGAGTCCCAGTTCTCCAACGGCCAGATCACCACCACGGCGCGGCCGACGACCGACGCTTCGCTGACGAAGCCGAGCGACCGCCGCGAGTCGGACGAGTTGGGTCGGTTGTCACCGAGGAAGAACAGTTCGTCGTCGGGGATGGTGACGGGCCCGTAGTTGTCCTGATCGCCGAAGACCACGTAGGGCTCGTCGAGCGGGGCGCCGTTGACGAAGACCTGACCGTCCTCGATCCGGACCTCGTCACCCCCGGTCGCGATCACACGCTTGACGAAGTCCCGGGCTGACGTCGGGATCACGCCGAGGAACTGGCCGACCGCGCGGACGAACCGATCCCCACCGCTCGGAGGAGCGGTCAGGGACTCACCCTCGCCCTCGAAGACCACGACGTCTCCACGCTGCACGTCGCGGAACCGGAAGGTGACCTTCTCCACGACCATCCGGTCGTCGATCTGCAGGGTCGGTTCCATCGAACTCGACGGTATGAAGAACACCTGCAGCACGAAGGTCCGCAGCAGGAACGCCAGCAGGAACGCCACCAGGATGAGGATCGGCAACTCACGGAAGAACGCTCCCGCACCGCTGCCCGACCCGTGCTTGGTGTCGTCCGAGGCCACGGGCGCACGCTCATCGGCAGTCCCTGCGTGACCAGCCGCAGCTGCCTCGTCGGTCGGTTCAGCGGGTTGCTGCGGACCGGCGGTCCCGTCACCCGCCACCGGCGGCGTCGAGGACCGGTCCTCCGTGCCCGACGCGGCAGGTGCCGACGACTCGGGCGCACCGTGGGGCGACCGCCCCTGCTCAGGGCGTCCCATCGTGGCCTTCGGCCAGAGCGGTGGCGGAGGTTCGGGGCGAGCGTGGGGGTCTTCGCGTGGGTCCATGGAGAACGGCAGCCTATCCGGCGTGGTGCCCCGGACCGGGCGCCTCCCGATCGACGAACGCAGCGTCAGGCGCGGGCGATCTGCGACTCGCGCTTCTCCTTGATACGCGCCTTCTTGCCGACGCGGTCGCGCAGGTAGTACAGCTTGGCGCGGCGGACCCGGCCGCGACGCGCGACCTCGATCCGCTCGATGACGGGGCTGTGGAGCGGGAAGGTCCGCTCGACGCCGACGCCGAAGCTGATCTTGCGCACCGTGAAGGTCTCACGCAGGCCACCACCGCGGCGAGCGATGACCACGCCCTCGAACACCTGGACGCGCGAGCGGGTGCCCTCGACGACCTTGACGTGGACCTTGACCGTGTCGCCAGGCCAGAACTCCGGGATGTCATCCCGCAGGCGGGACTTCTCGACGATGTCGACCTTGTTCATGGTGGGACTTCCTGCTCGCGAGGTGGAGGTGACGCTCGGCGTGACACTCAGGGGCGCACGGCGACATGTGGTGACCGGTGGGGTGACGGCACCGGGACCGGAGCGCGGCCGTACCCGAGAGCCACCGACATGCCTGCTCGGTACGTGAGCGGTGGACACGTGGTGAGCGTGGCGAGACGGGCGACTGGCGCTGCGGCGCGCGAGGATACGGTCAGGAGGCGTGCAGGGTCAACCTGAGCCCCCGTCAGCGCACGGGGGATCGGGTTCACCCAGTAGATCCGGCCGGCGGCTCCGGGTCAACGCCAGCGCCTGATCGTGGCGCCAGCGGGCCACAGCGCCATGGTCGCCGGAGCTCAGGACCTCCGGCACACCGTGACCGCGTAGATCGGCGGGGCGGGTGTACTGCGGGTACTCGAGCAACCCGTCCGCGAACGACTCATCGGCGGGCGATGCGTCGTTGCCGACGATCCCGGGACGGAGCCGGGTGACCGCCTCGATGATCACGGCCGCTGCGACCTCACCGCCGAAGAGCACGTAGTCACCGATCGACACCTCGTCGGTGGCGACCAGGTCGTGGACCCGCTCGTCGATGCCCTCGTACCGACCGCAGAGCAGCACGAGGCGGTCCTCGGCGGCCAGTTCACGTGCCATCGCCTGGTCGAACCGACGACCGCGAGGGGTCAGCAGGATCGTGCGCGGGCGTTCGCCGCCGGCGACGAACCGGGCGCCAGCGGGCGGATCGGTGCGTCCCGCTGTGGCTTCGGGCGGGAGGTCGTTCCACACCGCTTCCGCCGCGGCGGTCAATACGTCGGCGCGCATGACCATCCCAGCCCCGCCGCCATAGGGGGCATCGTCGACACTGCGGTGGCGGTCCGTGGTGTAGTCGCGGAGATCGTGGACGCGGAGGTCGAGTCGGGCGTCCTCGTTGGCCCGGCCGAGCAGCGACGTCGTCAACGGGCCGTCGAACCACCCGGGGAAGATCGTCAGGATGTCGATGCGGGGCGCGGTCATGTGTCCGGATCGTCGTCGGGACGCACGACCTCGGCGTCGCCCGGATCGAGGAGGCCGGCCGGGGGGTCGACCAGGCGGAGGCGTTCGGTCCCATCCGCGGCTTCGTCGACCTCCACGAAGTCCTCGACGGCCGGCAGCAGCCAGGTCTCCCCGTCCGCGCGGGTGACCTCCAGCAGGTCGTAGCCCGCGGCGTCGGGGAGCTCGATCAGGGCGCTGACGGTGCCAAGGTCGGCGCCACCCTCGTCGACCACGGCCATGTCGATCAGCTCGTGGGCGTAGTAGGTCTCGGACGCCGACAGGTCGGCCGCTGGCGCCTCGATCAGCTGGCCGCGCAGCAGCTCGGCAGCGTTGCGATCGGTGACGCCGGCGAAGCGCAGCAGCAGACGTCCCTGGTGGGGGCGGCTGGCCTCGATGCTGGTCCGGCGACCATCGAGGTGGACCTCGGCGCCCGCGTCGAACCGTCCGGGTACGTCGGACAGGACGTGCACCGAGACCTCACCGCGGATGCCGTGGGCCTTGACGATCCGCCCGATGGCGACCAGGTCGTCGCTCACATGCCACCTCTCAGGGGGTGGAGGGCGGGATCGTCAAGGGGCGGAGGGCAGCCGATCCGGACCGGATCCGTCAGTCGACGATCTCGACGGTGACGTTCTCGTCGTCGAGGGAACCAGCGGCCTTGACGAGCGTGCGCAGCGCCTTGGCGGTGCGGCCGCGCTTGCCGATGACCTTGCCGAGGTCCTCCTGGTTGACGTTGAGCTCCAGGACGGTCTCACGTGGGTCGTCGTCAACGTCGATCCGGACATCGTCGGGGTGGTCGACGAGCTGCTTGGCGACGAACTCGAGGACGTCCTCGGACCTCATGCGTCACCCTCCGCGGCCTCGGCGGCCTTCGCCTTGGCCTTCTTCGACTGCTTGGTCTTGACCTCGGAGCGGTCGCGGCCGGTGTCGCCGGGCTTGAACTGCTCCCAGACGCCGGTGATGCGCAGGAGCTTCTTCACGGCGTCCGACGGCTGCGCGCCGTGGGACAGCCAGTGCAGCGCCCTCTCCTCGTCGATGCGGACGAAGGACGGGTCCTCGAGGGGGCGGTACTCACCGAAGATCTCGATGAAGCGCCCATCACGCGGAGCACGCGAGTCGGCGGCGACGACGCGGTAGTACGGGCGCTTGACGGTGCCTTCGCGGCGGAGGCGGAGCTTGACGGCCATGAGGGGTATCCCTTGGTGAGCCGCGCGGGGTGTTCTCCGCGGCGGCGGATGGAGCCGATCCGTACCTGCACGGGCTGCCTCGGTCGTGCACCGATCGGGTCGACATCGGCCGGTCATCTTCGACGGGGTCGATGCGGATCGGAGGGCGGGCAGCCGGTGTGGCGGAGACCGGCGAGGCGGTACGCAGCAACAGGGGCCCGGGGCCCGAGGTGCTGCCATGCGGGACAGGCTACCGCAGCGGTCACCTCCGGCGCCATCCCGAGCCGCGTCAGCGGCCCTTGCCACGCTTGGGGGACGGCTGCAGACCCTGGAAGCCACCGAGCCCGCCGGCCCCGCCGCCGCCTCCCATGCCCGACTGCAGCTGACGCAGCGCCGCGGCCTGGGCCTGACGGCCCTGCTTACCCTTCGGCGGCTTGCTGCCCTGCTGCCCGGACATCTTGGCGGCGCTCTTCATCACCTTCTGGACCTGTTCGAACTGCTTGACCAGCCGGTTGACCTCGGTCACGGTCGTGCCGGAACCGGCGGCGATCCGCTTGCGGCGGCGGCCGTTGAGCACCTTGGGCTTGTTGCGCTCCTCCGGGGTCATCGACCGGATGATGGCCTCGATGCGGGCCACCTGCTTGTCGTCGACATCCACATCCTTCAGCTGCTTGGACATGCCCGGCATCATCCCCAGCAGGCCCTGCAGCGAGCCCATGCGCTTGAGCATCTGCATCTGCTGCAGGAAGTCCTCGAGCGTGAACTCCCCGCTGAGCAGTGCCTCCTCGGCAGAGGCCGCCTCCTGTTCGGTGTAGGTCGCCTCGGCCTTCTCGATGAGGGTCATGACGTCGCCCATACCGAGGATGCGCGACGCCATACGGTCGGGGTGGAAGGCCTCGAACTCGTCGAGCTTCTCCCCGATCGACGCGAACTTGATGGGCTTGCCCGTGACCTCGCGGACCGACAGCGCGGCACCACCGCGGGCGTCACCATCGAGCTTCGACAGGATCACGCCGTCGAACCCGACCCCGTCCTGGAAGGCCTTGGCGACGTTGACGGCCTCCTGCCCGATCATCGCGTCGATGACGAACAGCGTCTCGGAGGCGTCGACGGCCTCACGGATCGCGCGGGCCTGCGCGATCAACTCCTCGTCGATCCCCAGGCGCCCCGCGGTGTCGACGATGACGACGTCACAGCCGGTCTCGCGCGCCTTGTCGATCGACTCCCTGGCCACCGGGACCGGATCGCCGGAGGTGACGGGCGCGTAGACGTGCACGCCGGCACGCTGCGCGTTGACCTTGAGCTGCTCGACGGCGGCCGGGCGCTGCAGGTCGCAGGCGACGAGCATCGGGTTGCGGCCCTTGGACTTCAGCAGCGCGGCCAGCTTGCCGGCCGCGGTCGTCTTCCCGGATCCCTGCAGCCCGGCGAGCATGATCACCGCCGGCTTGCCGGTCAGGTTGAGTCCTTCGGCCGGACCGCCGAGCGCGCGTTCGAGCTCCTGCGAGACGATCTTGACGACCTGCTGGGACGGGTTGAGGGCCTTGGAGACCTCCTCGCCGACGAGCTGCTCGCGGAGCCGTTCGATCATCCCCTTGACGACCTTGAAGTTGACGTCCGCCTCCAGCAGGGCGAGACGGATCTCCTTCAGGGTCGCATCGACGGTCTTCTCGTCCAGGCGACCGCGGCCCTTGACGCGATCAAGGGCCGATTCGAGCTTCGTACTCAGGGTGTCGAACACGGGCGGTCCTGGGGCTGATGTCACGAGCGGCTTGTGACCCGCGAGCGTAGCGGCCGGACCCGATGACCCCGCCGGTCGCCTGATGACGGCATGCCGGCTGAGACGGGTGTGGTCAGCCCGCGATGTCGGTGAACAGGCCCTCGACGAACAGTTCCGGGTCGAAGGGGGCGAGGTCGTCGATCTCCTCACCCAGACCCACGAGCTTGACGGGCAACCCCAGTTCGCGCTGGATCGCGACGACGATGCCTCCCTTGGACGAGCCGTCGAGCTTGGTCAGGACCACACCGGTCAGCTCGACGGCCTGCATGAAGGCACTGGCCTGTGCGATGCCGTTCTGACCCGTGGTCGCATCCAGGACGAGCAGGGTCTCCTCGAGCGGGCCGGCCTGCTTCTCGAGCACCCGCTTGACCTTGCCGAGCTCGTCCATCAACGCGGACTTGTTGTGGAGCCGGCCGGCCGTGTCGACGATGAGCAGATCGGCAGCGCGCTCGGTCGCGGCCGCGTAGCCCTCGAAGGCCACCGCCCCCGGGTCCGCCCCCTCGTCCTTGCGTACCAGGTGGGCACCGGTGCGCGTCGCCCAGATCCCGAGCTGCTCCGCGGCGGCGGCGCGGAACGTGTCCGCTGCGGCGAGCACGACCGTGCGCTGCTCCCGCTGCTCGATGGCGGCCAGTTTGCCGATGGAGGTCGTCTTACCCGTGCCGTTGACGCCGGTGATCAACCAGACCGTCGGCCCGTCATCGGTCGCGCGCGCCAGTGACCGGTCGTCGCTCTGGAGCGCCGATCGCAGCTCCTGCTTGAGCAGGTCCGTGACCGCCTCCGGGGTCGTGGCGCCCTCCTCGCGGCTCCGGCGCTTGAGCTCCTCGACGATCTCGGTCGTGGCGGTCACCCCCACATCGGCGCCGATCAGGATCTCCTCCAGTCCCTCCCAGGCGGCGTCGTTGACCCCGCGACCGAACAGGTCGGCGACCGACACGCCGAGCACGTTCCGGGTCCGCGCCAGGCGACGGTTGAACCGCTCCCCGAGCGACAGCGGCGGTTCCTCGACCAACGCCTCCGGGGTGTCGGGCACCTCCGGGATGGCGACATCGAGGTCGTCATCGACGGCCTCGTCAGGGACCGGCAGGGTGTCCGTGCTTCCGGCCGTCGAGCTCTCGGACCGGTCGGGGGGGTCGCCATCACGCTTCGACGAGCGACGCGTCGTGGTGAGCAGGCCAGCTCCCACGAGCACGATCAGCAGGCCGACGACCGCAACGACGATCGGGATGCCATCGAGAGCTTCGAGCACGGTGTGGACCTCGGGTCGGGGTGCCAGGACGAGACCGCCCGGGCACCGGGGTGGGATCAGCCGACGGGCGAGGGCGCCTCCGCCGATGCGCCGGCCCCGTCGGGATCATCGCTCGGGTCCTCCAACGCCTCGGTCGGGTCGTCGCTGGCGCGTTCCTCGAGCTGTTGGCTCTTGGCCGCCTGATCGCGGAGCCGTTCGGCGACGACCTTGGTCACCGCATCGGGACCCATCGTGATGCCGTACAGCACGTCGGCGATCTCCATCGACCGCTTCTGGTGGGTGACCAGGATGATCTGGGCATGGCCACGGAAGGAGCGGATGACCTTCAGCAGCCGCTGGAGGTTCACGTCGTCCAGAGCGGCGTCGACCTCGTCGAGGACGTAGAAGGGGGACGGTCGGGCGCGGAAGATCGCGAACACGAAGGCGAGCACCGTCAGGGACCGCTCGCCGCCGGAGAGCAGCGACAGCCGCGTCACCTTCTTGCCGGGCGGTCGCGCCTCGACCTCGATGCCCGCGGTCAGCAGGTCATCGCTGCCGGTGAGCACCAGTCGTCCATGGCCGCCGGGGAAGACCGTCTCGAAGGTCAGCTCGAACTCACGTGCCACGTCGTCGAATGCGGCCTTGAAGACCGCCCGGATCCGATCGTCGACGGCGTCGACGATCTCCGCGAGATCCCGCTTGGAGCGGCGCAGGTCGTCGAGCTGGTCGGACAGGAACGCGTGCCGTTCCTCCAGGGCCTTGAACTCCTCGAGCGCCAGCGGGTTCACCCGGCCGAGCAGACCGATCTTGCGGACCAGGACATCCTCGCGTTCGGCGAGCTCGTCGGCGTCGTAGGAGCCGGCGTCGGGGTGGTCCGCACGTACCTCGTCCGGCGTCAGTGACAGCTCGCTGCGCAGACGCCCCTGGAGGGACTCCAGTCGGGAGGTGACGTCGGCCCGGCGCATCTGGGAGGCGTGCCGGTGCTCACGGAGCTCGTCGAGCTGCGCGACGACCTCGGCGAGGTCGTCGCGGGCCTCGGCCAGCTCCGCACGCCTCGCGACGACCTGCGCCTGCAGGCCGTCCCGCTCGGTCGCGGCCTCGGCGGACGCCTGCTGCAGGGCGTCGAGCGCCTCGCGGGCGACGATCGCCAACTCACCGCACCTCTCGATGCCGAGACGCCGCGCCTCCCGACGCCGCGCGGCCTGCGCCAGCGCTGCCTCGACCTCGTCGGCTTCGCCCCGCAGCGCCGTCTCCTGCGCTTCGAGGTGGCGGACCTGCTCGCTGGTCCGCTCGAGGGTGACGCGCGCGTTGAGCTCGTGTTCGCGTGCCACCTCGACGCGGTCGTCGAGGTCGGAGGCCAGTTCGTCCGGGCCATCCTCGATGTCGTCGGGGTCGTCGGCGGGGCCTCGACCGTGCAGTTCGGACAGCGCGACCCGGTCGCGTTCGAGTACCTCGTCGAGCTCTTCCTTCTGGGCGGCGACCACCTCACGCTGGGTCGTGAGGGAATGCAGTTCCTTGTTCAGGCGGGCGAGCCGTTCGGCCGCACCGGTGATGCGCGCGTCCGACTCGTTGATGCGCTCGGTCGCGCCCTTCAGCTCGCGACGCGCCTCCTGCAGAGCCGCGGCGGCCGCCTCCCGCTCGGTCGCGATGCGTTCGAGGTCCGCCGCGAGTTCGTTGGCGCGGGCCTCGGCCTGGTCGGCGGCCGTGGCGGTCAGCACGGAGGACCGTTCGTCCGTGCCGCCCGCCCGGAACCCGTGCGGACCCGCCAGGTCGCCCTGCGGGGTCACGAACGTCAGGTCGACCTCGCGGCCGTGGAGCAGGACCGCGGTGTCCCAGTCCGGCACGACGTAGGTCCGCGCCAGCACCTGGCGCAGCGCCGCGGTGACGCCCGCGTCCGCCTCGCCGTCACCGGCCGGCTCCAACAGCTCGGCGACCGGTCGGGCCCCGGCCGCGTCCAGCCGTTCGCGCAGGTCATCGTCGATCGGAGCCGCGGCGCGACGGTCCTGGCGGGCCGCGAGGACGATCGCGGTGCCGGCCTCGACCTCGCGCAGCCAGGCAACGGCCCGGCGGGCGCGCTCCGAGGTCGTGACCACCACGGCCTCACCGAGTGGCCCGAGTGCGGCAGCCACGGCACCATCGTGGCCGCCGGCCACCCGGACGTGGTCGGCAACCGGCCCGAGGACCCCGTCGACCTCGCCGGACAGCAACGCGGCCCCGCCCCCGTCGGCCTCCTGGAGTGCCGCCCGCAGGGCCTGTGCGCGTGCGAGCTGTGACGCCCGCTCGGCTTCCAGGTCGCGGGACCGGGCGGCCAGGTCGGCCTCCACCGCGGCCCGTTCGTCGACCTGAGCCTCGGCTGCCTCCAGCGCCGTGGTGAGCTCGACCTCGCTGGTGTCGAGGCGGTGGATCTCGTCCTGGACGCCGGAGACCTCACGCTCTGCCTCGGCGATCCGGTTGTCCAGCGTCGACAACGTCGAGGTGACGCGCCCGAGCTCGGCTTCGGCGGACGCGGTCGACCCGCGTAGTGCGGACACCTCGCCTTCCCAGCGCAGCACGCGCTCGCGCTGCTCGGCCCGTCGCCGGCGCTCCGCCTGCAGCTTCTGCTCGTGGGCGCGGCGGGCCAGTTCCGCCTCGCGACGGCCGGCCGATGCCTCCTCGAGCGCCTCCCGGTCGGTGGTCAGGCTCTGGGCACGCTCGGCACGTTGCTCGGCGATGCGGTCCGCCTGGGTGCGCAGTTCCTCCGGTGGGCGACCGGCGAGCGGCTCCTCGACGTACTCGACGAGGTGGCGTCGCTTCGCCTCGATCAGATCCGAGGTTCCGCGCAGCCGTTCCGCGAGCGACGTGAGTCCGTGGACCGTGGTCTGCGCGGCTTCGACCGCGGGTCCCAGGCGCCCCAGATCCACTTCCAGGGTCGCGACCCGCTCCTGGGCCCGGTCGCGGCGCGCCTCCAGCTCGGCCTGGGCGGACCCGGTCGATGAGTCGTCCTGATCCTCAGCGTCGACCAGCCGGGTGAGCCGGTCGAGCTCCCGGGCGGCGATGCGCACCTTGACGTCGCGGAGCTCGGCCTGCAGTGCGGCATGCCGGTCGGCGGCCTCAGCCTGACGCTCGAGCGGTCGTAGCTGTCGGCGCAGCTCCCGGAGGACGGTCTTCAGCTTCTCGATGTGCCCATCGACCTGATCGAGCTTGCGCAGGGCGCGCTCACGTCGCCGGCGATGCTTGAGGATCCCGGCCGCCTCCTCGATGTAGCGGCGGCGCTCTTCGGGCTTGGCGTTGAGGATCTCGTCGAGTTGCCCCTGCCCGACGATCGTGTGCAGTTCCCGACCGAGGCCGGTGTCCGACAGCAGTTCCTGCACGTCCAGGGCGCGGACGTCCTCGCCGTTGATCTGGTAGGTCGCCTCACCGTCGGTCTGGATCGTCCGCGCGACGCGCACCTCCGAGAAGGCGCCCGCGCTGTCCGCCGTCGCGAGACCCGCGCCCGACAGGTACCCGTCGGTGTTGTCGATGACGATCTCGACGTGGGCCCGGTTGGAACGGTTGCGGGTGGGCGAACCGGCGAAGACCACGTCCGACATGGCGCCGCCGCGGACCTTCTTCGCGGAATTGGTGCCGAGGACCCACGACAGGGCGTCGACGACGTTGGACTTGCCAGAGCCGTTCGGACCGACGATCACCGTGATCCCGGGTTCGACCTCCAGGACCGTCCGGTCGGCGAAGGACTTGAACCCGCGCATCGAGAGTGACCTGAGGAACACGCTTCCTCCACAGGGCGCACGGCGCATCGACGACGGGGACGGGTGCGGTCAGCGTGATGCAGGCCCGCGTTCTGGCGGCAACGCCACCGACGCACGGACGCACGCCACTGAGCCCGCAGCCTAGCGATGCCGACGGCCACCTCGCCCGTGCACACGATGTCGCGGTCCGGGGCAAGGGTCCAAGGTTCCCGGAACCGGCGGCGCGGTCAGCTGTGGGCGGGTTCCCGGTCCTCGGCGGCCGCCTGACGACGGTCACGGGCGGCTTCCGCCTCGGCGAGCGCACGTTCGAGGTCCGCGACACGCTGACGCAGCGCGCGCACCTCGTCGAGGAGTTCCAGGCTCGCTGGTGCGACATGGGAACCCATCAGGGCCTTGCCCATCGTGGTGCCTCCCTCTCGTTCATCCGCTCGTTCTTCAGCCCGTTGGCTGCAGCTCGTTCGTCAGACCGGTCCGCAGCAGACGCCGGTCCGCTGCTCCGATCGGTTCTGGTTCGATCGGTACGGGTCTGGACAGCTGGGGTTCGATCGCCTCTGGCGCGGTCGGCGGTGCCACGGCCGCCCTCGCGTTTCGAGCATCCTTCACAGCGAACCCGCCCGGCATGACGACGCCGCGCGCCTCATTGGCTTCGACCATACCGCAGCGCACAGCACGTCGTCCACCGACCTTCGGCCCGATCCGGGATACCCGGCGTGGACCCGCCGCCCCCGTGACGTCAACCGGAGCGGATCTCGAAGCGGTGGTGACCGGCCGGCTCCACGTCAGCGCCCTCGACCTCCGCGACCCGCGCCGCCGGTGGACCTCCGCCGACGATCCAGTCCTCGACCGCCCGAACGTCGTCGGCGGCCCCCTCCAGCCACACCTCCACCGTGCCGTCCGGCCGGTTGGCCGCCCAGCCGACGACGGAGCGCTGCTTGGCCCGCTGCCGGGTCGACGCCCGGAAGAACACACCCTGGACCTGACCACTGACGGTCAGGTGTCTCGCGACGTGATCCACCATCTCCCCCAACGATCCACCCTCGGGTCAGATCATGCACTGCTCGCAGTGGTAGGTGTAGATGCCCTTCTTGATCCGCGTCCGCACGATCGGCTTGCGGCACCGGGAGCAGGGCAGTCCGGCCCGGCCGTAGACCCGGAGGTGATCGGCAGCCTCACCGTCGTCGTCGATGGCCGCGTCCGCCTCGGTATCGTCCAGCGAGGATCCGGCCGCCTTCATGGCCAGGACGATGACCTCCTGCATGGCGCGGTAGAGCCGTCGGATCTCCTGGGTGGACAGCGAGGCCGAGCCGTGATCGTGGCGGAGGCCGGCCTCCCAGAGGATCTCGTCGCTGTAGACCGGGCCGAGTCCCGCGATCCGGGTCGGGTCGGTCAGCACGAGCTTCAACGGTCCGCCGGCGTCGGCCAGGAACCGACCGAACTCCATCCACGTGGGGTTGTCGTCCAGGGGGTCGAGCGCATCCGGCGAGACCCCGGCGGCCTCGAGGGCCGACTCGGTCGCGACGACGCCCGTGTGGATCGACGGATCATTGCCCGGCTCCGAGAGGTGGATCGCGCCCCCGATCGTGAAGGTCACCACCAGGTGGGTGTCGGGTCCCGCCTCCTCGGTCGCGGTCTGGCGGTGCAGGGAGCCGTGCTCCCCCGCGTCGATCACCCAGGTCTGGTCCTCATCGAGATCCAGGAAGATGACCGTCCCGCGTCGCCTGGCCGCCTCGATCTTGCGCCCTTCGAGCGCCTTGACGAGTTCGGGTCGGTTGCGGTGGAACGGCCGCACGATGCTGGGCGTCTCGACGATGACGTCCTTGATGCGCTTGCCGACGACCTCTTTCTCCAGGTCACGGCGCAGCACCTCTACCTCGGGGAGTTCGAGCA
>Ga0207421_10004264_pt1 | contig 16555 bp, 16 predicted proteins | sample SodLakKL_010_SED_4_FD_187542 | JGI IMG/M metagenome (GOLD analysis project Ga0207421, IMG submission 187542) | Alkaline sediment microbial communities from Lake Tanatar, Kulunda Steppe, Russia - 8KL_010_SED (SPAdes) (version 2) | ecosystem: Environmental > Aquatic > Non-marine Saline and... | reverse complement strand
CCGGGGAGAAATGAATTGTAAAAAAAGCAGGCTTCCAGCTATACTTCCCCCTGCAAGAGCCAGGGCCTGCAAACCAATTTTATTTAGTTGCCCCCAGAGCTCCCGGTCACCCCCTATTTGAGCTCCCATAGCTCCGAGTAAAAGGGCCAGCGCGAAATTAATACTAACTGCAATTAAAGGCCGCCAGTTGGGGGGGATTATTTTCCAGTAGCCCATTGCCAGACCGATTAGTAAGAATAATATTATCCATCCCAGATCCATTGAATTGCGGCAGTCCCTGTAAAGTCAGGTTGGGTTTTTGCCTTCCCTCCCCTTTTCACAAAAATTTACCCTTCCCCGCCAAAAATTCCAGGCAGGAAAGAGTTTCTTGCTACATTATTCACTAATTCCCCGTAAGCTTACTTTTTCCTGCATATTATTTTCGGGGATCCCTATTCGGGGATATCTAACAGAGAAAAAATATCATTCCCAACAAATTGATCCGGGTCTAAGAAAGCTTCCGGGGTTCTGATAACCCAGTGCAGGTGGGGTCCTGTGGAAAAACCCGTACTGCCCATTTCCCCAATTTTCTGTCCCCTTTCCACCATATCACCGACTTCAACTTCTATTTTGCTCAGGTGGCTATAGCTGGAAAAAATCCTGCCCCCGTGATCAATAATTATTGTTTTCCCGGTTACCAGAAGGTCTTCAGCCAGTTTTACCTTACCCCGGTTAACACTTTTTATCGGGGTCCCTACTTCGTTGGCAATATCGATACCCGAATGGCGATTATTAAGTTCATTATTAACATAGCGGGTATGACCAAAACCCGTCGTCCTCCACCCTGTAGTAGGCAGGATAAAATCTTCTTCCCAGAGGGGAGTGGTGATGGGGTCGGAATAAGCGACCTGGATTGCCTTTTGATCCCGGGCCCGCCTTTCAATGATTTCTTTATCTTCTTCACTGGGCCGAATCAGTTTCTCCTGCTCCTCTGAAACAGTCAGGTGGCTTTCCGAAAAATCCCCGTCCAAAACCACAATCGTCCGGGTTATTTCCTTTGCACCCAGTTGAATTTTCAGTTGGTAATCTCCCGGCTGGGTCCAGTAGGAAATCCCGAAAAAAGCCACCCATCCCATTTCCCAGGGGATAAAATGCAAATTAATTCCCCGGAAGGTTCCGGAAGGAGCATATTCGGTAGTTTCAACTTTTACCGCTAAAAGTTCTCCCTGTTTTAGCTCGGCACTATTTAAAAAAAGTACTCCTTCTCCTGCCAGAGCAGGAAAAGTTAAAAACCCCACCAGAAATATAACCGCCAGAAATTTTAACATGGGCTTCCCCTCATCCTTCCTTTTTCCCTACTGTAGCCATGTAAATAACCAGCTCTTCTATCCCGTCAACACCGATCAACCGGTTGACCTCCTCGTCATCGTAAGCACCAATAGCGCAGACCCCGCACCCAACAGCCTCGGCAGCAAGGTAAAGGTTCTGGCACACATGCCCTGCATCAAGGTGCAGGTACCGATAACCCCTTTCCCCGTAGCGCCAGTTCATCCGGTAGGGAATAGCGGTCCAGATAAAAGTAACCGCACTGTTTGAAATCATTTTCTGGCCCAGGCAGGCTTGTGTCATTGTTTCAGCCAGCTGATCATCCTTTTTTTCCTGGAGCAGGATATGTTCCAGGGGGTGGTAGCGGTAAAGGCCAGGAGCCAGTGGATCAACCCTGTTGACCAGTAAGTAGGTTTCCAGGGCATGCCTTGCTCCAGCAGAAGGGACTGTTCTCAGGGTTGCTCTACCCATGTCCCTGACGACACCCTGCGTTGTCCAGAGCAGAAAAGTTAACTCGGGAAGAGTCAGGGGTTCATCAGAATATTTCCTTAAGCTCCTCCGATCCCGGATAGTTGCAAAAAGGCTTTTATCTTTAAACTCAAGGTCTTCCGGGTCCGGAAGAAAAACTGTTTGTTCCTTTCCCCCCATTCCTTTGGTTTGAGGAGGTTGTTCTATTCCCTTCATCTGGTCCGATAAGCTGATTTTTTTTAACTGGGTTTCCATCATGAATTTGCAGCCAATATGCTCAGTCATTTTCCCACCTCCAGTTCTTCCTAAATAAATTCATCAATCCGGGTAATACTGCCCGCGGGAAATTCTTCGCTTAATAATAGCCAGGAAATTACCCGGGCTACCTCCTCCGGAGGCAGCAACTTGTTTTCCTTTTTATAGTCGATAAATTTCTGGACATCCCTGAATTCCTCTTTCCCGCTTCCCCGGATCTGGGCTTGCATCTGGGTAGCAACAACCCCCGGGGCCAGGGCACAAATCTGCACGGGAAACTCCTCTTCTTCCTGTTCGGTTGTAACACAACGGGTAAACATGTCGATCCCAGCTTTCGAGGAACAGTATGTTGACCAGCCAAACACGGGCCTTTGGGCGGCCCCTGAAGTTATATTGATCACCCTTTTGATCCCGGGCCAGGCCTGAACCATTTCTACAAAAAACCTGGTTAATAAAACCGGAGCAAGGAGATTGATATTAAAGCCATCCTGGATCGCATCGGGATCATTTTTGGGGAGAGGCCCTACGGGTTCTACTGTCCCGGCATTATTGACCAGAAAAACCCCTTCTGCAGAATCCAGTTCAATTTCTGCAAATATTTTTTCCACCAGCACTTTTATTTCATGTGTTTGGCCAAGGTCAAAGCTTAATTCGGTTAATTTTGCTCCCCGGGAGGCTGCAATTTCTTTGAGTTTCTGGTTTTCTCCTCGAGATATACAGAAAAGGTGGTTTCCTGCCCCGAGCAGCCTCTCAGCAAGGGCAGCACCTATACCTCTTGAAGTCCCGGTGATAATAAAATAATGCAAAAAATCCCCTCCTATCTTTCAAATTTGGCCAGAAAAGTAGAATCTATTAACCCGATAAACTGATCAAAGATAAGGGCAAGGAGGGCAGCCTGAATGGCCCCTCCCATTACCAGGGCAGGATTATTCCAGACCAGGCCTGCTACGATGGGGACACCCAGTCCTCCAGCGCCAATGACGCTTCCCGCTGTTGCGGTACCAATATTTATTATTACCGCAATACGAAGACCGGCCAGGACAATCCTGCTGGCCAGGGGCAATTCCACCTGGGAAAATCTCTGCCGGGCATTCATTCCCATTCCCCGGGCAGCGTCAAAAACTTCTTCAGGAACTGATTCCAGGCCAGCGATTGTGTTCCGAACTATCGGCAGGATGCTGTAAAGAAAAAGGGCAAGGATTGTGGGTCGGAAACCGAAGCCCAGCATGGGAACGGCAAGAGCAAGAACTGCAATAGGGGGAAAGGTCTGGGCCAGGGAGATCAGGTCATTGACTGCCGGCAGAAAATCCCTTCCCGCCCTGCGGGTCACAAAAACTCCTAGCGGAAAACCCACCCCAAAGGCTATCAGGGTTGAAAATAAAACCATGGCCAGGTGCTGCCGGACAAGAACAATTCCGGGAATCCGCTGGTAAATGTGCACCGTTTCCCCGGGAAACAGCAATTTTAAAAACCATTCCAGGGGAGCGGGATTGATAAGGATAAAAAAGAAAAAAATAATAAGACCCAGCAGGTAAAACCAGCGCACCCTACCGCCAGCCATCCTCATCCCCCCTCTCTTCCTTGGTAATCCCGCGGGGAGTGAGGCGAACAGTTAGCTGCTGCATTACTTTATCTGCTATTAAAGCCAAGCCAATGACCGGGAAAACCCCGAGTAGAATCAGGTCGTGAGCGGCCTGACCGAGACCCTGGAAAACGAAAACTCCAAATCCTCCCGCCCCGATTAAAGCCGCAAGAGTTGTATTGCCGATAGTTTGAACCAGTGAAGTGCGAATACCGGTCAAAATCAACGGCATGGCCAGGGGAAGCTGGATCTGGAATAAAAGCTGGCGGGAGTTCATTCCCATTCCCCTGCCTGCATCGACTGTTTTTTCGTCAAGCACCTGGAAAGAAGTGTAGGTGTTCCGGAGAATGGGCAAAAGAGCATAAATGATCAAGGCGAGCATGGCTGGAAACCAGCCAATACCGCCAATCCCCAGTTCCCTGAGGAAAGGAAATCTCTGCGAAAAAAAGGCCAGGGGGGCAATAAGTAAACCGAAAAGAGCAAGCGCGGGAACGGTTTGCATCGTATTGGTCAGGAAAAAAACGGGTCTTTCCCAAATCTTCCTCCGGAAAATAAAGATCCCCAGGGGCATTCCCACTGCAGTTGCTATCCCTACCGCTAAAAAAGATATTAAAAGGTGGTTAAAAAATTCCTGCCGGAAACGGTTCTGCCGGATACTCAATTCTTCCATTACAGAAATCCCACTCAAACCCCCACCGATTATCAGGATAAAAACTCCTGCAAGGGCGGCCCAGGATAACAGCCAGGTCTGCCAGATTCCCCCGCTCCCGGCCTTGCGGGCGGCGAGAATAACCAGGTATGCTCCCAAAACCATTACCCAGAACCCGGCTGCCAGGGACACCCTGCCAAATGTATATTCTTCAGGTAGCAAAACGCCAGATTGAAAACCAGCCCAGAAAAAAATTAATAATATAATTAAATTGGCACCGATGCCTGCTCCAAAAGCAGCACGGGAGTTATGCCGGCTGATCAGGCTTAGTAATCCAATCATTATCCAGAGCACTACCAGGAGAAATAAAGCTGCTCCGGGAAGGCTTTCTCCCCAGCCGGCAGGAGTTCCTCCCGCCAGGCGGCTGGGTTTAATCCGGAGAAAGGGCAGGGAAAAGGAAAGCAAGCCAATAAATACACCGAACATTGCTACCCGGTCAATATAAATCCGGACCAACCCAACCACCTCCGTTTAGCTCAGTCTATTAGTCCCTCTGCTTCAAGATGTTCTCTGGCTACTTCGCGGGCGTCACGGCCTTCAAGGGCTATAGCAGCGTTCAATCTCTGCAGAGTTTCCAGGTTGAGGGAGGCAAAAACCGGCTGGAGGATTTCTTCAATTTCAGGAAATTCTTCAAGGATTTCTTCCCGGACCAGGGGGGCGGGTTCGTAAACTGGCTGGACCCCCTTGCTGTCTTCCAAAACAATTAACCCCAGGGCGGAAACTGGCCCATCAGTTCCGTAAGCCATGGCAAAATTAACCCCGTCCGTTCCTTCTCCAGCAGCCTGGATTGTTTGGGCAGTATTGCCCCCGGCAAAGATAAGGAGCTGGTCCTGCTCCAGATTAAAACCGTAAGCTTCTTCAAAGGCGGGGAGGGCGTCGGCCCTGGTAACAAATTCTTCCGAGGCGGCAAGTTTAACCCGGCCACCTTCGTTTACATAGCGGCTCATATCTTCCAGTGAAACCAGGCCATTTTCTTCCGCCACGTCACCACGGACAGCTATGGCCCATGTATTGTTGGCTCTTGCAGGTTCGAGCCAAACCAGTCCATTGGCCTCTCGATCCAGTTCTTTAACAGTTTCATAACCCCTGCTGGCATCTTTCCAGATTTCCGGATCGGTATCGCTGAAAAAGAACCCACCATTGCCAGTATATTCGGGGTACAGGTCTATTTCATCGTTGATTATTGACTGCCGGATAACACTGGTCGGTCCAAATTCCGTCCGGTCATTCACTTCAAATCCGTCATTTTCCAGGGCCAGTATTATCATCTGTCCCAAAAGAGCGCCCTCGGTGTCAATCTTGGAAGCTACAGTAACGGGGCCCCTCGCTTCTTCCTCCGCACCACAGGCAGAAAAGAGAAGCGCGGTGGATAAAAGAATAAGCAAAAACCATTTTTTTGACATTGATTTTACCTCCTTAATAAAGCACTGTAGCAGTACACCCATATTAAAAAAACTTCCCCGTCATCAATCATTTTCCTGCTTTTTTCCTCTGTGGGGGAAAGCTAAATTGAGGGGCTCCAGAAGGGATTTTAATTCCTGGCTGGAAAAGAATGGTTTTTCTGCAAGGAGATCTTTAACCCTGATTTTCCTTTTTGCTGCTTCCTGGGCCAGGGCTGCAGCCTTATCATAACCAATTTTAGGAACAAGAGCAGTTGCAAGCCCCGGGCTTAACTCGGCCAATTCCCGGCAGCGATCAGGGTTTGCAGTAATTCCTCTGATGCATTTTTCTGCAAACCTTTCACAACCCTTTTCCAGGAGCTCAATTGATTCTAAAATATTATGTGCCATTAACGGCATCATTAGATTTAGCTCCAGCTGGCCCCCAAAACCTCCAACCGTTACCCCAAGGTCGTTACCTATTACCCTTGCGGAAATCTGGGCCAGAGCTTCGGCCAGGACGGGGTTAACCTTACCCGGCATTATCGAAGAGCCCGGTTGCAGCTGGGGCAGGTTAATTTCTCCAGGTCCTCCGGTGGGGCCTGCCGCAATAACTCGAATATCATCTGCAATTTTTCTAAGGCTTACGGCCAGATTCTTTAGTGCAGAACTTATTTCTAAGAGGCCTTCCCGGGCCCCCTGAGCTTCAAAGTGGTTATTTGCTTCCCTGATTGGTAAGCCCGTCATTTCCTTGATGTATTCAACAGCAAACCCTGCAAACCGGTAATGACTATTTAAACCGGTTCCCACTGCAGTTCCTCCCAGGGGAACTTCCAGCAGAGCTTCACCGGCATTTTCCAGCCGCCGCAGGTTTTTTTCAATCATCCGGGTGAAACCCGAGAATTCCTGGCCCAGGGTCACCGGAACGGCGTCCTGATAATGGGTCCGGCCCAGTTTAACCGTTTTTTCCAGTTCCCCTGCTTTACCTTTCAACGCAGTTCTCAACTTTTCAAGAGCAGGGAAAAGTCTATCTTCCAGGGTTTCTAAAACTGCCAGGTGGATTGCTGTGGGAAAAACATCATTGCTGGATTGACCCAGGTTAACGTGATCGTTGGGGTGAACGGGGGAGTATTTACCTAGTTCGGCACCTAAAATTTCATTGGCCCGATTGGCTATTACCTCATTCATATTCATGTTAGAAGAGGTTCCCGAGCCCGTCTGGAAAATATCAACTGGAAACTGGTCATTAAACCTGCCTTCAGTCACTTCTTCTGCGGAAGTGATAATTGCCCTGGCCTGCTTATCTTCCAGCAGTTCAAGGTCAAGATTGGATCTGGCCGCAGCGATTTTTACCCTCCCCAGAGCCTTGATCAGCCCAACGGGAATGGTATTTGTGCTGAAGGCAAAATTTTCAACTGCCCGCTGGGTTTGAATTCCCCAGTAAACACCTGCCGGAACTTCCCTTTCTCCCAGGCTATCTTTCTCCCTCCGCACCTTTTCCACTTTAACCGCCCCCATTTTCTTGTATTATTTACCTCATAATACCATAAAAACCGGGCTTTCCAAAGGAAAAGCCCGGCTACTTATCGAAGTTCCAATTAATTAATGCAAACAAAGGAGGATAAAATGAATACCCTGATTAAACCCAAAAAACTAAAGCCCGGGGATACCCTGGGAATATGTGCACCTTCAAGCCCACACCGCTCCAGAGAAAACTATTATCGAGCTGCTGCTGCCCTGGGAAACCTTGGTTTAAAAGCTGTTCCCGCACCCAACCTCTGGAAGAAAAACGGCTACCTCGCCGGAAGCGACAGGGATAGGGCGGAAGATTTAAACGATTTTTTTTCCCGGGATGATATCAACGGAATCATGGCCATTAAAGGCGGTTACGGATCAGCCCGCATCCTGGAATTTCTGGACTGGGATATCATCCGGAAAAATCCCAAAGTATTTATTGGTTTCAGCGATATAACGGCTCTCCACATTGCCATTCAAAAAGAAGTTGGTCTGATCACCTTTCACGGTCCCGTTTTTTTCCAGATGGCCCCCGAAAGACAGAACCGGTACATAATCGAGGGTTTGCGCAGAGCAGTTATGAATTCCCAGCCACTGGGGGCCATCCCGCCGGCTCCCGAGGAAGAACCATTCACCTATACAATCAATTCCGGCCGTGCTGAAGGGCCCCTGGTAGGGGGCTGCCTTTCGCTAATAGCCCAGGGATTGGGGACCCCCCACGAAATTGACACCCGGGGCAAAATTCTCTTTTTCGAGGAGGTCGGAGAAGAACCCTATAAAATTGATGGGATGCTTCATCAGCTTTATCGAGCCGGTAAACTGGAGGAAGCAGTGGGAATAGTCGTTGGAGAATGCAGCAAGTGTAAACCCCGCGAACACTCCCCTTCCTTTAATACTGGTTCTTTTATTTTAGAAGAAGTTCTGGCTGATATAATTGGCTCCCTTGGTATTCCAGCTTTTTACGGCCTTCCTCTGGGCCACGGTCAAAACATTGCCACCCTGCCCCTGGGGGTTAAAGCCCGCATGGATGCTTCTAACTGTGAACTAACCATCCTGGAAAAAGCAACCCAGGATTGAAAGGAGAGAAAACATGGACAAAAAATTATTTGAAATTCTCTCCCGGGAAATTTCCGGCGAAAGAACTTTTCGCTATTTAAACTTAATCGCCCAGCATCACAGGATCCAGGCCAGCCCAGGGTTTCGGGACGCCGCCAGAACCTGCCAGGAGATACTGGCTCAAAATGGCCTCCAGGCCGATATTATTTCCTATCCCGCCGACGGAAAATCCCGGTTCTGGGCAAGCCAGGCCTTAATGGAATGGAAAGCTTCCAAAGCGAGACTCGAGCTTATCCAGGAAAAAGAGATTGAAATCCTGGCTGATTACGAGCACAGTGAACTATCCGTCATTCAAAGACTGGGGTCGACTCCCCCTCAGGGAGCAGAAGGCCCCATTGTTACGGGCGATAAAAAGGATGACCTCCCTCCAATCCGGGGTAAATGGGTGCTGACCAAAGAAGCACCTGAAACCCTCCGCAGGCAGGTTATAAAAGATCAAGGTCTGGGCATTATCTACGATGGAATGCCGGCTTTGCCTCCTGTAAGAGAAGAGGGCGGATTGCCCCATAACCGGCAGTATACTTCTTTCTGGGGGCTAAATGAAGAGGAAAATCCTCCGGGTTTCGTCCTGACTCCCGCCCAGGGTAAAAAAATCCGGGCCAAACTGGAAAAAGGAGAAAAAATTACCACCCGGGGTTATGCCCAAACCAGTTTTTACAACGGGAACTTTGAAAACCTGACCCTTTTCTTCCCCGGGGAAAAAGAAGAAGAGATTCTCTTAATCGCCCACCTCTGCCACCCCAGGCCTTCGGCAGGAGATAACGCTTCGGGGTCGGCAGTTCTCTTAGAAATCGCTACCGCCCTGAAAAATTTGTTGGATTCCGGGGCAATACCTCCTTTGCAGTTTGGTATAAGGTTGCTCTGGGTTCCGGAAATGACCGGGACCTATGCCTACCTTGCTTCCCGGAATAATAAGTCCCCGCAAATCCTGGGAGCCTTAAACCTGGATATGGTAGGGCAAAAACAGGAGGTTGGCGGGGGTTCACTGATTGTAGAAAAACCTCCTCTGGCTTCGGCTTCCTGGGGAGCGGACTTGCTCCAGTCCATACTGAACAATCCTTACTTCCATAAAGCCCAAAATCCCTACCAGACTGCCAGTTTTCCAGATTTCACCTGGGCGACCCTTCCCTTTTCTGGAGGCAGCGACCATTACATCCTTTCTGATCCCACCGTTGATATTCCCTGCCCGATGCTGATCCAGTGGCCCGACCGCCACTACCACACTGACGCGGATCAACCCGGGACAATTGACCCCCTCATGCTCCATAACGTGGGGGTTATTGCAGCAACTTATAGCTGTTTCCTGGCTACTTTGAATGTCGAGGGACTTGATTCCCTGGCGAAGAAGATGGTTTCTTCCTTTGGCCAGGAGATTAGCTCCGAACTATCCCGGAACAGGCTCACAGATAAAGATTTGCAATGGCTTCTCCAAAGAAAAATTGAACACCTCCAGGATTTAAAAAGGTTCCAGGACACATTTGAACCCAGAAAGTATCTGGAAAACCTCCGGGAAATTGCCATGTCCTTTGCTCCTCTTGCTGGAGAAGAAAAGCCCAAAAATTTCTCCAGCGAAAATTTAATCCCCAAACGGCTTGTTCCAGGTCCCCCAGATCAGCGTTTTCTCCAGCGCGAACTCGAAAAAGCTAATTTAAAAGAAAAATTCGAAAAAATCTGCAAGGATTTCGGGGAGAAAAACCAGGCCGCAAAAGGCTATGCGACCCACCTCCTTTACTGGGTTGACGGGAAACGGACTTTCCAAGAAGTAGTTGAAAACACCTGCCGGGAAACGGGGCTTGAATCTCCGCAATTTGCCCTTGATTATTTCAGGCTGTTAGAAAAAATAGGCCTTCTAGAATTAAACGGGGTTTAAGGAGAGAATAGCCAGGAAAATTTTGTTTAACCATGAGACTGGTAGTACAGATACCAAATCTTTGCATTATTTAAGAAGTAGAATTTTTATTAAATTTAAAAATAAGATCTATTTTTATTATTCATTACCCGGGGATAAAAATGCCCTGCAGAGTTTTTTCATCAAAAAAGCCGGCTCTTTAAAAAGAGCCGGCTTGGGATTCCTATTCTATTCTTCTTCTCCGCAGAGCTGGAGGATTTTCTGCCAGCGACGGTCAACATATTCCTGAGCTTCTTCCAGGATGTGCTTGTTCTCTTCTTTAAACAGGTGCTTGAACCGTCCCTGCACCTTGAACCACTCAGCAAGAGGCTTCTTCTCCTTGGGTTTGTAGGTCAGGCGCCATTCTCCATCCTCTACTTCAAAGAGGGGCCAGTAACAGGTGTCTACTGCCAGTTGAGTGATTTCAATTCCTTTTTCTTCTGCCGAACGCCAGCCCCTCGGGCAAACTGCCAGGGTATTGAGGAAAGCCGCACCTTTTTTGTCAAGGGCCTTTTCCACTTTCTTGGTTAGATCCCGCCAGTTGGAAGGAACTGCCTGGGCAACGTAAGGAATATTGTGAGCAGCGATAATCTCGGTTAATTCCTTGCGTTGCTGGGTTTTTCCTGGAATAACGGAACCAGCCGGACTGGTTGTTGTATCAGCGCCACACGGAGTGGCTGAAGATCGCTGAATTCCAGTATTCATATATGCGCCGTTATCATAACACACATACAGCATGTTATGTCCTCTTTCCATTGCTCCGGAAAGGGACTGCAACCCTATATCATAGGTTCCCCCGTCACCACCAAAGGCGATAAAATCATAATCTTCGTCGGGGACCCTTCCCCGCTTGCGCAGGGCTTTATGGGCGGTCTCCACTCCACTCAGGGTAGCTGCAACATTTTCAAAGGCATTGTGGATGTAGGAGCAGCGCCAGGCGGTATATGGAAAGATAGTTGTGGAAACTTCCAGACAACCGGTGGACAGGGCAACCACAACGGGATTCTTGGCTGTAGCCAGGACCTGTCTCCCTACAATCGAAGCCCCACAACCTGCACATAGGCGGTGACCTCCGGTCAATATTTCTTCTTTTTTTGATAATTCTTTTAAATTTGCCATTTTCGCACCTCCTACTCCCTGACTCCAATATAGTTGATACGGTCGATGGACTGCCCATCTTTTGCTTTCTGCAACATCTCAAATATTCCCTTGATGTGGGAAACATTGGTGTCACGACCGCCCAAACCATAGATGAAGTCAATTAATTTGTGCTCCTGTCCATAAAGGGCAAAGTGCATATCGGTAAAGAGAGGGCCACCATTGGTGGAAAAAGTTTCTGCCCTATCCAGAACTCCTATCACGGGAACGTGAGCCAGGGCTTCGGCCAGTTCTTCAGCAGGGAAGGGACGGAACATTCTCAGCTTGAGCAGTCCGGCTTTTACACCCTGTTCCCTGAGTTCATCAACAGCGGCCTTGGCAGTTCCCATGGTCGAACCCATTCCGATCAGGACAATTTCTGCGTCTTCCAGCTCGTATTCGGTGAAGTATCCGTATTCCCGACCGGTCAATTCACCGTACTCTTTACCTATTTTCTTCACGGCTTCTTTGGCATATTTCATGGCCTCGGACTGCTGGCGTTTATGCTCGAAGTAGTAATCCTGCAGATCAAGAGGCCCAACCGTAATTGGATTATCTTTATCCAGAAGGTGGTGCTCGGCTTTATATTCACCCACGAATTTCTGGACTTCTTCTGGATCATTAATATACAAATTCTCTACGGCATGGCTGATGATAAAACCGTCGAGGTTAATCATTACGGGGAGAAGAACATCCTTGCTTTCGCCAATCCTGACCGCCTGAACTGCATTGTCATAAGCTTCCTGGGCGTTTTCAGAGAAAAGCTGGATCCAGCCAGAATCTCTTGCGCCCATGGCATCGCTGTGGTCACAGTGAATATTAATCGGGGCACTCAGTGCCCTGTTAACTACAGGCATGACAATCGGCAGGCGGGTTGACGCGGCGATATAAACAACTTCCCACATTAAAGCCAAACCGTTAGCGGAGGTTGCAGTCATTGACCGTGCACCACCCGCAGCTGATCCAATACAAGCGCTCATTGCACTGTGTTCACTCTCTACTGTTACAAATTCAGTATCTACCTGGCCGTCAGCAACATATTTTGAAAAAATCTGGACAATTTCAGTCTGGGGAGTTATCGGATAGGCCGCTACAACATCTGGATTAATCTGCTGCATGGCCTTGGCAATAGCTTCATTTCCAGTTAACGCTACTCTCTTATTCATCACCATCCTCCTTCCCGCCTTCGGGCTCCATAACAATGGCCTTTTCTTTGGCCGGGCAAACTTCGGCGCAAATACCACAGCCCTTGCAGTGCTCAAAATCAATTCCGGTCATTTTTCCATCTTTGGTTTCAATAGAAGAATCGGGGCAATAAACCCAGCAGAAAAGACAGTGAATACAATTTTCCGGTATCCATTCAGGGCGCTTAACTCTCCACCCTCCGGTGACATATTCATCTGCGTTTCCCGCGTTCAAAATCAAACCTCCGCGAGTAAGTGTCTTCCATCCAGGCTTTTGTTCTTTACTCATTCCCCTTGCACCTCCTGAATCGCCCGATCCAGAGCGTTTAAATTGCCCTCGACAATCTCGGGCTTGCTGGAAAATTTGCTGGAAAATTCCTCTTCAATTTTTTCCCGGAATTGATCGATGGGTAACACGTTGCCCACCTTTACCAGAGCCCCCAGCATGGGAGTGTTGGGAAATATAGCTCCAATTTCTTCCCGGGAAATATTATTGGCATCAACAGTAAATACCTGTCCTGGCTCCAAACCAAGTTTTTCCCTGATCTTTTCGGGTTTTTGTTTGGTGTTGACCAGAACCTTACCTCCCGGAGCCAGGTTCTCTGTAACGTTAACAACTTCCAGGAGAGTTGGATCAAGAACAACGACAATTTTTGGACTCTCGATCTGACAATGCAGGGTCATTTTACCCTCGCTGATCCGGTTAAAGGCCAGAACAGGAGCGCCCATTCTTTCGGGCCCGTATTCGGGGAAAGCCTGGACATTAAGCCCCAGGTCTGATGCAACTACACCCAGCAGAAGGGAAGCCGTCTTTGAGCCCTGACCGCCTCTTCCGTGCCAGCGAATTTCAACTAATTCGGACATTTATTTGCCCTCCTTTGTATATTTTTTTCCAGGGTGTCCTGGTACAGTTCCAAAAAAAATCAGCTGTTTCTATAACAGCCGTCGGTCTTATACGGCATTCTCGGGTAAAAATCCTATAAAAAACAAACAGATGCTATTAGTTAGTATAACAGAAGTCCTAATGCAGGTCAATTCATTTCCGGCGAAAACTAAATAACTTTTATCTTCAAAAAACCCCCTGTAAAACAGGGCAATTCCAGGCGGGCAGAAATTTTATATTTCTTTGCGTCCCTGCAAAGCCTTACCCAGAGTAACTTCATCCGCGTATTCCAGGTCTCCCCCAATGGGAAGTCCGTGAGCTATCCGGGTAATTCTGTAACCCAGGGGCTTTAAAATCCGGGCCAGGTACAGCGCGGTAGCCTCCCCTTCTACATTGGGATCAGTTGCAACGATCACTTCTTTGAAGTTGCTCTCCTGGAGCCGGTTTAAAAGCTCTTTGATTTTTAATTCTTCCGGCCCGATCCCGTCAATAGGGGAAATAGAACCATGCAGGACATGGTAAAACCCAAAAAACTCCCCGGTTTTCTCCATTGCTACAATATCCTGGGGGTTTTCAACCACGCAAAGAACTTCCCCGTCCCTCCTGGCATCTTTGCAAATGGGACAGGGATCATCTTCGGTCAGGTTGCAGCAGCGAGAACAGTATTTAATTTTTTCTTTGGCTTCCAGAATTGCCTCAGCAAGTTCTTTAGCAGCAGACTGGGACCCCGAAAGAATATGGAAAGCCAGCCTCTGAGCGGTTTTAGGACCTATACCAGGAAGCTTGGTCAGTTGACCCACCAGGCGGGCAATGGGCCGGGCGAAGTAATGCATCTTACATTAAACCCGGGATGTTCATGCCCCCGGTAACTTTTTCCATTTCCTGGCTGGCCATTTCCTGGGCCTGGCGCATCGCCTCATTAACAGCAGCCAGGATCATGTCTTCCATCATTTCAACGTCATCAGGGTCCACTGCTTCCGGGTCAATCTTTATATCCAGGATTTCCTGTTTTCCATTGGCAGTAACTTCTATCATTCCTCCGCCAGCATTGGCCTTGACTTCCTTCTCGGCAAGTTCTTCCTGAATGCGGGCCATTTCCGCCTGCATTTTTTGCACCTGTTTCATCATCTTTCCCATGTTCATTGGTAAAACCTCCTCTTCCATATTTCATTCTTCTACAATCCGGCCCTCAAAAAGTTCCAGGACCTCCTGAACCAGGGAGTGGTCCCTCAGGGCTTCCTTGCTTTTTTCCCCGGTCTCTTTTTTTACTGATGTCCCCTCCTCCACCGGTTCTCCATCCATAATAAACCGGGGAGTAATTTTCTTGCCAAAAAACTCCTGCAGACTATCCTCAAGATAGTCCCGCTTTTTCTCAAGTTCAGTCCGGTGGAAAGCAAAACGAACCTGCAGAATTAAATTCCCCTTTTTCAGACCACGTGGAGAAACATCACGCAAAAGGGCCTGCAGTTTGGGATAGATGCTGTTTTCTTCCTTCTTGCGCCCCAAAAAGCGCAGGAAATCTACCCAGTTATCCTTGATGGATTTTCCCGAAATTGCTTTATCTTTGCTCCCAGTTTGCGCTAAAGTGGAAGCAGTTTCTCTCTCTTTTGGCTTATCTATCTCTTCCTCTTTTGCTTCATCCTTCACTTTTTTCTGCTCTTCCTCGGGCTTCTTTGCATATTTCGGCCTGGGAGTTTCTTTTTTGGGCTTCTTTTCAGTTTCTTTCTCAACCTCTTTTTTGGCGGGGAGTTTTTCTGTTTTAATTTCTTTCTCCCCTGTTAAACCGGCCAGGCGCAAACCTGCCATTTCCAAAAGTAAAAAGGGGTGGTTGGAATAACCCATGTTTTTTTCCAGGCCGGCAAGGATTTCCAGCATTGCCAGAAGATCCGAGCGGTCAAGGTTTCTACCCAGGTTTAATAATTCCTTTTTATCCTCGGGGGGCATCTCCAAAAGTCGTGTTTCAGTACCACATTCTTTCAATATTAAAAGGCTGCGCAGGTATCCCGTGAGATCGCGCAAAACGTTCCGGGGATCCTTACCCCTATCCTCAATTTCCTGCCACAGGGTAAAAAGTCCCCCGGTGTCACTTGTGATTATCTTTTCCACTATCCGGGCCAGGTCACTGCGGTCCAGTCGACCTAAAAGTTCATACACCTGTTCTCGTTCAAGGGAACCCTCGGAATAGGAAATGGCCTGGTCCAGAATTGAAATGGCGTCCCTGAGTCCCCCGCCTGCGGCTTCAGCGATAGCCTGCAGGGCCTCGGGTGAAACCGTTACACCTTCTTCTTTGCAGATTAACTCCAGGCGCTCAATAATATCGCTGTAGTTGTGGAGGCGAAGGTCAAAGCGCTGACACCTGGATAAAATCGTGGGTAAGACCTTGTGGGGTTCGGTGGTCGCGAGCAGGAACAGTACCCGGTCCGGGGGATCTTCCAGGGTTTTCAAAAAAGCATTGAAAGCTTCCTTGGTCAGCATGTGGACCTCGTCAATAATGTAAACCTTGTTTCGTCCCTCGCTCGGGGAAAAGGAAACAGTACCTTTAAGGGCTCTGATTTCGTCAATTCCCCTGTTGGAAGCAGCATCAATTTCCACCAGGTCCATGGACTTCCCTTCCTGATGTCTTTTGCAGGAAATACATACCCCGCAGGGATCGGGAGTAGGTCCTTCCTTGCAATTAACTGCCTTGGCCAGGGCCCGGGCAATTGTGGTTTTACCTGTTCCCCTGGGGCCGCAGAAAAGATAGGCGTGATTGACCTGCCCTGATTTCAAAGCATTAATCAGGGTCTGGACAACTGGTTTTTGCCCGACTATGTCAGCCAGGCGGTGTGGTCTATATTTGCGGTAGAGCGCCATGTAGGCCATAATAATTCCTCCCATTTAGGTCAATTCGTCAATACCCTCCACTCTCCTGCCCCGAAAATAAAAAACCCCCGTTGGGGGAATAAATTGACCGCACACCCGCCTTCGAATCAACTGCCCGGACGTTACCTGGACAGTTAGCTCCCTCCAGGAACCCCTGCGGCACCCGAAGGGTTCCACTTACCGCTGCTCCCTCCCGGGCCTGACGGGGTTTGTGGATCTTCGTCGCGCAGGACCCGGAGTTCAACACCACTTATCCAGGTCAGGCCCCGAAC
>Ga0207421_10004263_pt1 | contig 16556 bp, 15 predicted proteins | sample SodLakKL_010_SED_4_FD_187542 | JGI IMG/M metagenome (GOLD analysis project Ga0207421, IMG submission 187542) | Alkaline sediment microbial communities from Lake Tanatar, Kulunda Steppe, Russia - 8KL_010_SED (SPAdes) (version 2) | ecosystem: Environmental > Aquatic > Non-marine Saline and... | reverse complement strand
GATTTCCGCCACAAGAGTGGCCATGACGGGCGGGCCCGGCGGTGTTTCCACCACTTTCAGGGCCACATCATGGTCCCGTGCGATTTGCTGAAGATCCTGGCGAAGGCGCAGAACGATGTCGTGGCTTTGCTGCTCACGTTTTTCCCTGGAAGCCAGGTTCACGCGAATGTCAGCCAGGTGGCTGCCCTCCCTCAGGTAATACTGGCGCACAAGGCCATTGAAGTCCATGGGAGAAGCCGTGCCCACGTAAGAAACGAAGGTGGTGACCTCGGGAACCTTCCGCAAATGGTCTTCCAGGGCGCGAACAGCCCGGTCCGTGGTTTCCAGGGTTGTGCCTTCCTTCATGTCCACCACCAGCTGAAACTCGTCCTTGTTGTCAAAAGGGAGCATTTTGAGGGGCACCAGGCGAAAAGCGGGCAGGGAAACGGAAGCGAGAAGAAGGAGAATCACTCCCCCAATGAGAAGAAGACTCAGAGAGGGGGAGGCGAGAAAAGGGGACAATGTTCTCTCATACCCGTTCCGCACCCAGGAAGGGACCGTGTCCCCTGGCACAGGTGAATGCTGCCCCCGTGCCTGACCGCGCCCCAGCTTCCTGAGCAGATGATAGCAAAGCCAGGGGACAATGACGACAGCATTGACCGTTGAAAAAGTCACCGCCAGGGGCACGTTGATGGCCATGGGGGCCATGTAGGGTCCCATCATTCCCGTGATGAAGAACATGGGCACAAAGGACACGATGATGGCCAGGGTGGAGAGAAAGACGGGAGGCAAGACTTCGTTGACCGCAAAAAGAGTCGCCTGAAGGGCGTCTCTTTTTTTCTGGAGAATGTGCCGCTGAATGTTGTCCACATTGGTGATGGGGTCGTCCACCACCAGCCCCAGGGAGAGGATGAGGGCAAAGAGGGTCACCCGGTTGATGGTGTAGCCCGTGAGATAATTGACAAAGAGGGCCATGGCGAAAGTGAGGGGGACGGTGATGCCCACCACAAGCCCCTCCCGCCAGCCCATGGCGAACATGATGAGCCCCACCACGGTGATGATGGCGAAAATGAGAGAGGTGAGCAGGTCGTCCACTTTCTCCTGCGCCGTTTCTCCGTAGTTGCGCGTCACCTCCACCTGAACGCCATGAGGAATGACCTCCTGGCCCAGTTCCTCCAGCCGCTCGAGTATGTTATCGGCCACCCGAACGGCATTGGTGCCCTTTTTCTTGGCCAGGGCCAGGGTGACGGCCCCGTATTCCACGCTCTCCGCCTGCAGCCCCCGATCCAACAGGTGCTGGTGAGAAAATCCAATGCGCGTGAAGGATTGAATCTCTTCAGGACCATCGAGAACGGCCGCCACGTCACGAACATGGATGGGACTGTTCCCATGAACCCCGATCACCACCTCTTCGACCTCTTCCCGGGACATGAGAAACGCATCGCAGATGACGGTCATCTCCCGGTTTGCCCTGGAAAAGGTTCCCGCCGTCACGGACACATCGGTTTGCTGAAGGGCATGCAAGACCTCCAGGGGAGAGATGGAAAAGCCGGACATCCTTTCCCGGTCCAGTTCCACCCGAACCTCTCTTTTTCGTCCTCCCACCGAATAAGTGCGCGAAATGTCTTGTATGCCTTCCAGGCGGGCCAGAACTTCCCCGCCGATGCGATGCAGCTCATGGTCGTCGTAGCGGCTTGAATAGAGGGTGAGATTCACAATGGGAACATCGTCGATTTCTACGGGCTTGATGACCCAGCCCTTCACGCCGGGAGGCACTTGGTCGATGTTCATGCTGATTTTGTTGTGGAGCCGCACCAGGGACTGAATGAGATCCTCTCCCACAAAAAATCTCACGGTCACCACCGCCATGTCTCTCCGGGACATGGAGTACACGTATTCCACCCCATCAATCTGCCACAGAAGACGCTCGAGAGGGGTGGCCACCAGCTTTTCCACTTCTTCAGCGCTGGCTCCCGGGAACTCCACGAACACGTTGGCCAGGGGCACCACGATCTGAGGATCTTCCTCCCTTGGAGTCATGAACACGGCGGAAAGGCCCGCAACCACCGCAAAAATCATGAGGAGCACCGGGAGCTTGGAAGAGATGAAAAATCCCACAAGGGATGCAACAGCCCCGGGGGAAGCACTCTTCAACGGGTCGCTCATGGCCGTCCCCGCTCGCCATGGCCTGCAGCCACGCGACGATCCCCATTCACCCCGGAAGTTTCCGCCTCTTCAGAGCCCCAGAGGGCCACTCTTTCATTTCCATGGAGCCCCGAGAGGATTTCCACCTGCCCATTGATGCGCCGGCCTGTTTTGACGAACAGCCGGACCCAGCGGCCCTTTTCTTCCACGCGCACCACTTCCATCTGGCCGATGCGCCTCACCGCCTGTTCGGGCACCACAATGGCAGGCCGCTCATCCAGCGGAATGCGAAGCCTTCCAAACATCCCAGGCAGAAGACCTTCTTCAGGGGGAAGGGACACTTTCACCGCAAAGGAGCGGCTGCCGGGATCTCCCGAAGGCACGACCTCCTCCACGAAGCCCTCCAGGGCAACACCCAGAGCCTCCACCACGACCATGAACGGTGTTCCCCTTTCCACGCGGCCTATGAGTCCTTCACGCACCTGGGCTTCCAATTGAAGAGCCTCGGGTGAATGCAAAACCATGAGGGGCTTTCCGGGCCAGGCCAGGTCCCCCGGATCCACCATCCGTCTCGCCACCTGTCCCCCGTAGGGTGCCTGGATGGCTGTGTGACTCACAATGACCCGGGCCTCTTCTTCCTGTTTTCGTGCCCGTTCCAGTTGTGCCCCTGCGGCCGTCACAGACCTGGCGGCCTCCCCCACTGCCGCCCGGGCCTTGCCCCAAGCTGCTTCCACTTGTTCCAGTTCCTCCTGAGTGGCCACTTCCTGCTGGAAATAACTCCTGACCCTTTCGCGACGGGCCTTCACTTCAGCATACGCAGCCTCCGCCCCCATGAGGGCCTCCCGCGCCCGGGCCCTCATGGCACGGGCCTCCCGAACCGCTTCCCTGCTCTGGCTCAGGCGCGCCTGAAGTTCCTGGCCATCCAGCTCAACCAGGGAGTCTCCCTCCAGCACAGCATCCCCCTCCCGCACGGACACAGACACCACCCGCCCGCTCACCTGGGACGACAGGGTGGCTTCCTTTCGGGCCCGAACGGTTCCCACCGCCTCGTGAACCTGAGGAATCCACTGCACCGTGGCCATGGCGGTCCTCTCGGAAGGAGGCTCTCTCTTTTCTTCCTCTACCGTGCCGGGCCCAAGAAGACCCGTTCGAAAGGCCCCCGCCATGTAGAGCATGGCCACCACGAGAACCAGAAGTCCCCCCGCAACAGATAAAATTCTGCCTGCTTTTCCCATAGGACACCCCTCGGGTTTACTTTCCAGCGAAATGTCCCAGGGCCCGGGCGACCTCCGCCTGGGACCTCCTGACATCGTAAAAAGCGGCCGCTTCCGCCACGCGAGCCGAATTTCTTGCCAGTTCCGCATCCAAATAACGCACGATGCCTGCGGATCCTTTTTCGTATTCCATCTGAACCAGGCGAAAAGCCTCTTTCGCATGGGATGCCGCTTTCCTGCTCACCTTCAGACGCGCCTGAGCCTGGAAATGACGGGCATAAGCCTGCCTCACGTCCAGGACCACAGCCTGGGAAACCCTGCGATCGCCCGCCTCTGCCTGAGCCAGCCGGGCCCGGGCCTGGCTCACCCTGGCGGGTGTGCTGAATCCCGTGAAAAGGTTCCAGGTCATGAGAAAACCCACGGTCCAGTTGCCCCGATCCACATCATATTTCATTCTTTCATCGTTCAGGTAAGCCTTGGCATGAAGATCCACCTCGGGAAGATAGGCCGAGCGCTCCAGGTCCACTCCCATTCGCGCGGACGCCGTCTTCTCCCGAACCTGGCGCACTTCGGGGCGCCTGGCCAGGGCCATTCGGGTGCCCTCCTCAAGGGAGGGAGGGAAATGGGGAGAAATCCAGGAATCATGGGAAAGTTCCAGCCGCTGCCCCTGTTGCAAACCCATGACGTGAGCCAGCGCCAAAAGGGAGAGTTCATGGCGGTTTTCCGCCCGGATGCGCTCCTCAAGAGCCTGGGCCAGCCGCACTTCCATGGACAGAAGGTCTGACCGGAGCACGCTCCCCCCCTCAAACCGCACTCGAACACTGCGCAGCTGGGCTTTGACCGTTTCCACGGATTGATGGGCAATTTTCACGTGGTCCCCGGCCGCCAGCGCGTCAAAATACGCCCCGATGACAGAAGCCACGAGGTCATTGCGCACGGCATTCCGGTCCAGCCGGTGAATTCGATGTTCTTTTCGGGCCATGCGCTCCCGAAGCACATCGCCACCACCCCTGAAAACATTGAGGCGGGCGGCCATGCCACTTTCGAAATTTTGAAAGACACCCGGTTCGTTGAAATCGAAATCCACGAGGGGCAGGCGGCGTTGGTCCAGCCGTTTGAAGGCGTGCACGGAGGGGGCATCGCCCCGAACATATTCCGTATAAAACCGGAGGGAAGGCCAGAAGGCAGCCCGGGCCTCGGCGACCATGCCCCGGGCTTCAAGCACGCGGGCCCGCGCCTCTTCCAGGTCGGGATTGGCAGTCAGGGCCTTGTCTATGGCTTCCTGGATGCTCAAGGGGCGTGTTTCAGGTGCTTCACGAAAACTCCACGGGGGGTCCTTTTCCCCGGAAAAGGCAAGGCTTTTCAGGGAATGTTCCTGAAGAACGGGAGTCACAGGGCTCTTGGCACCGGCCCACCCGGGAGAAACCAGGAAAAAGAGGACAACACACGAAACCCGGAAAGCATGAAAAATTCCCTCCACCGCACTCCACCCCTTTCCACGGGCACACCTCGCATGACGAGATGAGTCTGGTTCCTCCGGGCCCACGTGCCCGGAACCTTAGCAAGCTTCAGAGTGAAAAAACATTCCCCTGAAGAACATGAAGGCCCTCGGGGGAATGGGAAAGAAGGCTCAGTGCCGTGGGCTCCTGTTCACTTTTTTTTCAACTGACCGTACATTTGCTGATAATCTTTGCGCAAACGGGAATTGGACTCCAGAATGCGATCCATGTAATCGGTTTCCTTGGCGGAGACGAAGCGAAGGCCGATCAGGTCTGATCGTCCTGTGATGACGCTGCCAGCGGGCACGTGCAGGTGAGATTCCAGAGTGGCTCGCATGACCAGGGCCCCCATGCCCACCCAGACGGAATCTTCTATGGTCGCACGGTATATGGCGCACCGCAAGGCCAGCAAGCACTTGGCTCCTATGGTGCATGGACCATGGATCACCACTCCCTGGGCCACGGTGGTTTTGGGTCCTATGACCACCGATGATCCGCCGTGGCTGTGCAAAATGGCACCATCCTGAATGCTCGCTTCTTCCTCAATGATGATGGGCTGAACCAGTCCGTCGGACCCCTTTTTGTCCGCACGCACGGTAGCCAGGGGGCCCACGAAGACATCTTTGGCAATTTGAACATTGCCAATGATCTGAGCCGATGGATCAATGAGTGCACCAGGGTGTACCCGGGGAAAATCACCAGCGAGATTGGGACGTATGTTTCTGGCCGAGTATGGCATAAGACAAGTCCTCCGCGAATTCGGTCTGGCACATTGGTGAGACTGAGATACACCTTGCCCGAACGTGGGGGTGAAATCAATGGGATCGCAGGATTTTTCCCCCGCTTTTCGCCATCATTCGGGCAAAAAAGTTGAAACAGCTGATCCCCTGTTCACGCATGACAGGACGGGGGCAAAGTTCAATGTTGTTGACCTGGCTTGGCACCCTGAACAAAATCCCTTTCAAGTCATTCCTGCCGAGGCGGGAATCCAGTCTTTTCAAAATTTTGAAGACCCCCGCCTTGGGGGGATGAAGGGTCAGGACAACACGCAATCCGTCAAGTCAACAGCATTGGTGGCAAACGTCCCCTTCCCTTCATGGCGTGCCGCTGCCATCATACTATATGAAAACCCCGTGAGCTGTCAGGCATTAAAAACAGCACCAACAATCACATTTCCCCTGAAGCAGGCGCATGAGGTTCAAAATGGCCCCGGCTTCCCTTCAATGCGATCCTGGAAAATGCTTCGTGGAGAATTAAACACTCATATTCAGGTCAAAATCAGCCGATAATTCCTGAAGAAGCGAAAATGACGCGAAAAGGGTGAAGTGAATTCCCCAATTCATGTGCTTTTTAGTATAAATGTGGGCTCATGAAGACAGACCGCAGAAAGGAAGAGGTGCACCGGACAGTGAGGAAACACGAACGGCACTTAAAAAGACTCAGCATCAGATGGCGCAATGAAAACCTTGAATTCGACGGCATCACGCGGGACATCTGCCCCGAAGGCGTTTTCATCGTTTCCAGCCACAGGGTTTCGCCGAGAACCATCGTGGAACTGGAAGTGCAGACCAGGCCGGATCATTTTGTCCGTTTTCACGGACAGGTGGCCTGGATCAATCATGGCCAGGTGACTCACTATCCTCCGGGTTTCGGAGTTCGTTTCATTGAGTTCCCCGAAGACCTTCATGATCACCTTTGGATCATGTGCAATGAGTGCGAAGAGGACGAAATGGATTGGGAAGAGCCCGCCGGCACCCATTCCAAAAGGTGACCTTTTCTTCCACCGGGATCAGTTGAGGTCCACCTTGATCTTTCCCGAATCCATGGGAAGGGCCCTGCTTTCCACATAGCGCTTCAAACCGTCCAGGTCTTTTGCCAGTCCACAGGAAGCGAGAGACCGATACTGATCCAGAACGCCCTCGGCTTTGGAATAGACTTCCTTGTCCACGATGACTGCTCCATCATTTTCCCGGATGTTCCGGAGAGCCGGCAGCGCTTCGAAAACCAGTTCCACCGTGCTCCAGACAACCTGGGGATTGCCATTGATGATGCGAACAATTTCTGAACGGTGTTTGGTGTAGAGGGTGCTCATGATGTCGCTCACCTGCCCGGGAACCCTTATGTCATGGAGCAATTCGCCGATCACTTTCTCAGCATAGCCGCTGGAAGGGTTTTCCTGGGGGCTGATACTGACAGGGGAAAATGTTGCCTGAATTTTTTCCTGAGAAGCGTGGGAACTGCTCATCAACAAAACCAAAGCGATTGCCAGAAAAAATCCCTTTTGCGTTCCAGTGGTCCTCATTGTCTCACCTCGAAGAATTGTCAAAATCAAGCGAATATGGCCATGCTGCCCCGGGACTTCACAAAGGGGCACAGCCAGCAGAAGGATCGTGGAGGAGCGTCAATCCTTATGGCTTTCCTTAAAAGACCGGTTTTGATATTTTTGCCCGTGTCCGCCAAACAGCGCCGTATCCCGGAATTTTACCCGATTCCCGCTTCCCCGCATGGGAGAAAAAAATTTGATCTTCGCCGCCCGCAAAAGATTCTGGTTCGCCGCTTTCCTGGGCGTGGCCATCCTGTTCTACACCATTCGCCAGGCCGATTTGGCAAAGATCGTTCAAAGCCTGGAAGAAATCAGCATGATGTGGGCGATGGCCATGATCCTCGCCAGCGTCTCCAGCTACCTGTGCATTGCCGCCGTTCTGCACAGCCTCCTGAGAAACACGGGACAACGGATTCCCTTTTTCTCAACGTTGAAAATATCCCTCATTTCCTGCACGCTCAATTACCTCATGGCCATCGGAGGTTTGAGCGGTGTCGCCGCCAAAGTCTATCTTCTCTCGCGGGAGAAAATACCTCCGAGCAAAACCCTTTCCATTTCCATGGTGCACGGTTTTCTGACGAACACGGTGGCCGTACTCCTGGTGTATCTGGGCTTTTTCTTCCTCTACAGTGAATATCCCCTGAAAGGCCGCGGCATGGAACTGGGAATCCTCATTTTGATCATCGCTTTTCTGCTCACCTGGATCACCATACAGACCATAGTTCATGAAGCCTTCAGAAAGAAACTCTGGAAGATCGCCATGGCCGCGGCCGGTTTTCTCTCAAAAAAACTGAGATGGGCCGGGTGGTTCAATCGGGACAGAGCGGAAGTTTTCTTTCAAAATTTCAATGAAAGCATGAACCTTCTGCTCAGAAACGTTCGTCAACTGTGGGCACCCGCTCTCTTTGCCCTGCTGGACTGGATGCTCATGTTCGCCTGCCTCAAGTTCGCCTTTCTGGCTGTTCACTACCCCCTGGACAACAGCACTCTGCTGGTGGGTTTTTCTGTGGGGATTTTTGCAGGGCTGTTCAGCATAACTCCCGCATCCATCGGCCTCATGGAAGGTTCCATGGCCGGATTTTTCTATCTCATGGGACTGGATTACGATCAGGCCCTCCTGGCCACTCTTCTTTACCGCCTCGTCTACTTTTTCCTGCCCATCATGGTGAGCGTTTTCTTTTATCGGCAATTCTTCAAATCATCCCGCATGGAATGATTTCCGTCTGCGCCTTCACTTTGGCCGAGCACCAGCGCCCGATCGCCTCCCCCATGTGACGCCGGTGCCGAGGCGTCCCGCCCAGGCCTTTGCGCCCGAAATGAAAATTGATTTCCACAAAAACAGGAGCCCCCTCATCGGGAAACATGAGGTCGAAACCTGCCACATGAATGGAAGCTTTCCGGCTGAGTTCCAGAACAGAGCGCCGCCCTCTCTCCTGCACTTCCCCATGGGAATGGTGATCGAGACGCCCCCCTCTGCACACATTGTTGTAAAAGGATCCATCGCCCACGCGAAAATAGGAATGCGCCCGATCCCCGTAGACCACCACCCTCAGATCGCGGCCGCCGTGATGGACCCAACGCTGCACCAGGGCGGGCTCATTCCTCTTGAGTTTTTCACAGCATCTCTGAAGATCACCGGAGTCATGAACGGGAAACACGGAGACTCCTCCACCCCCTGAATCGCCCTTCATGACAAAGGGATAGTTCCAGGCCAGCTGCCCCGATCCAAAAGCCTCCAGCATGGCCGAGGGAGAGTCAAAAAGAAGGCTTTCGGGATGTCTCACTCCCGAGCGCCGAAAGAGTTCGATCTGGCTGCACTTGCCCCTGTAAAGAAAGCGGGACCGCAGGTCCGGGAAACAGTCTTTCGCATGGCGGGTTATGGCTTCATAACGCGCCGGAGTAAGGTAGACGGGCACAACGACTCCCAAGGCCCCCTCAATGAGGGCCAACAGGTTCTTGTCCTCCAGATCGGCGAAGGGAGAGCAGTTTTCCTCAAGGGGAAATCGGGGATCAAAGGATACAAAATAGCTGCATTTCATGGGTTTGAAGGAGCTCCCTGAAAGCTGAAAAATGGCAAAGTTTCAGAAAAGCTTCGGCACCTGGCCCTGTTTTCCTCTGAGAAGACTATCTTCTTTGCCTTTATCATAATACCGGGAAGAAAAGGACCGCAAAATTTTCCCTCTGCCCCTGCAGGAGCAGAGGGAAAATTACAAACTTGCACAGACCCATTCCCTTCTCTATATTAGGCGCGTTTTCGAGTCCACCTTCAAGGAGTTGCCGTGCAGCTTGGAAAGAACCAGGACAGAATCGGCAGGTACGTTTTGCTCACCATGTTTTTCGCCGTGGTCTCCGCATGGGCGTCTCTCGCCATATCGGCCCGGGTGACGACCGAGCATGAACTGCTGGAAAGACAGGTCATTGAGCATTCCGACCGCCTTGCACACGACCTGAAGGAACACTCCTTTCGCCTTCAGATGGAACTTTTTCAGCTGAATCAGCTGGTGGGCACCGGCAATCCGGATGTGCAGAATTTCATTCGAAGCAAAGTGGAGGCATATGACGCGCACACCCTTGAACTGGAACAGGAAAAAGAGCGCGTCCGGAAAATGCGGGAAGACCTCATCCACCAATCCCAAGCTTCACGCCAGCAGCAACAAGAGCTCAAGAATGCAGTCCTGTGGATGCAGGGGGGAATTCTAGTGGCAGCACTGGCGACCATGGCCCGAAAAAAAGTCCTGTGGTTCACGAGCTTTGTCGTGGGAATGACAGGAGTTATTCAGCTTGCCCGAATCCATTGGCCATGGTTCCAGTGAAGACAAGACCGCCTGCAAACCCTACAGGCCCAGGAGAATTCCCGGGACTTTCCAAAAAATGGTTTAAAAAGAAACTATGGCCCACCATGGCCCCGCAGCCTGTGACCGCTCTGAACCTTGCTTGTCCCTCTGCCGCTGAGTATACTCATGCATCGCACAGGCTGCCCTGGAGAGAGTGAATGAAAACGTTGCTTCTGAACCCCCCTTCTTTTGAAAATTTCGATGGCGGCGCAGGCTCCCGCTGGCCGGCACGCCGCGAAATACGATCCTTCTGGTATCCCACCTGGCTGGCCTACCCGGCCGGACTCATTCCAGAAAGCCGCCTGCTCGATGCGGGGCCTCACGGCGTCACGCCTCAGGAAACCATGGAGATCGCCAAGGACTACGAATTTCTGGTGCTGTTCACCAGCACCCCAGGGTTTTCCAATGACCTGCGCCTGGCGGAAATGATCAGGGACAGGAACCCACGGATCAAGACGGCCTTTGTGGGACCTCATGTGAGCGTCATGCCCGAAGAGTCCCTCCATGCGGGTGGAGTCATCGACTTCGTCGTGCGCAAAGAGTTTGACTATGCCGTTGCCGAATTTGCCCGGGGCAAGCCTTTGGAGGACATTCAGGGGATCAGCTTTCGAAAGAACGGCCAGGTGATGCACACTCAGGACCGGCCACCCCTGGAAGACCTCGACTCCCTTCCCTTCGCCGTGGACATCTACAAGCGTGATCTGGACATCACCAAATACAACATTCCTTTCCTGGGACATCCCTACCTCTCCTTTTACACTTCAAGGGGATGCCCCGCCCGCTGTTCTTTTTGTCTCTGGCCCCAGACCTTCAGCGGCCATCGCTGGCGCACGCGAACCCCTGCCAACGCGGCCGCAGAGGCCAAAAGAGCCTTTGAGTTGTTTCCCGGCCTGAAAGAAGTGTTTTTTGATGACGACACTTTCGCATGGGGAAAGGAAAGAACTCTTGCCATGTGCAAAGAGCTCAAACCCATGAAGCTGAACTGGTCGTGCAACTGCCGGGTTCACGCCGACTACGAAACACTCAAGGGCATGAAGGAAGCCGGCTGCCGGCTCCTGGTGGTGGGGTTTGAATCGGGGAATGCTCAAATCCTCAAGAACGTGACCAAGGGGGCCACGCTGGAGCAGGCCCGCAGGTTCATCAAGAACTGCCGCGACCTGGGCCTCGTCGTGCACGGAGACTATATTATCGGTTTGCCTGGGGAAACGCGGGAGACCATAAGGGAAACCATGCGCTTTGCGGAAGAAATGGACACAGAAACCATACAGGTTTCCGTGGCACACCCTTTTCCAGGTACGGAACTCTACCGCTGGTTTGAAAGCCAGGGTTGCCTCACCAATGATGCCATGCTTGACGAGGGCGGCCACCAGCTGCCCAATTTTCAGTATCCCGGCTTGAGCAGGCAGGAGATCGTGGAAGCAGTGGAAGACTTTTACGGGCGATATTATTTCAGACCGAAAGTCATCTATCGCATTTTGCGCCGAGCCATGTTCAACAGGGACGACCGGGCAAGGCTTTACAAGGAAGCCCGCGATTACCTGGAACTGAGAGCCAAAAGAAAAAAATTCACCAGCCGTGAATCGGGTGCGTGACCGGGCAGCCATGACAGGACCCCGCCTCATCACCCATGCCGATGACTTTGGCCTGTCGGCGGAAGTGAACGCAGCCGTCTTGGAGGCGCACCGTTCGGGAGTTCTCACTTCATGCAGCCTCATGGTGGCCGAAGAAGGGGCGTCCCAGGCCCTCACTCTCGCAAAGACTCAACCGGGGCTTTCTGTGGGGATTCACCTGACAGCGGCCATGGGCAGGTCTGTCCTTCCCCACCAGGATATATCATCCATCACGGACGGGAATGGTCATTTTTCCGGGGACCCTGTTTCAGCTGGTTTCAGGTACTTCTTTTCCGCAAGGGCAAAACGAGAGCTTCGCAAAGAACTGAGCGCACAGATTGAAAGGTTTTTGTCTTCGGGTCTTCAGCCCACTCACATGGACAGTCACCTGCACCTGCACGTTCACCCGGTGATTTTTGAAATGGTTCTCGAACTCGGGGCGAAATACGGCGTTCACCGCCTGAGGGTTCCCCATGACAGCCTGAGGGCGTCCCTGAGGGTGAACCGGGACCAACTCATACGAAAGGCAGCCCTCGCCTTGATTTTTCAATGTCTCACGCGTCCCATGAAAACAAAAATGAGGCAAAGGAACTTTTGCCACTCCAGGAGGGTTTACGGCCATTTCATGACAGGTAAAATGACGGAGGAATATGTTCTGGAGGTGCTGGATCAACTCCCCGCCGGAACCAGTGAAATATACTTCCATCCCGCCCTGTATGAGTTCTCCAGGCCGCTGAGTCCCCAACAACTCCAGTGTCGCAGGGAATACGACATACTCATGAGCGAAGCCTTTAAGAGAAAAATTGAAGAACGAGAAATCCACCTGATCGGTTACAGGGAACTGGAAAGGGAACCATGAAAACGGCGATCGTCCTCACCGTGGCCATACTGGCTCAATCCATAGGGAACGTGACTCTCAGCAAAGGCATGAAGCTCATTTCGGGTGGAAGCACCGACAGTGCGGATTTTTCACTGATCATGCTCCTTCAGGCCATGCAAAGCCCGCTCATCTGGATGGGCATCCTTCTGCTGATCCTTTTCTTCGTCATGTTCATGGTGTCTCTCACCTGGGCGGACCTGAGCTTTGTGGTCCCCGTGATCTCTCTCAGCTATATTGTCAACGTGGTCCTGGCCCATCAGTTCCTGGGAGAGTCCGTTTCGGAAACCCGATGGGCAGGAACACTGCTCATATGCCTGGGAGTGATCCTCGTTTCCAGGTCGGGACATTCCACAAGAGACAAAGATGCCTATGCGGTGCATCACGAAACCAGGCCCTCTCAGACCTGAAAGCTGAGGGGCATTTTTCCGGGAGGCATCACCTATGGATGGAATCACACTGGTCATGATTGCCATCATCGTTCTTTCCAATGCGGCGGGAGACGTCCTCATCACGCGGGGGATGAAGAAAATGGGAGAGGTCAACAGCTTTCACCCCTACCATCTGCTTCAGCTGGGAAGAAAGGTCCTTGGCAACGGGGATTTCCTTTCGGGCGTCTTTTGCCTGGCCATCAGCTTTTTCGCTTTCATCAGCGTCCTGGCATGGGCGGAAATGAGCTTCATCGTTCCCGCCACCTCGGTGGTCTACGTGGTCACTGTGCTGGGAGCCAAGTTTTTCCTCAAGGAACAAATCGACAAACTTCGCTGGGCGGGCACCTTTCTGGTGTGCATGGGAGTCGTTCTCGTCTGCCTGCCCTGAATACGTCCCGCACAACCGGACTGAAAAGCATGCTTTCTTCCATGATGGGCTATGTGCTGGCGAGCCTCACGGTCCTCTCCATCGCCTACTGTCTGATCACCATTCCCGCTGCCCTCAGACACGCTTCCAGGCGCGCGCCCCCAGACCGATGGCAAACTTCCCCTTCAACCACGCTTCTCATCCCCCTCTGCGGCGTGGACTTCGAAGCATACAACAATTACGCGTCTTTCTGCCGGCTGGACTACCCGGAATATCAGATCGTCTTTGGCGTGCAGGATCCTCAGGACAGTTCCATCCCCGTGGTGCGCCGGATCATGGAAGACTTTCCGCACCGGGACATGGATCTGGTCATATCTTCCCATGCCATCGGGCAAAACCCCAAAGTGAACAACCTGAACAACATGCTGGGCAGGGCCAAACACCCCTGGCTCGTCCTGGTGGACAGCGACATGTGCGTGCGGAAAGATTACCTGAAAAAGGTGGTCCCTTCCGCAAGCCTCGATTCACGGACAGGACTGGCCACCTGCCTCTACAGGGCCGGAGCAGCTCCCGGTTTTCCCGCCAGGATCGAGGCCCTGGGAATCGCCACGGACTTCGCCACGGGAGTCCTCATGGCTCAATTCCTCGAGGGCATCAGCTTCGCCTTCGGGGCAACGATTGTGATTCACAAAGAAAAGCTGGAAGCCCTGGGAGGCTTTGAAGCGGTGGCTGACCACCTGGCGGACGATTACATGCTGGGTCATCTTCTTTGGAAAAAAGGGTACAAGATCCACCTCGTCCCCTATGTGGTGGAAACCGTTCTGCCCGCGTCCTCCTTCCAGGGACTCATGAAGCACCAGATTCGCTGGGCCCGGGGCATACGGGCCTGCCGGCCCATGGGGTATGCAGCTTCCATCATCACTCACACGATTCCCCTGGCCCTCCTGAACGTGCTCGCCCATGGGGCCGGTTTTCCCGGTCTTCTGCTCCTGGGCCTGGCGGCCGCTGCGCGATTCACCTCTGCCTGGATGGTGGGCGTCAAAGCCCTGGGGGATGAGACCACAAGAAAAAATTTCCACCTGCTGCCTCTTCGGGACATTTTCGCTTTCTTCATCTGGTGCATGAGCATTTGGGGGAGGGAGGTGGAGTGGCGTGGGAAGCGCTATAAAATCGTTGAAGACGGAAGGATTGAGCCCCTCTGATGACTTCGCCCTCTCTTCTTCTGTCTTCAAAGTGCCCTTGAAACCAGGGAGCTGTCGCAAGATTCCTCCTCACCCAGGCGATGGCGGGATGAGGAAGGACTTGAGGAAACCCCATTCCCGCCTGCGCGGGAATGGGTGAAAAAGCTCAAGGCACGGGCATTTCAAGTTTCATGGGCCATGATGACCTCTTTTTGGGCCCTCAGCCTTTCAAGCAGATCGCTGAAAGAACTTGCCCTTATCACACGGTTGAAGCTGTTTCGGTAATTGTTCACAATGCTCACGCCATCGATTTCCACATCCGTGATGAGCCACCGTCCAGCCTCACGATGCAGTGTGTAGTCCACGGGAATGTGCTCGCTGACCCTCATGATGGTCGTTTGAACCTTTCTGCCTTCATCCGCAGGAATCTCCTCTTCCCCATACCGGACGTCCTCTTCCACCAGGAAGTTGAGCACCATGCGGGTGTAGGAGTCCTGGAACAGCACGATGAAGAGATCTCTGAATTCATTGCGCTGCGATGCTGGCAGGGCGCCCCAGTGATTTTCCAGAGAATTTTCAGCCATGGTTTGTGCATCGAAGTTGTCGGCAATGAGTTGCCGAATGAGCCGGGCGCGCTCCTGACGATTTTCCTCCCCCGCAAGTTCGGGGTCTGTTTGAATTTCCATGGCCCTGTTCAAAACTTCCTTCACCTGCAAAGTGGCTCCACCTCTTTCTGCCATGGCAAGGGAATTCATGCCGAAAAGCAGGGGCAGAGCAAAGAAAAACAGGCAAAACACTCGTAACACTGACATATCAGACTCCTTTCGAAGTTGCAGACGCCTGTCTTTTGTGCGCCACCAGCAAAATGGCGGGCATGATCACCAGGGCGGCCACAAGAACGCAGAGACTTCCCGTTGCGGCCACAAAACCGAGGCTGAAAATCCCCTGATGATCTGAAATCATAAGTGTACCGAAACCCACCGTGGTGGTCAATGCGGCAAGGACCACCCCTCGCCCCGTGCTGAGAGGCAGGGTGCCGGGTTTCACCTTTCCATCCCTCAGCCGATGGATGATGATGACTCCAAACTCAACACCCGCCCCCACCACGAGAGGCATGAAAATGCTGTTGGCCAGATTGAAATCCATCCCCATCCACCCCATGATGCCAACGGTCCACAGAGTCCCGAGCACCAGGGGCACCAGGGCAAGGAGCGTGAGGGACACGCTTCTGAACGTCAGCATGAGAAGCACGGAAATGAATAAAATGGCGAGCATGGACGCCCGAATGCAGGCATCTTTGAAGGCCTCGGAAAAGACATGAAGGGAAACGGGATCCCCCACCACCACAGGATCCACCGACACGACGGAGTTGATGAAGCGCGCCAGAGATCCCTCCTCCCACACGGATTCACTGGGGTAAATCCTGATCAGGTATTCACCCTCATGATAGTACATTTCCCTCACTTCCTCAGGAAGATCCTCTGTGGTCATCAGGGGAGCGACAGCCCCCTCCCGCAGAAAATTCCAGGTTTCCGCCAGGTCGTCATAGAAGCGTTCCTGGTATCCCTGAAGACCCGCCAGTGCTTCCTCCTCGTTTTCCAGCATGGCGAGAGTTTCACCCGTGAGGGAACGCACCTTCCACATCTGATCCATGGTGGGCTGTGCTGCGCCCCACTGTTCCGCCTGTTCCTCATTCATTTTGAAACGGATGCGTTCCAGGGTGCTCTTGAGTTCCCGCACATGCCGGGGACCAAAATGGGTGGTGGCTTCCTGCAGTGGAGGCATCTTATGAACCAGCGATCTGACCAGGGGGATTTTTTCCTCCTGCCTCTCGGGAAGGAAGGAATGGAGGGTCTGAACTTCCGCCACAGTGGGAAGAGCCTGAAAAGCCCGCGTTTTTTCCCTGAGTTCCTCCGGAGAGGATGCGAATGCAGCGGCCGTCAGGATGGAACGGTCTGAACTCTCCACCAGTTTTTTTTCCCAAATCACAGCTTCAGCGTTGGCCGCCTGAAGTCTCAAGGGGTTCAAATCAAAACCGACCCCTGTGGCCAACCAGGCACTCCCCAGGGACGCAACCCCCACAACCCCCAGAAGCA